>Ga0056115_1001091_pt1 | contig 12493 bp, 10 predicted proteins | sample WorMetOlspDAHAB1_FD_77007 | JGI IMG/M metagenome (GOLD analysis project Ga0056115, IMG submission 77007) | Marine gutless worms symbiont microbial communities from Max Planck institute for Marine Microbiology, Germany - Olavius sp. DAHAB.1 ... | reverse complement strand
TAAATAAAACTAATTCCGGTTTGCCTCCATAACGAGCAGTTTTATGAATAACCAGTTTTCGCACACTGTTGGCATTCTGTACTACATACCATCGGATTTATCATGTAAATCAATAGATAGCTTTTTACACGACCCTGCTAAGTGCCATAGATGGCGAGATATTACTACTTCCGGTATGCGTATGCCATGTTGAAAATGCGCGAACATGGTTGCGGTGAATAACATTCAAAGCTATTACATTTGTCAACGTTACATACGTGTTTCGTATAGCCATTCACGCCTGCAGCGATAAAATCCGTTCTTCCGACTTACAACAGTTCACTTTATAGACCTGTTGCGAAAACCGGAAGTAGATATACTGATGCTGTTACTTGCCTCTGAAGACGAAGTTATCAAGTGTCAGTTTCACAGAACAACAACTGTTAAATTCCGCGGGCAAGTTGTAACTCTTGTGACATTTTGCAAAATCCTGGGAGTAAATTACCTCCCTCCCCCGTTGCCTGCGTAAGGTTCAACAAAACTGGCGTGCAACTTTATGCAAACAAGACGATGCAGAGATATGCACCTAGAATCTTTTATCACGAGTTTCACGTGAACTTTATTGGCGGTATGTCGTTTGGTCTCTCAGCATAGCTTACCAGGGTTGTTTTTGGTGCAGTTCTTCTCGGAACGTGAAGTTTTTGATACATTTGTGCAGTTGTAAAAAGTCCTTTTTGTTGCACACTTTTCGGTTTGTGCGTGTTCTGCCCAGGAGAGCGACTGGGTACATGCCAGTGATTCCACACGCACCTGCTCAGGAAGCGCCGCCGCCGTTAAAGGGCTATCAGCCGATGGACATGTCTGGTCGACGCACTCGAGTTCCAGTGGTTACCAATCCCACAGTACGTTCGATATCGATATCGTGTGAATTTAGTTGCGCATCGGTCGCTTTACGAAACACCTAATGCGCTGAACGTGCCATATAGTGCGGTGCAAACAGAAACGTATTAATAAGCAAGAGGCGGATCCAGGAATTTGCGAAAGGGGGGGGGCGGTCCTTCCAGTCCCCTTTCTCTCCCTCCTTCCAGTCCCCTTTCTCTCCCCCTTTTCTCTCTTTCCCCTTTTCCTCCATTCACTCCCCTCAGACGTAGGGCCCCTTAAACCAGCTAGAGGGTCTGGGGAGCGCTGTAAGCACTCTAAAGCTGTCAGAAAGCCACTGGTGGCAATAATTTTGAATATTCTGAGTACAATGTTTTACAATAGAACGATAAAAATTTAGCATTAGCTAACATGATCGTGAGTGACGGCGTGAGTCCGTCGCCAAAGGGGGGGGGCGGAGCCGGCTCGACAGCCCTCTAAATCCGCCACTGACAAGCTACTGAAAACAGCTGAAGTAGCGTACACTATATACAATACGCCAAACGTGAAGTTAACCGATTTGTGCGCAAATATACTATAGTTGTATAGTTGACGCCAGTGCTCGCAGAGTTTGATTGAAATACACACGACTGCCCTTGCGTTTTAAGGAACATAATTTGCTTCAATCGATTATTATTGTATTTGTCACCTACATGTTGTTGGTTTTAACTGATAGGAAATCAGTGATAGAAACTGGCCAGCGTTGGCCTCAAGCGTTGACTACACTAACTGTCTTCGGCTGGGACATCTGGAATCAGCCAGAAATGATTCTAGGTTTTGAACAGCAGAAAGAGGCGGAGAAGATGATAACGTTCACCTGCATCATCATCGTCATCATCCTAAGCATTTGTAGTGCACCTATTACATGCTGAGCATAGGTGCATTCCAAAAGAGTTTCATACTAAAAACCACAATGTCAGTGTACGTTAAAAGCTAGGTTAAAAAGATGTGTCTTTAGCAGTTTCCTAAAAACATGAATGTCAGATTCAGCACGGAATTCCATGCAGCGGGACCTGCACAGTGTTGAAAATGTGGACGTCATCCAGCGTCCACATTGTGGCTTTCACAATCAATTTAGGTGGAATATACTGTAGTTTGCATCCAGTAGAGACATTTGTCCGCATGTATGTTTTGCAAGGCAGGTGGGTGCCCAACAGTGTAAAAGCACCAAAGGTGAGTTAACATAATCGACCTGTGTCGATTGTCGTAATAATGAATATCTTTATTTCGCCAGTATATGGCAGCACAAACAATACATAATACAGCGGTAAAAAAGTGAAACTACAATACTAATACAAAAGAAAAAAACAACCGTTACAGTGACAATTAAAGACTATACTACCGGGTATATAAAAACAGACAAACACAGTGACCTGTGAGCTATATAGCCTACAGAATTACACAGATGCAAATACACTTAGCTTATACGATAGTAAAATAGTGATACAATAATACTTTACACGCTGGTTGCATTTGCAGAGCGCGCACTGACGATGTCTCCATCATGCATAAAACGAATTTTGTATCTGCGAATTAAACACACAACGTTGGCGCTGCTGATGTTAAAGTTGTGGCGGTACAACGTAACCGAATGTCGTCCCGTATTTAACACAGACTTCCATGAAGTGATGTGGCTCGAAACTCGACGTGATCAAAAGGTCCAGGGTTCGGTTCTCACCCATTGCGCTATCGAGTATATTCGCCTCCGGGCAAGCCGCTCACGCAAATGCGCCTTTGTACGTCATCAATCAGTGTAAAGTGGCAGTGGCGGATCCAAAAATTTTGAAAAGGGGGCGGAAGACAATTTATCAGCTCCGTCTTCATTTATCGCAAATGCGCAGAACGAAATATATGCCTTTTACAAGGAAAAAGCGTCTTTTTTGAGAAAAAAATCTGAGCAAATAGGGGGCGGCCGCCCCCACGCCCCCTTGAATCCGCCACTGTAAAGTGGTACATACTAGGTAAGCTGTAAGAAGTAAACAGGCACACCATGGTCCTGCAGTTTCGACCGGTGTCCGACTGAGGACGAGGTATCCGAAATCAGCCCCGACCTGTGATCCATTGGTGCGAGAGGGACTTTTCATTTACGTGATTATCTATTTTATGAAGTGAGCTCTGAGAGTTTTGACAGAGGCACGGCGTATATGGTATAGCAATATAATGACAGCTGACACTATGTGCGGTGTTGACGATGACAGACTCAGACGTTTGAAGCTGTTGACAGCGGACGTCATCGAAGTACAGCCAGTTACGAGTTACAGCAGCAGCAGCAGCAGCAGCCGACGGCTACCGTCATCAACACTGCTCAGTATGCCGTACATACTGCTTCCTCCTTCCAATTGAACTCAAACACTTTTCTAACTTTGCTTTGCAGAATCGCGAACAAAATCGTCCACAAAAAAACGCAAATACGCAAAAATACAATAACCTCCATACTTTCCAACATCTACAGTATGAAACGTTACTTCTTCGTTCCCGAGAAATCCATGCCCAATCTGCTGTAATTTATTGAAAATCGGTGTGGCTTACTGCTAACTTCTAGCAATTTTAGAACGATATGCCCACGTGGTCTCGCGAAACAAGGTGGTGCATAACGTCACTTGTGGGTTGAGTATTCTCATAGAACGCGATCAGCTCCGGAACGACTATGCTTGTTTGCATTGACGTTGCCACTATAGAGACTAGTCATCAGCGCAATATTAGAATTCTGCGTCATAACTTCGGTGTAAAAACTGACAGTAGAAACTTCATAGCCGGACATTTGTTTGAAAACATTTATTAGCAATATTTGTTTGTTTTTCTTAATAATTTTTTATTTCAGTTGAGTTATATCAAATGCAGTTCACAGTTTTAACGAATAACGAACGTTTTAGTGAATAATGAACAATAAAAGCATGTTTCCGGAATATCTGCAATTTTATCAGTTACATGCTTTTGAGCTATCTTTACCAGTAAGCCTACACTTACAATTGTTCAAGTTCCTTGTTGTGTCGTAATGATATCAGCCATCGTGTTAACTAAACGAGTATGTTATGTTGTTATGCGACGTGTGCTACAGGCCCACATACACAACGCACTACGGCGCAAATGCTGATCCCGGTCGCTATGACGACAGTGCATACACATCAGCAGCTTATCATCAGCCGGCGCCTCCTCCAGCAGATGACTGGATGTATGGATGTCCCCAATCACGCACGTTTAAGATGCTTCAGAGCGTCATGCACAACGAAGGTGGATGTCACTCAATACGTGCCAATTAACTAGGCTTACTTGTCATGAATAGCTTTACTGTTTTAGCCTACTATTCGAATTAAATAGGAAGTGAATTTTAGACGGTTTGAACGGTATAAAATTCACTGGTTTTTGCCCAAGGCAGAGGTGGTGGAACTTAAGGTCGGAAATTATCACAACACTATCTGAAATGCATAGACGCACGCACAAGTGCCAGAAAGAGTGAGTTAACAGCTGCTGATACCTCTTGGGATGTAGGATATAATCCTAGAAAGGAAAGATCGCTTGGCGTTGTCCTCTGCAAACTATGAACACTGATGACATTCTTAATAGCAGCAGTAATCTGTAATCTGTAAAAAATATTTGTAACGCGCCGTAGTTACGCTAGTAAATAGGCAGTCAGGCGCGGACAGATATAACAGTTAAACATGGCGGCTAAACAGGTAAGTTTTTAGTCTGGATCTAAAGCAGGTCATACTGTCATCGGAACGAACTGAGATGGATAAAGTGTTCCATATGGCCGGTGCTACACACGAAAACCTGCTGGCGCCGATAATGGTTGATGATGCTTGGGTAGACAACAGGTCCAGTCCTGTGGATCGTAAGTCATGCAGTGATTGCTGTCTACCGCTAAGAACGCGACTTCACTGGTCCACTGACTCCAGACCTGTATGGATGACTCTGAAGGGATGGCCAGTGTTGTGGAAGGGAGGCGCAGTGTCGCTGGCGAACAAAAATAAACTGGACAAAGCTTGCTCACTGCACGATGCAGACCGAGTACACCTCGGCATTGTGCATACACACATCGCTATGTGATTACCGTTACAGGGTAAGCATTGGGCCTGCTAATAGCCCCAGCTTGTGATAGAGACCTCTATCATCTCCCACGATAGTAAGTTAGTAAGTAAGTAAGTAAGTGTATTTCTATAGCGCAATAAATAAATGTTTACATTGCGCTGTGGTCAGCAGTAAACCAATGAGTTTTCAGCAGGCGCCTGAAGCTCCGAAAACTTAGTTTTTCGTCACGTAGATTCGATGGCAGACTGTTCCACACACGAGTCCCTGCTGCGGCAAAGCTTCTGTCGCCGGACGTGCTGTACGTGCGTGGGACATTGCACAACCTGTCCGTAGAGGAACGGAGCTGGCGACCTGGACCTGCAGCAACGAGGTGAATATCCTCGGCGAGGTAATGAGGAGCTTGTCCGGCCAGTGACAAATGAACAAGGCACGCCAGCTTGAAGTCGATCCGCCTCCGGACCGGAAGCCAGTGCGAGCGACATAGCACCGGCGAGATGTGATCTCGGCGTCTGGCTCCAGTGAGAAGACGTGCGGCGGCATTTTGATCTGACTGGACGCGTCGCATCAAGTTCTCGCTGATGCCGTATAATAGCGAGTTACCGTGATCAAGGCGACACGATATAAATGCCTGGACCACTGTCTGGGCAGCTGCTACTGTCAGCGATCTGGTCACTGGTCGGAGTTGTCGTAGGTGGTAGAAACCAGATCAGCAAAGCGCAGATACATGATCCGGCATTATCAGCTTACAGTCCAAGACAATGCCAAGGCGACAATGCCAACAGCATAACGTACTGCGGTTGCTTCTTCAAACAGTGGAGACGGGCGCATATCTCTTCAGGTAACTGGCAAGTTGAAATTCTTGTATCATAGTGGCCATAGGTGTGGCGCCGAGTTAAATCAATTTTCATCACACTGCAGGTGAACGTTATCATCATCCATTTATTACGAAAAATCAGCAAATGCTCTTTAAACTATACACGTAAAATATTATATACCAAAACTAACAGATATAAAAACACAAAGAGAAAGTAAGCTAAAAGACATTCAGACAGTGGCACTGAGATAACGCCAGAAACGTTTAATCCGAGACATTCGAGTTGACAAGGTCTAGCGGTTGCGTTACGGATATCACATGCAGCATCTATAGACTCGTAATTATGTATTGCTATTAGTGTCCTATTATGAATATCTTTATTCGCTATAAGCAGCACAGAGAAAAGAAATACTTATACTACAAAAATACTAAATACTATTTAATACTACCAACTAAAAGAACTAAATACTGAAAAACACGCAATAGAGAAAAATAAAATAATTATCGGATGAGAACCAATTTTTCCGGTAGAGCAGTCGACGCTGATTGATAATGCGATCGCGTTGGCAGAGCCGTGCAGGTGAAATAGGCGCTGCAGCAGCAAAAGAACGACAGGTGCTTCTTGTGATGTAGAGCCGGCAGCTGGAGTGGCTGGGTTACCACCACCTCGCTCAGCGACAGTGGAGCAGATGAGACGGCAACAGCAGTGGCAGCCGGCGGGCGCCAGCGGTCGAGTCAAAGTGTTTATGCCTCAGCAGTACAACTCACCGATGGGCATGTACTCAGCACACAACGTACTCGAGACATTCACCCAACAGGCCGAGTCCATGCTCGACACACTCGAAAAGTTAGTCGCTTCGGAGCCACTCGGATTTTACTTTATCCCTTTAACTTTTTTTATCTTTGATTATTTTTGTTTTACCTGTTTTTCCCTCTCTCCAGTTAACCGTTTTTTATCCAGCTCTTATGTTCACCTATTGTAGTAGGCACTTTACAAATTTTTCTGGATGATGATGATGATGATGGTGATGTCACTAAACGATCATAACAAGATTTTCGTCAGTCCAGTTCAGTTCAGCTAACAAACAGCATTACGCCCGAATACTGCTACTGCAAGACCAAAAACAAAGTAGCAGAGTAGGAGAGCAAAACGTCAGGACTGGAAGTCACAGTCTAACAAAAACGACTACAGCCATTTAAACTCTCCGGAGGCGTTGCTGATGTGGCATGTAGTTCCAGATGCAGATTACGTCTTTTCACAGTATTTTTGGCCAATATTTTTCCTCTTCTTTAGACAATGTCTTGCAAAATCTTTGAACTGTTATTGTCTGTTAAGAAACTTTACGTAACCTCGACACAGTCGTAAAATTCAGTAAAAATTGACATAGGATCATGCTGTTAAAATATTATTATTTGATATTGGTTGAAAAAATATCATTTTAAAAGTTCTAGGGATTTTTTTCCTGACATGATGTATAGTTGATTATTTTTCAAATTTTGTGCTGTTGAGAATACGACTTTCAGTCTCAACTTATATTCAGCGTGTTGTATCGTTTGTAGCTGTCGGATTATTGTGAAGTTGACACAACAACGTAGAGTGACATTGTGCCTAGTAGACTTAGGGCTCAATATATCGTTCGTTTATTAATTATTGTAACTAATTATACACTGTGTACGTGCAGACGTCAACCGGCATCAACTGCTGAAGAACATCCTCCAGTGTACAGTGAATTCTGATGAAGCCGCAGCACTCCATCCTTTTTCACTCCAGTCAAGGTCAGCTGGCTATTTGTTTATTGTCATGTCTTAACAAGGTTTGAACATCCTAATCTTGATTATGATCCATCCTTCTGATTCGCGTCCAGTTTGGGAGATTTTTGGCCAATGATCATTCATGAACCAAACGAGTGTCAAATAAAATGAATCTTTTTTTCGTTGAACTTTCTCATAGGCCCAAAGCTGTCCATTCTACGTACATATTTTTGTTTGATACATTCTTTCTGTATCATACTGTGTCATTCTATGCTTCCTAATGGAGAATATCAGCTGTTTTGATTTCGTCATTTTTTTTTTATTTCTTTAGTTAGAAACCCAAACCTAGGCACTCAGAAGCAAGTGTAACGTAGCCTAAGGCCACGAATCGTTGCACACAGTAAATACCAGAAACTGATACGAAATTATGAACATACCATAATCGCTGGTATCTGTGTCCTCGTCATTTTCGACCGCTGTACTTTTTTGTCAGTGGACGTGGGCCTTCCAGGAGAGCATCCACCACCTTTAAACATCATCTTAAGGCCAAAATGTTTTTTGAGCCTGTGGCGTTATACCATTACGGTTTCAATAGTTTTTTTGTAGTTTTATATACTGTTTTCGTTTTCTGTTTTATATTCTTTTCCTTTATTTGTGCTTACAGTGTATTTCACATTGTTAACTGCTTCTGTTCATGTCTTGTAAGAGGGTGCTGTAAAATCCTTGTTGCTTGGTTGCTTGATTGATTTATTGATTGAATTATTTCGAACGCATTCGTGTACGCTAACTGGCGAACTTGCAAACGTCGTGTGCAGTGTGCGCGTGTGAACCGGGTATACTGAAACACTCACTATACAGTGTGGCCGCATCCAGCCAACTGCGTCGCGTTTCCATGGCAACAGACAGGTGCTCGTGACGTCATCGCTGCCTTCGTGACGTCGCAGCTAGGCGGAATGTTTGCATTCGCCGACATGCGCTGCTCCGTCTAATTCGCTCACACATTCATTTACGCTGGCTTTTTCCTTCGCAGAGTGATACACAGAAACTGTTTATGTTATTTTTGTGCTGGCGTTGCATCCTGGAGTTTAGCGCATTCGCAGTAAATGCAGACAGCGCCGTTTGCAGCAGCTGTGCAGTTGTTTTTTAGTGCGTAAATGTACCTTCGATGTACATGTAATACCGCTTGTATATTAAAAACTATCGGCACGGACAGCTATATTCTTTTTCACAAATATGCGTAAAACGCTCCACTTTTGAGCTGCAGTTTCCCGTAAATGTCCTAATATTATGACGCAGAAATTTAAGAGATAATTGAAAAAGTATGCATTCCTTTTGATAACAAATTACATCACGCTCCATTGACGAGAACTTGAAGTGCAATTTTCTCAAATGAAAAAAAACGAAATTATCCAAAACGCACAGTGCTTAAATTGCTGTTATTTTCGTCCTTTGCTCAGTTTTCGATAAGTGTCCATAGATTACATCAGAGTGATATCATTCCCTGCTGTAGTGAACAGATTTGTATTGCACTGCGTCGAGTAGCACGGCGCGCCGGCACCCGCGATTCAGTTGCGAAAGCTCATTGACCGTTGAACACAAAATACGCAGAAGCAACACACAAATGCACGGTTAAAGAAAACGAGAAACAGCCACGACGTTATCACGTTTCAGTTAAACTGTCCGCAGAAAGAAATGAAACTGAAACGAAACAGTTTCAAAACAGTTTCGAAACAGTTTCGAAACTGTTTTGTTTCAGTTTCGTTTCGTTGTGCGGATAGTTTTACCGGTTAAGACGTTGCCAGAAAACAAGATGGGTTTATTCTGCAGCAGGTCTACTTTAACCCCAACGAGTACCTGCTGAATGTAACTTTTGATAATTTTTCTTGAACTAAGTGGCTGTTATTGGTTGCAATTGATCAGTGTTACTGGAGCCTGCACTTTGTCATGTTTTGTTATACTGTCACATACCGTGTTGTGTGCGGCTAAAGTTCTTCACACATTTGGAAATGTGTGTCCTAATGTGACAGAAACATTGTAAAGCTTCAGAATCACACTGATGTTTGTTTTCAAATACGTCTTCACAGGCCACGCATGTAATTATATTCATTTAGTATATATTTTGTAATAATTATTATCATAGTTTTCACTGGAAACGGGAAAAATTTTAAAGTGCTGTTTACAGGAGAAATGAAAAAATTAGACAACGCAATAAACGTATTTTTTGTTCGTTCATTGATACAAAAACGTTGCTGACCAACGTTTGCTCATTTGCTATTATTTCGAGTTCTGTACCGGTCTCATATTCTAGACATCGTCCCACATTTACGTGTACTTGCCTAACCCTTTGCTCGCGACAATGTATTAGTTTTCAGCTGCCGAATAATAGTGTAGGCTAATGTTACTAAACTAACAGCGAGTCCACATCATCCACTGACGCCGAATAATGCTTTTGATACTTAATTCGATCTCAGTCGCCTTCCTAATTGCAATTTTTGTTTTCGTTGTCTGTTGTTTACCCGGTATGACGTGAGTGCGTCTTTTCTCGTGCGCAGTAGCGACGGCGACAGTGTTTCGAATGCACAAAATTTCAAAATAACCTGCTGCACACATGCAGCTAGTATTGTGCACAGTGTCGGATCAAGACTTTGGAGGCCCTGGTGCACTCAAAACACGAGATTCCTCTCCAAGTTTTGAAATTCCAAGAAATCGATGTTCAACGAGTATTTCCAGAACTGCAGAAAATTAAATGAATTTGAAAAGTCGCAATGTGTGTGAACTGAACTGTCTTCCTTGTTTTGTATATTTCTTACACATAAAAATTATTACTGTGAAATTATGAGACCTCCGAGTTCAGAACTTCAAAGGCCGTGTGGCAGGTGCGCTACGTGCGCTAAGATTAATCTGGCATCGTGTGTGTGCATAACGAATTGCAAGAAGCTTGTTTGAAGTATTCGTATATACTGCGTTCACTGTGTCTATCTAAGCTTGTAGATTTTGACACTTATCCACATTATGTCCTGCAATTTTGCGTGGTTCTCTGCACTGTTCTACGATATATATTACCAGAAATGTTCCCAGCTGCCGCCACTATTTATGCTTGTCGCGTCTCTTTCCGTAATAGCGCATGTTTTATCAATACTAATGTAACTAACTTTCGTTGTTTCTCCCATAATGTTGCTTTACTGTTTTTCATTACGCTTATCGCACTACTTTTTTAAAATCATATATTCGACATAGAACGTCATACTTTGTGACATATTACAACCGTTTGACAGTGAATTATTACACTGATACGAATTTTTATGATATTGCCAGTTTGCTGTTGTTTTGCAAGATTTTCACACGCATTTATACGTGACGGGTGAAAAAATAAAGCCTGTTATATTTGCTTGTCATCACATCAAAGTTTACTTTTAAATAATTTTAATTAAAACTTAAAACGTTACAATACATTTGAGGTTTTAACTTTATTTGTTTTAAACTTAAATAGTCCACACAGCGTAGGTCTACAGGTATATAGTTTAATTTTTTATTAATTAGTTCTACTGATTTATTAATTTGTAGACCCATGCATGAAGAAAACATTATAACATGTTACTATAGAGCGCACATGAGTGTCTGACAAGTTAGTTATGCCAAAGCTATTGAAAGCAAGTAACTACATAGCATGTTAAATGTTAAATCATTACTTCGTATAATACATCTAAGACATCAGAAACTATCACGTCAAACTTCAGCAACTAAAACACAATATAGTTTTCAACACAACGAGCTCTTACTTCTTGTTGTTCAACCCTCTGACCGGCAACGGAATTTGGACGAAGTAAACTGGCAACAGGGGGAGGATAAATTACCCCGCCCCCAGCATATTTACACTGTTGTAACTTTTGAACCGTACCAGATATTAGCATGTAATATTTTGCATCTGATGTGTGAATACATTTTTACACGTCTGTATCACCGTAAATGTCACGTGACCGTCACCGGAAATGCTGAAATCTTAGCGACAACCAGCACAACCTAGACTTGGCTCAGTTTTAGTCACCATCAGTTAATTGTATTGCACTTTGAACGTTGCTTCATTTGCGGCCAACTGTAGAACGATCATGTTAGTGTACCATCTTGTGTCTAATATCCAAGATGGTAGTCGAAAACCGGAAGTACAAATAACTTTTCTATAGTTACAGATACCGATGTCGTTCAAAAGCCGACATGGCGTTACCAATCAAGCCGCATATCCGTAACCCCGAGCGACAGTGAGCGACACCGTCTTCTACCGAATATCGAGACTGCGAACAAAAACCGGAAGTAGTAATAACTTACTTAGCAAATTTAAGTGATAACAACATCACTCCAAATCTAAACATCGGCTCGATATCAAGACAGCAACATTTGACTATAGTGCGACAATGGATAACATATTGTCTCACGTTAAAGTCAACATGGCGGCAAAACCGGAAGTACTTATAACTTAGCCATTGAAAAAGATATAAACGTCGTTCCAAAGCTAGCGACATGTACCTCGACCAACAGTGGGTCACACCGTCGTCTATCCAAGATGGTGGACAACGACCGGAAGGGGTGATAACCATTGTTTGCAAATATTGTCGTTCGTAGTCCAAAGCCGGGTTATACACCAAACCATATACACATACGCATAATATCGACAATTGGCGACAGCAGCTTCCACCGTTAAATAAAACTACTTCCGGTTTGCTCGATTAGTAACCGGTTTTATACACACTTTTGGCATACACACCATCAAATTTTACCATGCGCGAATGCTTTCAAATAGCCTTTAAACGGTCCTACTAAGTGCTGTAGATACACGCTTCAACAATATTATCACACACACTTCCACAAAAATATTGCTAACACAATTATACAGCGTTGAACAATAAACACGTAACTTGCGCGGTTCAGTAGTCGTTGAACTTGTTGCTGGAGACGACGGCGTTGCGGTTCACGTCGCGAGGTGGACTCTGATGGCGTGATCTGCTC
>Ga0056115_1001090_pt1 | contig 12503 bp, 9 predicted proteins | sample WorMetOlspDAHAB1_FD_77007 | JGI IMG/M metagenome (GOLD analysis project Ga0056115, IMG submission 77007) | Marine gutless worms symbiont microbial communities from Max Planck institute for Marine Microbiology, Germany - Olavius sp. DAHAB.1 ... | reverse complement strand
GCCAGTCACAACTACAGAAACAGTAAGCAGCTTCGCTCTGTAGTTCGCTTTCGATCATATTGTTGCGAGATAACTGGGGTTATGCTCATAACATCAGTTGCCGTCGCCATTTTGTAGGACAATCGTGTTTTCTCTTAAGAGAACTGCAGATAGCACCTTTTTGTTTTTTGAATAACTCGCTCAAATTCAGCAGATTAACAACTTGTGATACAGTGATATATAGCATCCTCATAAAATTGAGACCAGACACAAAGTTGCCCACCTCACATGCATAGGCCTACTGCGGCGATCGACACTAATTTGCAATTTTGATGGTCCGTCATTTTTATGTCCGTCATTTTCAGCGCCCCCGTCCGAATAAGTCGTTGCCTCACAATAACACAATATCAATGCACTCATCCTCATTACCCCGGCCGGCTGCAGGTTCCGTTATATCGTCTAGCTACTGTCTGCCGGCGTTCGTTTCCAGTTGCTGCATGATGCATCCGTCCTCTGGAACATCCTGCCTCCTAACATTCGGTCATCCTCATCCCTGACCGATCTGCCACAAACTAAATACATGCTTGTTCCACCAATCATTTCCAGACATTTTGTTTCAACTCTTCACACATGTATAATCGTATATCGACTACGCTTCCGGGACATTGTAATGACGTTATTTTAGCCATGTTAAAAATTTTGATTTATTATTATTAAGACTTTTGACTAAATGGTACAAAAACCAGTTGACAATAATACGTGCACACTGGTGTCACGTTGCAGGTCGCAGCAAACGTCACGTAAAGAAATGCATCATGACGTGTTGTCATCTCGTCTGCTGCTGCAACCAAAAGTATCTTCACTGGCATTCGGACGACAATTTCAATTGCGAGCACGTGTGTCATGGCTGCACTCCGGCATCGCACACGAATGTCGACCGCAAGTGCTGAAATATATATACACTCTGGCGCAGACTGATGAATGCTGACTGAAGCGACCGATTTCCTACTTTGCGCAACCACAGATGTGGCATTTAATCCAACACGTAAAGGTGTGCCACAGACTGGGAAACTTATCATATAGCATTACAATTTGGTAAGAAGCAGAAATGACTTTTGCTGCAATATTAACATTTAATTACTTTTAATAATGCGGCAAAAACCGCAACAACGAGACCCCCTCCCCCGGCAACATACACAAGCTAGCACATATTATATCTGTGGTTGCATAAATTTGAAAATCGGTCCACTGAATAATGAGAGTTGACCACTACAGTGTATAACTTTATCTCGCATTGCAAAATGACGAAGTGGTTTGCCCAGTTTTTAAATCTGGCAGTATATTGTTTCAGTAGTTTGTGGAGTGAATGAAAAATACGAAACGATAATGTTGAGGGGCTTTAGTTACTTCAACTTTACAATATGTCGTCATATGTAGTTATTCTAGCCATGTTACTGCGTTTTATAACTTGTCGTTTTATTATTACAGTATTAGATGTTTGTGGAGGCGTGTAAAGTGTGAAGTATTGATCATGTCTCATGTCTTGTGAGATTCTGAGTCAAGCTCCACTGATAAGTTCTGCTGCATAGCATTAGTTGTGTACAGCAAACGATATAGTGGAACGGCAGAGTAATGAGACATGTACTTGTCTACAGAATTGCATCTAACTGTATTACTGTACAGGGTGGCCCCCAAAAGCAAGTCACTACTAAATTATCAAAAATCGTATTAAAGCCTCCCAATGAGATAAAATTTTTTCGTCAGATTAAATTAGCAATCAAGCACTATAATATCAGTTGGTTATAAATATTCTGTGCATACAACTCTTAACATCATTTCTGGATAACTACTTACTGTGTGCTGAACTAAATTCAAACAAGTCCAAACTCATTACTTCTTTATTCAAATCGTAAAAATTCAAAGGCAGACAACAAATACACAAACAACCTTCCGAGATCCTCAGCTAATTCATGAATCAAGTTTGTCATACTTAAGTAACAGTGCTATGCACGGATTGAAAAAAATGATTGAAGTTTCAAGAGCCTAATTTGCATACCAATCAAGAATCGAGTGTCGTTTTCCTTCAGCTGGGTTACAACATAACGACACCTGTCAGACTGCCATGCACCAACAACATTATCAAAATACTTTAGTCATGGCGGCATGCTATTTTACTGTGCCCTGCAGAGTTAGAACACGCACAGCAGTAAGTAATCTCTGTCGAACAAGAAACTTAACAATACACTGTTTTAAAAGAGAGATTTTTATTCAGGACTTTTCGACAACTTTCAAGGATCCTCAACGTTTTCTGAGCCTACTCAATACATCGCATAATGTAACTGTTAGGCATCAAAGTGTCGTAATCACTAAAATGGCACAAAGTATAGTCGCATTTTCACGGCTAACGATGGAGTAATAAGTTCAGTCACAGTTTTTACTACAAGTCAGTACTAGTTATACATTTACAATTTTATAGTGATGTTGACGCCTCGACGCCATGATTATTATGAAAGACCAGGTTTTAAAGAATGAAATTCAAGGACTTTCAAGGACCAGTAGTCACCACGAATAGCGCATACGAGAGCAATGCCATCTTCAATTTAGCAGTACTGTGCTGGTCCATTGTATTACGATCACACACAACATTGTGACTAGTTCAAGTCTCTTGGCACGGCAACATGATGGTTTAGACAATGACGGCACGGACACGCTATACAGTGCACAACTCTGTATTCCCATGGTACAATGATCTTTTGTACCATTTAACTGTCACAGTCACTTCATCGATAAAAATATTAACAACGTTAACAATAAGCAGTTAAGCCCACTTTTTACATGCATGGACCTTATTACCACAACTTAATTCACTGGTACCACTGTACAGCAATCATATCATACAATGGGACTTGCACTACTATTACGGTGCCGTCAATCGTTACTTTTTCAATATGTCCATCATGGTAAACCAGCTAATCCAAGTTTTTCTAAAAAAAATCAAACCACTGACATGACCAAGGTCTGCCGATTCTCACTGCAACTGCCCGACTGGTGTCTATCTCGTTTTTGAACAACGACAGCAGATTCAGAAATGCTTTTTGCTTTTCCAAATCGTTTGGCATTTCATAACGTGATCACACTGTGTGGGAATGGCCAATTTTAGCAGTTATTGGCCAACCAAATTCAGAGCGAACTTCAAAAAGTGATAAAGTTTTAACTGCATAATGGTATAGTGCTATTATTTAGTAGCCTTGCAAGCATCATTATAATGCACTGCAAATGACAAAAGTGTGGTAAAAGTGAACATAATTACGGATGCTACAGGAAGAAAAAAAATCACTTTCCATGCAAAAAGTCTTGCAACAGTAGCCACCAAACTTACAGGTTTGCTCACCCAGATTCACAATGTCATGCATGAAAGCCAGTCCAAAAAATTTCTCTCAAATCACAAGTGCATTAATAAGCCAAAATAAACAGAAATTATTAAGTCGACCAAAGTCTAAAGTTGAACCATGGATGGCAAATAATTTAAGACACATTGGACATCCATATGCCACCTAAACAGGCTAAAAACCAATAAACTAGTGATGTGCAATAACTATGCCATATGCACACTCTAGCTAATAAGTTTGATTGTTTAAAATATGCACAATGCATTACAAGAGTACAAGAACACAGGTGCTATCATCTTTATCGAATACTTACAACAACTTACCCTGTCATATGTCAGCAATTTAATTTGCTAATCAAATACATGTAGTGTACCATATTTACACTATGACGACAAGTGGCCATTTTTTGTCACACTAACTGAAACGGTCAACAAAAATTAATCTGGTGATTTTTAACACATGGACTTTGGTTCATGTTTTGGAATAAGTAATTACCAGCAATAGTCAATATTAAAAATCACCACCATCATTAAGTAACTTATTGCAACAACTGTGAAAATAAGACTAAATGCAAGTATACTGCAACTGGCGGATCATAAAGCTTTGTCACGTCTTATACCTTTTGGATCAACGGAACATCTGAACTGCATAATGCATTTTTTTGTACAAAATCTGCTATTTAAAGGAAGTCAATAATGCAAAAGGTGCACAGTTGCTATTTGCATCAACAATACTTTCAAATCATACAGGGTAGAAAGTAGTTAACAACAAAGCCCAATTAGAAAGATTGGATGATGGCTGAAATATAATCCACAAAACTGAAAGTCAATAGAGCATTAACCATTGACTTCCAAAGTACCTCTTGCAAAGCACATTTCAAAGCAGAAATCTGCACACTCCACAAGTGCTATCTTGTTGCATTTCCCAAGCTCAGAGGTCAACTCACTTCCAACTGTCAGTTAGCGACAGTCAGAGTAGATATCAAAATAAGAATACACCGCGGTTGACTGTTTGTTTGTGCCTTCTCTAAAGTCACACTCTCGGTGGAAAAGTCGGTTGTGTCTCCACCAATATCTGTGCCTCAAATCTTCTGCAGCACGATTAAAGCTATCAGCTTGGTACTTGAGTTTTGACAGTTTTGGCAGGCCGCAGTGGTCTAGTGGCAGCAGGCTTGCCTGGAGCGAGAGGTCAAAGGATTGAATCATGCTGCGGACAAAAAGTTTCTGTGCTTTTCACGAAAATCACTGCAATACGCAGCTTTGGGCACGGGCTGCACACTGACTACAGTGCCTAGGTCGACTCAGCCTTCGACCCTCCAAGGGACGGTAAATGAGTATCAACCTCATGGTTTATCAACCTCATGGTTAAGTAAAAATACCAACAGTGATGGGCGAATGTTTGGCCTATAGCAGGCTACAGGCAGACTCAAAGGTCAAGTTTGCAGCTTGGCCTACAAGTTGGCAGCTGCCTGGTGCTGACCGATTTTTGTCCAGGTGACCCCAAGTGAATTCTTGCATATGGCTGGCACCGTATAGACAGCACTATAAATATGTCTTGGGTATTAATTAGCATTATTATAAATGTTTTCACCAAACATGGTAATGAAGGGTTAAAACTAGTTCATCGTGATCATGCGTTCCCAACAATACAATAACTTCAAGTTTATGCCATTTTTCACATAAATGCAGACAAAACTGTGCACAAAATATACAGTTTTAGCTATATACACCAATATAGAGTTTTCACTGGAACAACACAATGAAATCACAAGTAATCATATACGACTAGGCTCTGTGTTGGCTGCAGTTATACGCACATAACATATGTACAACTAATGGCAGAAACTCATCAGCAACAGTAACAACTGCACCGATAACCACTCGGACAACAGATGTACCTAAAATTTGATTCACACTTCATGTAAAAGTTGCAGCAAAAGTCAGTGACCAACTTTGTAGCATGACATCTTCTCATCAATAAGACATCTTAAATTCGTAAAAATTTTTACAGTAATGTTTAGTAGTACATGTGAGTTTTTTAATACTTTCCAACTGTTCGCTGGTATTTCATTATTTGCATTCATATGCCAGGTTTAGCCAGCAGTTGAATTAGATCACGATTAGCACTACTGTAGAAATAGTTGCCAAACATTCGTAACTGGCAAAATAGTAAAAAAAGTTATTCGGTACATCTCCAGTTTAGACCGACCATCACTCCATGTCGAGAACATCGGCCAGTGGTATGTCGGGATTCAGCTCATCTGCAATGATTGGCGCCAGCTGCAGCACGGCAGCTGCGTTCACTTCTTCCGCGGGAGCCGCAGCAACAGCTGCAGCGATCACACCCGGGTCGACAGGTGCTGGATCGGCCGTCGCTTCCGACAGATTCGTTATCGACTTGCTCTTCACGCACTGGAAGTCGACATGTCGGCTCTTCGCCTCTTCCTTCTCCCACGACATGTGCAAGAACGGACGCTGCACGTAGTTGTAGATAACTGCAACACATTAACATCAAATCAACAGTGCAGTATTAGCAACCATGATCTAGTAGCAACATTCCTGCAGTACAACAGACACAAGGATAGAGGCGCCACAGTATATAGGTGTGAATGCTCATGTTTTATGCATTTGAGACTGTAGGTGATATTATGTGCCAAACCTAACTTCGGAGCATCACTACCCTGTCGCTAGTATCAAACTACACTACTACAGACAAATGTGTGTTTCAGCAGCTTTCCTGGGGATGTATTCGGCAGTGCAGTAAGTGCGACTCTAAACTGGAACACGCTAATTGTGAGCACAGCATTCTAACAAATACACGACAGAGTCCAGAACAAAAAAAACACCAACTAGGCACTTTTATGTTTTTAACGACAGCTACTGAGGTTTGGGCATGAATGTTACCTCACAATTCAGATAAAATTATTAGTCCCCACTACGAAAAGAATACAAAAGAAATGTTGCACCTTATGACCAGGTCTCATGGCAGACTGGCTTAGGCGGATACATGCATGGGCCATTAACTGAGCTGGTCATGGAGCCGTAGGCAGGACTATGCTAGCTGATATCCTAACCAACCGGCAATTTAAAAAAACAGACTGACAGATTTGTCTTTAAGTTTGGAGAAGCCAATGTTATTCACTTAACCAAAACTGAGTTATCCAAAGCAAATTTGAGACCTGCCATCATGGTTCAAGCTAACCACATTATCTCAAAGCTAAGTTGCAGAGACAGAATCAATCAGAACAAACCTTCCTGGCGACCTCCAGGCCTCCTCTTCACCTTCTCTTTGTATGTTGGGTAACCTACAAACCAACATCAATTCACATAGCAGTCAATGGTATAGATACACATAAACAACAACAAATTAAACAACACTGCATAAGTAAAATCATAACTTGTTGCAAACTCATTTTTTCTGATGTAGTGAAGGCTATCATCATCATCAAGAGCGTGCCCCATCCTGAAGCATAGCCACTTCCACTATCCATTTCCACCATTCACAAGCCTGAGCCCATTGGCAAGCTGATACCAAGCCGATGTCGAGTGGCCGCAAGTCCTGTTCAATCGTACAAAGCCAAGTTCGTCGTGGTCGACCGGGAGGTCGTTTCCAATCGCGTGGCAATAATGGATCGAAGAGCACATGTATGATCCATTCTGCTGTCGGCCCTCGCGACGTGACCAAACAAACGTAGGCGCCTGTCCGGCAGGGTCGTGGATAGCTGCATCTGGCATGTTAGGCGTAGTACCTCCACATTCGTGACGTGGTGTGAGTAAGAAAGTCACAAAAGTCGTCTCAGATGCCATGCACAAACTATCAGTATCATTTAAATCAGCATGGTTCATGCAAATAACATTGACATCATGAAACTGCCAAACATTACCTGTTAAATAAAGAGGTTCAAGTTAAAAAGCCAGTTTATCGTTACAAGCTTCCACTTGGCAAATACATCTGTTCGGGCTCTTTAATTCCACAATGCATGGATAAAAGTTTTTTTTTTACAACGGTATACTTATTGTTTTGAATTCATTAATGTTAAGCTGTAAGAATTTGTACACTTTTCAACCATTGTATGATGTATTTGGTAAATGCAGCTATCTTTTAAATGAATGCCTAACTTATTGTGAAAATGTATATTAATTGCAACATATGAAAAGCTCTTATGTGACCTTGATTAGAATAAACATTATCTATATAACTAATAAACATCATCTATACAAGTTGTTAAGATTTAATTTGGACTGACGTGACATCATGTTTCACTAACATAAACATTATACATCAGCAGAAAATACCTTCAATGCCAAGACGAATCTTCTTAAGTCCGCGGTCACGAAGGACCTGCTTGGCAACGTCACGGTTCTCGATGTACTTGAAAAAGCGATACAGTGACGTGCTGTGTATCACTTTGCACACACACATACAGACAAGAGGCAGATGAAAGTCCATTCTACAAACTACCACCAGCACTCCAGCAGGCTGGTGTTGGTGATATTTATATAATTCTAACATTCCTCATGAAACATAAGATAATACATGTTGTAAACTTATACAATCGCAAATTTTCAATCATCTTCTTAAGCTGCATGTAAAACTCTAACACCATTTTTGTCACTGCTCATAACAGATGTTCAGAACTTTTTATAAGTGCTGCCAGTCATAAATTCAATGCCACAAATTCCAAAACAAAAGTAGCACTTTGTGACTTTTGGCAAACATTCCAACAACCACGTTTTGCATAGCAATGGCCAATTTTAAAAATTACAACAACCCCCAAAGGGATGAAACGTTTAGAGATCTGTTGATAGCATGAAACACACAGCAGGTAGTAACAAAACGATTCCTCTTACCATACAAGTTAGTACAAAGCAATAAAATGTCGGCATTTACTCACAGTACAAAAAGACATCCTTTATCGTTCTGCATGCCTCCTTGCATAGCTATCTGGAGTCTTGCTGGTGCGCGAGAGAAACTTTTGGCGACTCACCACAACAACGATTTTACGACAAACATATGAATCCATTTAATACAAAACGACGTTCAAGTCTTACCCTGAGCATATTCGTCTCCCATTTGAGGAGGATACTGTTCGTCCCAATCAACTACATCCTCGTCAGCCAAAATCACAATGTGGCACTCGCGATCGCCATGCTGCAACATCACACTGACTCATATACAAACTTACAGACATCTAAACACATAATATATCAGTACTGTTCCACATCAGCCTCAGTGCAGAGAGTGGCCCTCAACATACTGTTCATGATGATTCCAAAAATCTAGAATTCTCACCAATTTGAATAAAAGCAGTACATTAACACGATCACTTGCTGCATCTGCTCAGCCGTCACATTCTGTAATGCAGCCGTCTAGTGTGGTTGACATAAAGATAGATTAAAGCCAACTTTAAAAAAAGCTTTCATTAGTGCACACCAGCCAAATGTTACAGCACAAGGTTACGTGACTATTCCACGATGGCAATCAATGAAATTGTGCACTTCTTTCAGTGTACAAAACCAGTTGTAAAGAAATTGTTACTTCTTGTACAGTTTATATGTTTGTTCAACTGTCTTTTTCAGTATAGCCACATCATGTGTTTATATGTTCTATTCTCAGTGCTACTAACGTTAGTGCTTCGTTTCTTTTATTTTCGATTCATATTTCTTCCCTGCTGTCCTGGAAAATCGATGATCACATAACTGTTTTTACAGACTGGTCCATTACCTGAGCACTGGAAACCATTTGCGGGAGAATCAAATCATCGAGAAATGAGTTAAACTGCTGTCGAGCGCCATCGTTCGACAACTCGTGAAGTAAGCTGCCTGTAAACAGTGACACAGTGACAGAGACAAACAATACACAGCTGACTGAGTTACAGGCAAACCATGTATACAAAGGATGACAATTTTTCACACAAAAAATGAAAATATGCGACTTTTCTTCAATATTACTCTCCTTGAATTGGCATGTACAGTCTAATTTGGGACTGGAAACAACTTTCCTGTTCTAGAAAACAAACAATTATTTTGTAGTACCAGCCTCACCCACTGTACCAGAAAATGGCTACAAATGAGTGTTCATTTCAGTAACAAATGACATCAACAGTTATTGTCAGTCATCTGTTGACACAATGATCAAGTAGGACAAAAACACAAACTGGTTATCACAACATCAAAATTCACACAACCAATTTTTGCCGACTTTTCTTATTCACTCAACAGTTTCCTGATTGATTTGCAATTCCATGACTTTTCCATGTTTTCACAATGTGGTGGCTACCCTGGAACCAGCTATGATACTCACCACGCCTGAGATTAGGACACATATTGCAAATGGTTGCCTAAGCTTTAATAAAAGAGTGCAGTAAATCAGAAGAAATCTGCTAGAGAGCAGCGGATGATACTTACGGAGATTTTGACACTTGATGATTGATGCATCGAACGGAATGAGAAGATAGTCGCAGGCATCTTTCAGTTCTTGAATCGACACACACGGTGGGCAGCTGATTGTGCCAGTTTTGTAGTAATCCTTCAATAAAACACACGACACTAAATCGAGAACTTAAAAATTCATAAGTTCCATAAAACAACTAATGAACCAATGCAGAATAATTCAGCTATAACATTAACATTCACACTAAGCCAATTTTCTCACAGTATAACAATGGCAACTAATGGTCCCATCTGGGCTTCAAAGCTGTAGAATAAGCCCACCTCATTTCCCGGCCAAGTGACACAAATGGAAACAGTTCTAACCAGGATTGCTTTTTGTGTTCCGTAATGTTCAGTTATTTGGGTTTATTAAAGTGTACTGAGCTATGTACATTTATGTACATAGTATTAGTATTGCACTGTATTAGTTGACTGACTGACTGCAAAGACCACTTGCAAAATCACATAAACTGGATTGGGTGGTGCACTTGCAAAAAAACTCAATTTACTAACTCGATGACAGTAACATTACAGTGAAATAGAAAAACTTCCTGTCCACCTTTCAGAACAAGTGGCTAAGCAGACCTCAGGAGCAAAACTCAAGTATGTTTATATTGCAATACACCTATCAAGTGGTTTGGCATATTTGTATATCCATGGAAATAACTTAAAGGAAGCATGACAAATCATATAAGCACTACGCAGCTAAAAGTAAATGATGTCAGGGAGCAGGAATTCCTAATGAATATCTCTGGCAAACCAAGCATGACATAGACAGACCTATGCACTCTGCTGACCATAATGCAACTGGGATTCGACATACCAGACTGCCAACATGACTAATTTACGAATAATATCAGTTTGCACTTTTTATATACGCATATTACTGCACTGACTAAAATGGCTCGGAACACAGTTGCTGAAATTCCTTCTGCTACAGTGAATTCGCCGCGCTCGTTTGGTCGCGTGAAATTATTGTCCAATGACGACGAAAACATTCTGTACACATTTTACATGCAACGAAGTCAGAATGCCATTAGCATTATAGCATAATCAGGAAAATATCAGCTTAGCATACTGCATTGCAGGCAAGCAATCGTAGATAACTTGTATATCCATGATCAAAAAAAATGTTGAAAACTGATGCTGCTGAATTAACTGTAAAATTATTATTCACTGAACTACATAATTAGAAAATGATCCAAAGGTCTCACCTTCCAAGCATGGTATCAGGGTACTGTCGAAAAACATCTGGTTCCACAACAAACCGAGTGTCATCAACGACCAAAGTTAACCGATCAGTCATCCGCAAACTTGCTGCCAGGTTTCCTGTCACAGATACACCTGTGGACCCTGACACTGCAACAGCAATTATAGTTTCACAATTACCATAACTGAAAAAGTTAATGTCATATAGTTATAAGATGCTGCAGGAATACTATGTAAAGTTTATCATAGTGCTTCATTTCCACAACCTGAGCAAAACACACCTTTTGCTGATGCAGCAAATCAGTTTTTTAAACAGTGACAAGCAATGTGGCCTCAGACACGTCACAAAAGAGAACAGCATTAAAAAGGTTTCAAAAAAATACTTAACGACAACAAAGTCTGCCACAAAGATATGCAACACAAAAGGAGTACTGAGTTAAATTACAATACTGTTATAGCTGCACTAATCCCTTATTACTGATCAAGTGCCTTCTCCTAAATATACAATAGTTCTCCAGTATTTCTAATTCCACATGCTTCAGCTTACATCCTATCACTTGTTAAGAAACAATCTCATACATTATCTCCTCGATTCTGTCTCAGTGAAGACTGATGACCCTGCCACACTCCTATTTCATACCCTGCTGCAATAGTTCTCTTAGTTCAAACAGGTTTAGTCATACAAAATAAATTCAGAGAAGCAATACCAGTGCATGGACTAGCCCGCTTCTGCACTGGACTGGGAGTAACAGCCAGTGTCAGTGTTGTCAGCTGCATGGCAGTTAATGTTGCCGAATCCACACCAACTGCTCCAGTTTCGCCACCGATGCTGTCACGGTTCACATACTCGCTGTCACTCATGTCACAAGATGATGCTCGCTTCACCAGACACGGCTTGCTCTTTGGCTGGCTCGAAAAACTATTAAACACATACAACACATGTCAGCTGTATGAGATAACAGTGCATCATGACCCAGCATCAAATTACCAATACAAATTTTTTTTATGTCAATGTGAACATTTTGTGCAGTGTATCGATCAGCCTGAACTCGTCAAAATGCTTAACAGGCAAACCAAAATGTTTTTAACGAACATCTGAAAGCAGCTTTAGTTGATGTTTGGATTACAGACAGGATCCAGAAGACTGTTCCACGTGGCATAGCTAGATATGGAAAAGTCGTATGTCCTGAGACAGAGTTATGGTATGTGAAAATAATTACAGTTAGAGAACGGACGATTATCGGATCGGTATCGTATCGGAACCGATATTGGGTGTATCGTATCGAATCGTATCGGCTACTGTTGTATCGGCCGATATTACGAGCATCACTGCAGGTTCAGCATGAGCTGTTAACACGTCGCATTAAACAGCAGATCAAAGGACATTCGCGCGGCAGCGCCATATGATCCAGGATACGGGAGAGGGTTGGTGGGGTGAGAAGAGGGAGACTGTAACCTGATACCAGCCTCCCCGAGACACCGACACCTAGAGGCG
>Ga0056115_1001089_pt1 | contig 12503 bp, 11 predicted proteins | sample WorMetOlspDAHAB1_FD_77007 | JGI IMG/M metagenome (GOLD analysis project Ga0056115, IMG submission 77007) | Marine gutless worms symbiont microbial communities from Max Planck institute for Marine Microbiology, Germany - Olavius sp. DAHAB.1 ... | reverse complement strand
CATAATTATAATGTAATATCAAATGGTTATTATATAATTAAGAAGTAATTTAAGAAGATTTTAGCCCGTTTCACAAAAATTGTTGCCTAAAAAAACAACCCTTAGGTTGTCGGACAGGCTCTTCATATGCAGCTTGCCCTGGGCAATGGTAAACTTCTGGACCGGATCAAAAACAAGAATATCCGCATCTTTGCCCACGGCAACTTCACCTTTGTCTTTTAAACCGAACATCCGGGCCGTACCCGAAGACAGGACATCAACCATGCGTTCAAGGGAGATGCGGCCTTTGACCACGCCTTCCGAGTGCAGCAGCATCAGCAGGGTTTCGATCCCGGGAGCGCCGTTGGGGATTTTTTTGTAGTCATCCTTGCCGAACATATCTTTTTTACCGTTGAAATCAAACGGGCAGTGGTCGGTCGCCACGACCTGTAGATCGCCGCCCCGCAATCCTTCCCAAAGAGCGGCATTGCTTGCTTTGGTGCGCAGCGGGGGCGACATGACATATTTGGCGCCGTTCCAATCCGGCTCTTTATAGCGTTCATCATCCAGCAGCAAGTATTGCGGACAGGTTTCGGCATACACATCCACGCCGCGGTTGCGGGCTTCCCTGACCTTCCAGAGCCCTTCCTTGGAAGATAGGTGTACAATATAAATGCGTGAGCCCGTCAATTCTACCATCTTGGAGGCCCGGTATACGGCTTCTTCCTCGGCAATATTGGGTCGGCTGACTGCGTGGTAATACGGCGCCAGTTTGCCTTCCTTTTCCAGGACCTCATTCATATGCTGAATAATATAGACGTTTTCGGCATGCACCTGAACCAGGCCGCCGTATTTTTTCGTCTCTTCCAGCAGTTGAATCATGGTGGCATCATCGACCCTGAAGTCATAAACCATAAATATCTTGAAACTCGGTGTGCCGTATTCCCGGCAGGCCTTTTTGACCTCTGCGATGACGTCCGGCCTGGGATCCATGACCGCCGGATGCAGCGAATAGTCGACGCAAACCTTACCGTCCGCCAGAGCCTTTTTGCGCTCCAGGGCTTCCAGCAGGGTTTCCCCCTTTTGCTGCAGGTCAAAATCCACCACGCAGGTGACGCCGCCGCAAGCTGCGGCGATCGTTCCGGTTTCATAGTCATCCTGGGCATGGGTTCCCATAAAGGGCATGGATATATGGGTGTGGGGATCAATCGCCCCGGGCAGAATGTATTTGCCTTTGGCATCGACAATTTCATCCGCCGGATTATCCAGATCGGTACCGATAGCCTTTATTTTATCACCATCGGCAAACACATCGGCCAGATAACGACCGGTCGCGTTAACGACCGTTCCGCCTTTAAATAACACACTCATTGGGACCCTCCTTTGTAAATGGCTCAATTTTTAAATCTTTTTCCAGGCTGCGGTCCATAACCACAGTCTCCTGCCGCTTCCATTCCCCGGGCATTTCCTTATAGGTAATCAGATCCGGAACCGGACACACAAATTTACACAGCATGCAGCTCAAACATTTATCTTCAATCAGGTTCGGCCGGCGGGCCTGACCATCCCATTCAATCGCCTGACCGGCGGCATCCTGGCACACGATATAACACTGGCCGCAGCCGATACAGCGATCCAGGTCGTATTGGGTAATACCCTGCCGATCGACCTCAAACGCCTCGGTTTCGTGCAGGTTGGGCAGTGCTTTGCCCACCAGATCGGAAATCCGGTCAACTCCCCGTTCGACCATGAAATCGCTGAGGCCTTCGATCATGTCCTCTACAATCCGATAGCCGTAATGCATAATGCCGGTGGTGACCAGCAAGGTTGAAGCGCCGACCAGAATAAATTCCAGCGCATCGATCCAGGTCTCGATGCCCCCGATTCCGGACAACGGCAATCCAAGCTGCTCATTTTTAGCCATGGCTGCAATAAAATTCAACCCGATCGGTTTGACGGCCGGGCCCGAAGTGCCGCTGATGGCCCCCTTGCCGAAAACATTCGGTGTCGGGACATAGTCATCCAGACCGACACTCGAAATGCCGCGGACGGTATTGATGGCGGAGATGGCGTCGGCGCCACCGTTTTTGGCGTACATGGCCGGTTCGTTCATGTCCGTAATGTTGGGCGTCATTTTGGCGATCACCGGGATAGACACCTCTTTTTTGACGGCTTCGGTAAAACTTTCCAGCAGCTGAAATGCCTGGCCCACCTTATGGCCGGCGCCTTCGATACACATATGGGGACAGGAGAAATTAAGCTCCAGCATGTCGGCCCCATTGTCCTCGGCCGCCTTGGCTAAATAGGCCCATTCATCGGTAAAAAACCCCATGATGCTGGCAATGATCGGATGGTCCGGATAGTTCTTTTTCAGATATAAAAAATCCGTCAAATTATCCTTCAGGGGCCGGTCTGAAATCATCTCGACGTTTTGAACGGCGACCCCCTTTTTGGCACCGTAATCAATACAGGCCATCCTGGGAGAAGGATGAACGATCGGCAGCCGGTCGGAATTCAAGGTTTTAAACACCACCCCGCTCCAACCGGCATCAAACGACCGGGCCACCATCTCGGCACTGTTGGAAACCGGGGAAGATGAAAGCAAAAACGGATTCTTAAATTTCACACCACAAAAATCTAGGGATAAATCTACATTGGTAGCCACGTTCGGTCCTCCTATAAAGTGAGTTTGCCAGGCAAACGCCAAATATTTTAAAACTTATGACTGAATAACAACTGTCAGCTTTCTGATAATGTTTTTGACAAGGCTAGAAGGAGCCCCCCTGAATAAGGTGTACAAATAGTACATTGTTGAAGGGGGGCGACTGATAACGCCGTCCAAAAACTTTATCTGGAAGACTATAAATACCTGAAAATAAAATGATAGAATACCTCAAATATTCAATTTTCCTTAATCATTATTCAATCTATTTCTGCAGGTATTCCTTAATCGCCGCCGCCGCCACTTTACCATCCTGAACCGCCTGGACCACAAGGGCCGGGCCGCGCACGATATCACCGCCGGCAAAAATACCGTCAACCGAGGTTTTGCCGGTATCGGGGTCCACTTTAATAAGTTTTTTGTCGTCAATGCTGACGTTGGGATACCATTGCGGTGAATCGTCAGGGGCGATGTTGCCGATGGCCTCGATCACCACATCGGCGTCCATGATCCATTCGGAACCCTCGACGCTTTCAGGCCGCCGGCGGCCCGACTCGTCAGGCTCGCCCAGACGGGTGCGGACCAATTTCAGTCCCAACAGACGATTTTGGTCATCGGTTATATAATCCAGCGGCTGATTCAGCAGCACGAAATGCACCCCGGATTCAAGCGCCTCAATTCTCTCATCGGCTTCCGCCGGCATCTGGGAGTATGAACGCCGGTAGATCAGATAGACATCCTGGGCCGCAAGCCGGATGGCAGACTCGATACAATCCATAGCCACCGATCCGCCGCCGATGACGGCTACGGTTTTACCTTTGATTTTCTTTTCCACTTCTTCAAAACGGCCATCACGCAAGGCGGACAGATAATCCACCGATGAAAAAAGGCCATCGATGTCGCGGCCGGTCGATCTGATACTGGCAGCCTCCCACAGTCCGGGAGCCAAAAATACCGCATCGAAACCGTTTTGCAATAGTTCTTCGGCGCCCGCCTGGCCGCTGACGGCCGAGCTGCATTGGAATTGGACGCCTAATGACTTGATATCATCCATTTCATGTTCGAGAAAATTCATGTCAAACCGGTAGGAAACAACCCCGTACCGGAGCACTCCGCCGGGTTCGGGTTTGGCTTCCAGAACCGTCACCTGATAACCTGCCTTGGCAAGTTCGGCGGCACAGCTCAATCCAGCGGGGCCGGATCCCACCACGGCCACTTTTTCCTTGCGTGCAGCGGGCGTCTCAAAAACTTTAAAGCTCCTATCCCAGGAATGCTCAACTAAAAATCGTTGGATGGCACCGATCCGGATAGGTTGATCAGCTCCTTCAGGACGGTTTTGGGATTTAAACATGGCGCTGCACTTTTCCTCGCACAGGCGGGAGGTCGGGCAGAGGACGCCACAGGCACCCCCTAGAATGTTGTTTTCCTTGATCGTGCGAATGGCCCCGGTCATATTCTTAAACCGTAATTTGCGGATGAATTCAGCCGGCCGGGTTTCGGCGGGGCACGCCTCCGAACAGGGCGCGTCATGGCAAAGCAGGCAGCGATCGGCTTCGGCGACCGCCTGGGCCAGATCAAGCCCCCGGCACATTCGCTTAAATTTTTCGGCATTGTTCACAATTACTTCCTCCTCCTCAATTTAAATAATCCACCCTGGAAAGCAGCGCATTCAGGGCTGTAAATTGCACTAACAACTATTCATCTATATTTTTAAACAAGCGTCAAGTTTATGCGTTACAGCGGAAATTGTCAATTATTAACCGGTAATAAAATATTAAGGATTCATTAAATGAGATGATTTCATAAAAACCTTGACGGCCTTTTCGGTTGACCATATAAGTAGTTTGATTTTTTATTTTATGTAATTGCAGCGAAACTGTATTCCAGGGAGGAATTATGTCCAGAATTGTGAAATGTGCCCACATCCAGGCCTCCAATGCCAAACACGACGGGACTCCCGCCGAAATAAAAGAGGCAATGATTCAAAAACACATCCCGTTGATTGAAGAAGCCGGGAATAAGGAGGTCCAGATTCTCTGTCTGCAGGAAATCTTTCATGGACCTTATTTCTGCGCCGAACAGGACATCAAGTGGTACGGCACTGCTGAAAAGGTCCCGGGACCGACGGTCGATCGGCTGGCCGAGTATGCCAAAAAATATCAGATGGTCATGGTTATTCCGGTATACGAAATGGCGATAGAGGGTGTTTATTATAACACGGCCGCCGTCATTGATGCCGACGGCACGTACCTGGGTAAATTCCGCAAGATTCATATCCCACATACTTGGCCGGGATTCTGGGAAAAATTTTATTTCAAACCGGGTGACCTGGGATTTCCGATTTTTGAAACCGCTTACGCAAAAATAGGTATTTATATCTGCTATGATCGGCACTTTCCGGAGTGTGCCCGACTGCTGGCATTGAAAGGCGCTGAGATATTGTTTAACCCGTCGGCCACCACCGCCGGCAAATCCCAATATTTATGGCAACTGGAACAACCGGCCCAGGCCGTTGCCAACGGTGTGTTTATCGGTGCCAATAACCGCATCGGATTGGAAAAACCCTGGGAGTTCGGCCGATTCTATGGGTCCAGCTACTTTGTCGATCCCCGGGGTGAAATTATAGTCAAAGGCAGCGAGGACAAAGACGAAGTCGTGATTGCCGATCTGAATCTGGAGGAAATCCGCGAGGTCCGCGACGGCTGGCAGTTTTTCAGGGATCTGCGCCCTGATATGTATACGGATCTGACCCGGGCTGTCTAATGGATCTGTCTAAAGGGGAAAAGATCCTTGAGATGAGGGGGATCACCAAAAGATTTTCCGGCGGTGTGGTCGCCAATGATCATGTCGATTTCAATATCAAATCGGGCGAAATTCATGCCTTGCTCGGAGAGAATGGCGCCGGCAAAAGCACCTTGATGCACATTCTATCCGGACTTATCGAGCCGGATGAAGGCGAAATTTTCATCGGCGGCGAAAAGGTTTTTATTGGGTCTCCACAGGCAGCGTACAAGCTGGGAATCGGCATGGTTCATCAGCACCGTAAGCTGATTCCGGCCCATACGGTTTTGGAAAATATTATTATTGGGCATCCCGGCACGCCGATCATTTTAAACAAACGCAAGGCCAAAAAGGAAATTATCGAGCTGGCCCAAAGATTTGGGTTCAAAATCGACCTCGATGCAAAAGTGTGGCAACTCGATGCCGGCGAAGCCCAGATCGTTGAGATCGTAAAAGCGCTCTATCTTGGAGCCAGAATTCTCATCCTGGACGAACCGACCTCGGCCCTTACCCCACCTGAGACGGAACAGCTCATGCGCTCCCTGAAACGCATGGTCAAGCAAGGCCTTGCGGTCGTTCCGTTTATTACCCACAAACTGCCCGTTGTTTTGGATATAAGCGATAGAATAACCATTCTCAGAAATGGAAAGGTTGTCGACCATATAGAAACCGAAGCTGCTGATGAAAAGTGGTTAGCTCGAAAAATGGTGGGCAAGGAATACCTGTTCGATTTGCATAGAACCGAGGTGGAATTGGGCCGGGAGATTCTCAAGGTCGTCAATCTGTCGGCAATCAACAATAAAGGGTTTCAGGCGGTTAAGGAGCTTTCCTTCTCAATACGGGAAAGCGAGATATTTGGAATCGCAGGTGTTGCCGGCAATGGTCAGTTTGAATTGGCTGAAGTACTTATGGGGCTCAGGAAGCCCCAAAAGGGAACCATCTTTTTCCAGGGTAAAGATATCAGACGAACCTCTATTAAGAAAAGATGGGCCATGGGCCTCGGATATGTCCCTGCCGAGCGGATTGAAGCGGGATCAGTGGCCGATTTTTCTTTAGGGGACAATATGGCGATAAATCTTTACTTTAATAAAAATTTTTGTAAGTGGGGGGTTCTGAATTATAACAAAATATATCAAAGCACTGAAACATCGATTCGTGAGTTCAGCATCAAAGCTCCCAACTTCCAGGCAAAAGCCAAGGAGATGTCCGGTGGGAATCTCCAAAAGCTCATTTTAGCCCGCGTTATTTCCAGCAAGCCTCGTTTGCTGATAGTCAATTTGCCCACTCAGGGCCTTGATGTCGGTGCGAGCGAATTTGTTCAGAACAAGTTGTTAGAGCTAAAAAAAGAAGGGATCGGGATCCTGCTCATTTCCGAGGATCTTGACGAAATTTTATCGATAGCAGATAAAATTGCTCCCATATACGAAGGAGAATTCATGGGTATCCTCAACAGAGCGGAAGCGGACAAGCAAAAGGTCGGTCGGATGATGGCCGGAATGTTAAGGAGTACGGCGTGAAAATCGGCAGATACCAGTTCGGCGTCGAACAACGGATTGTCTACACTTCGTTCGATGCCGTAAAAATAGCCGTTTTTTCGGTGGCACTGGCTCTTATTCTCTTCAGCTTTTTTTTCTGGCTGGAGGAGATCAGCCCGGTTGAGGGATATTTCCAAATGTTTTCGTATGCCTTTGGGACATCGACCGGTATAGAGCTTACGATCCGGAGAATGAGCTTTATGCTTCTGGTCACGCTGGCATTTATTATCCCCCATCGGGCCGGGGTCTTGAATATCGGTGCCACCGGTCAGCTTTACGTGGGAATGTTGGCCGCCATCGGAATCGGTCTGTTGGGAAAGAGTTTAGATTCTATGGTTCTGATTCCACTAATGATCACGGGCGCCATCCTTGGCGGTGGAGCTCTGGCCGTTTTCGTTGCCTTCTTGCGGGCCAAGCTGAACGTAAATGAAATCGTCGTCGCGCTGATGCTCAACTCGATTATGTTCTACTTCGTCAAATATCTAATTGAGGGGCCCTGGATGGACCCCTCCGGGAGGCCTGAAAGCGCCCAACTGGTGAAAGCCGCCAGGATTCCGATGATTCCCGGAACATCGGTTCCGTATACAATTTTTCTGGCGATTGCGATTGCCGTTCTGCTGTACTTTATCTTGGCCAAAGCAACAACCGGCTATCAAATTCGGCTCACCGGGGCCAACCCTGTCAGCGCCAGATACGCGGGGGTCAGCTTTTTAAAAATTGCGCTCATTACCATGTTTATAGGCGGAGCTATTGCGGGAATCGCCGGTGTCCATCAGACCGCCGGAATCCGGGGCGTTTTCAGAATCCATCGCTATTTCGCGATTTATCCGGGAACCTGGGCTTACTATGGCATCGTGTTCGGCTTGATAAGCGTTTCCAACCCGCTGGCAGCCATCTTCGTAACGTTTTTTTTCAGTGGTATGCAGGTAGGCACCCAAGCACTTCAATCCAGACTGGGGATAGGGTATGGGGCCGATCTGGCATTTGTCGGTATTTTAATGATTCTACTGGTCGCCGGACAATATTTTTATCACAAAAAGGTCGTATGGCATAAACCAGGCAACCGGGGAAGGCCGAAAGGAAAAACGTCATGATCAGTTGGGAGTTTACGGCCGCCTTCATACGGGCATCTATGATTTTTCTTCTGGCCGCCACAGGAGAGTTGGTCAATCAGCGCGCGGGTGTGCTTAATGTCGGTTTGGAAGGACTGATGCTGGTTGGAGCGCTTACGGCGTTTGTAATTGCGGAAACAACCGGCAGCGTTTGGCTCGGTTTTGCGGGTGGAATGGTCAGCGGTGGGATGATCGGGCTGCTGCATGGCTTTCTTTCGATTTCACTTAAGGCCGATCAAACCGTAAGCGGAATGGGGATGTGGATTCTTGCCTTGGGGCTGACGACCTATTTGGGTCAACCCCTTTCGGGACCCTTGCGAATAGATGGACGATTGGAAAGTGTCGTTGGCGGACTGACCCCCATGTTTTTTATCGGAATTGTTATTGTATGTGCCGTTTGGTACGGATTGTTCAGAACCAAGTACGGATTATGGATCAGATCGGCCGGCGAAGATCCGTCTGTCGCGGTTGTGTCCGGCTTGAACGTTAAACGGATACGTTATGGCTGTGTATTCTTTGGTGGTATTATGGGAGGGCTTGCCGGTGCATATCTTATACTGGTTTATAATCCCGTCTGGTCCCCAAATCCCACCATGGGGCGCGGCTGGATCGCCCTTGCCATCGTTTTTTTCTCCATGTGGCGCCCGGAAATTATGCTGCTGGGATCATTTTTGTTCGGTTTTCTCTGGCATCTGGCCATATCACCGAATGCGCTGCAGTTCCTCAATCTGAATCTCAGTTACCACTTTTATCGAATGATTCCCTTTATCGCAACGATTGTCGTTTTAACCATTATATCTTCTAAAAAAATCAGCCGCCATATCGGGGCGGATAAGCCGGCCGCCCTCGGCAAACCATATTTTGATGAAGACTAACTCACAATTAGGGTTTTGGTTTGTTTATAATGCACATAAAAAAAGGAGGAGGTAAAAAATGAAGATGAAAAGAAGTTTGACATTTTTGTTCTTGTCCATGTTTTTGGCGGTGTTCATGCTGCACTACGCAGGCGGAGATATCCAGGCAGCCGACGTAAGCAAAAAGCAGGTCGGCGCATTTCTGAAAAAAAGTGATAAAGCCACACTCGAAGCGATCGCCCGCGATTATATTCCCCAGGATGTTCTGGCCAGTGTGGCCAAAAGACCCCGGAATATCACCCTGGCGGTGGAGCACTTCTCGCCCATTGCCGGTGCATCCTGGTGCGGATCTTTTCACGCAGCGTCTGTGTGGCTGGCCCAGAAGTACTCCTGGCTCACTTACATTTATCAGGAAGGTGTCGGTCCGGATAGCACCATATCAGTTGCAGAGGACTTTATAAAAAATAAAAAGGCCAATATCGTCGTATCAAATGCAGAATTTATGGCCCTGCCGATTGAAGAAATATACGAGCAATATCCGGATGTTTACTTTATGGGAAATATTGCCAGCGATATTGAGAAAAGAGGCCAAAACTGGATCCGCTATTTTGGCCGGCAGTATCAGGCCCAATATCTTGCCGGCATGGTAGCCGGTGCGATAACGGAAACAAATTCGATCGGGCTGGTATGCGCCTTTCCCGCGGTTCAGGTGGTGAGAAAAGTTAATGCATTTACCTTGGGGGTAAAATCGACCAATCCAGAGGCTAAAGTCTATCTGGGCAGTTATGTCGGCGGTTGGTATGACCCGCCCACCGAGAGGGAAGTGGGCGAGAAACTGGTGGTCGAGTTCAAGGTCGATGTCCTTTCCAATCCGGGATCGGATTCGTCCGCTCCCGTGGATGTTGCCAAAGAAAAGGGAATCTGGTTCATCGGAAAGGATGCCGATATTGTGGCCTTGGGTTGGGCCACGGAAAAAACGGTGGCCACGTCTTACGTGTGGAACTGGCAGGTCATCCTGGAGCGCGTGATTGCAGATTATGTTATGGGCAAAGAAAATCCAAGAAATCTTTATTTCATTGGAATGGAAGAGCCCCTTTACGATAAAGATGCGATCATCCCCGTTGCTGACATTGTGAACAACGGCAGATCGGGGGTTGATTCCATAAGTGCCGAAGCCAAAAAAAAAATAAACCGGGAACAGCTCGATTTGATCGCAAAGAGAAGATCACAAATGTTAAACGGCAAATGGGATCCCTTTGAGCACTTTGAGCTTGTGGATGCTAAAACCGGAAAAGTGATCAGCCCGGCCGGTGAAATGCCAACCGACGAGCACCTGCTTTCAAAGATGAATTACTATATTCCGGGTGTGGTTCCACCTGCAAAGTAACGGCTGTAATGGACCTCCCCGCGGCATGCCGCGGGGTATCTTGATCTGTAATATCGCGGCATCGCTTAAACTAGGTTCTGAAACTACTTATAACCGTCGGAGGATTATCCATGACCATGGTGAAGGATAAAAGGGGGAAAAAGGTCGCATTCGTTGCCAATTGCATCCTGAACCAGAATGCAAAAGTGAATGGGTTTGCATTTTTTCCTGACCTTATTTTTGAAATGATAGAGATCCTGCATAAACATCATTTTGGATTGGTTCAATTTCCCTGCCCGGAGACTTCCTATGCCGGAACGCGCAGATGGTGGTATGTACGCGAGCAGTATGACACTCCGGGTTTCAGAAGACACTGCCGGCGGATTTTGGAGTCTGTTTTGGACCAGCTTGAAGCTTACGACCAGGCGAACTACAAAATCGTTATCGTGGGGCTCGACGGCAGCCCTTCCTGTGGCGTGAACGTTTCGGGAACGAGTCAGGAGTGGGGTGGCCCCCCGCGGATATCGGACGCAGATATGGGCAACTATCCCACCACTGACAGTCCCGGGATTTTCATGGAGGAAGTTTTTAAGGGGATCGAACAAAGAGGGATGAAAATTCCAAAGTATACCGGAGCCGGCTTCGATATGCCGGGTTTTGACTTGAAAGAACAGGTTGATAAATTGGATAAGTTCCTTGCAGAGATATAAGCTAAACCCGCAGGAGCCGCATCATGTCACCGCGGGCGGGGGTAACCGGTGTATCCTGGGGCTTGCAGGTGGTTTGAAAATCTTCTGAATATCCAGCAAAGGTTGGATGCTTTTCCTCCGGTGGTTTGAGTTTGTCCATGTCCCCCCCAAATAAAAAGGGAGCCTCCTCGCATGAAAACTACCGGTCAGCTTGAAATACTCCATATTTACGATTATTAAAAGAATTAGAGTAAATTTTCCAAATTGTTTTCACCGCGGCGAGGCAAAGCACGCAGAGATGCTTTTTCTGAAAATGATTATGATTTTGCGTTGTTGACGCCTGTGGGGTGAATAACCGGATCTCCAAAGCGCCTGCGGGCGGCCCGATTGCAGAAAGGGGAACCGAGCGATGCCAGCGTTTTTGAAATATATTGTCAATTTTCGACTTTTATATTTATGCTGCGCCGGGCTCTTTTTTTTTCTGGTCAGCATCACTTTTGACCTGATCTTTATCCCGCTGCTCGATATGCCGAACCACTGGTGTGACAAATGGGCCGAAAAACGGATCGGCATTAAGGTGGTGGAGGAATGCGTCCAATTCACGGATAAAATTCAAGAGCTTAAATACCAACACAACAAGAGGATGGAAGAAAGACAATCGCACAAGATGCTGGGTATTTTTATTGCGGCAACGCTGCTGACCTTTTCGGTCATGCTGCTCAATCCCTACAAATTCTTTGAGCGCAAAATCACTTTTGAAAACTACACCGGTGCCGTAGCCACCGCGGTATTTTATGGCGTTATCATCGGGTTTCTGATACCCACCGCCCTGCAGGCGCTATCGCCCTCGCCCCCGGAGTGGCTGCCGGGCGAATTTTACGAGATTCAAAGAGCAAGAACCGAGCTGATATTGAAAGAGATCATGGAAACCGCCATTTAGCAAACAGTGTATTAAGCTAAATTTATGTGATTCAGTTTACAGGAATATTTCATCTCCCCGGTCAGAGTGAAACTGCTCAATACAATGCCGTTCCCCAGTCGTACTGCCGCTTAATATAATTCAGAAATAAAGACGTTTCCGTTTTGATGACCCCGTCAATTTTGTTTATCTTTTCAAAAATCAGTTCATTGAGCTCATCCAGCGACTTGGCGACAAATTCCGTATCGATTCCGGTGCCGCCGGTGGTTTGAACGACAAACCACAACGGCTTCAATTTTTTCAGTTCTGTTATGATCATGTCCATTTTTTTTATTTCGACATGAATTCGGATGTTGCCGACAATTTTAAAGCCCAGCTTGATGGGATTGCTGACCGCCACAATCTGGATAAATCCTTCCTGAATCAGACGGTTTAAGCGAGTGCGAACCGTCGCTTCCGACATGCCGATCTTTTTTGCGATGTCGGTGTTCGATATGCGCCCATCCCTTTGAAGCAGCTCGATCATCTGGCAGTCAAGCTGATCGAGTGGCTTTTTTTTGCCCGATGAGTTGTTTCGCTTCATTTTAGCCTCCTCCGTATAAATTG
>Ga0056115_1001088_pt1 | contig 12505 bp, 9 predicted proteins | sample WorMetOlspDAHAB1_FD_77007 | JGI IMG/M metagenome (GOLD analysis project Ga0056115, IMG submission 77007) | Marine gutless worms symbiont microbial communities from Max Planck institute for Marine Microbiology, Germany - Olavius sp. DAHAB.1 ... | reverse complement strand
TTGCTTCCTCCGTTCCTCTAACGATGTCCATTGAAGAACGTCCAACATTTTGCCGACACTAGCGGTGTTGTAGTATCGGTGTAGTACATATCTGGCTGCTCGTGTTTGCACCATTGATCTAATTATCTATGCAAGATTTGGTGTAGGGATCCCAGACAGTCGAGGGGTAGTCCAGTACCGGCCTCACGAGAGACGTGTAAACCGTTGTCTTCAGTGATGGAGAGCTTATTTGCAGATTTCTCCGGAGAAAGCCCAAGGTTCCATATTGGCCTTGTTGACGACATGTTTAATTGTTCCATGAGAAGTCTGATGTCATGGTGACGCCCAGATACTTTGCAGAATCAACATGCTGCAGTTTGTGACCATGCAAGACATATTTGTATCTTTCTGGATTGCGCTTTCTGGAGATGGTTAGTACTTGGCACTTGTCTGGATGGAACTCCATATGCCACTTCTGTTCCTATTCACCAAGCTTCGTGAGATCATTCTGCTGACTACGTGCATCTTCATCAGTGACTATGGCTAGATAGGCAATGGTGTCGTTTGCAAAAAGCCTGACTTTGGCATTCAGACTGTCTGCAATATCATCTACGTAGAACAAGAACAGTGACGGCCCCAGTACCGAACCCTGTACGTGGTACGCCTGATTGTACAAAGGCTGTGTATGAGCATTCTCCATCCACCATAACTGTTTGGATCCTATCGGCAAGGAAGTCAGTTATCCACTGCTTGGTTTTGGCACGTATGCCATAGAAGTCAAGTTTTTCTGCAATATGCCTATGTCCCACCTTGTCGAAGGCCTTGGAGAAATCCATAATTAACACATTAGACTGCAATCCTCTCTTTAACTTCTGCAAGATGTCAGCCTGGAATTCAAGGAGTTGTGTCAAACATGATCTTCTATCTCTGAAACCGTGTTTTGGTCTGCTAAAAGACTGCCATGGGCATGGTCACTTACGTACACCGTGGGCATGGTGGAAAAAGGTTGCACGATTATCAATGAAGTGAGCAGTGAGCGCCACATTGCGCGCAAACTCAATTTTACTGCAGTTGTTGATGAGTTTGTGATGCAGAAAAAACTGGACGTAAAAAAGTTCAATTGACCAAACAGAGATTGTCTTGTTTTATACTATAGGCCTGTAACTTTATAACTGGTTTATTATAGTGTTGCAGAGTGAGTCAAAAATACTTACCTCTTTCACTGTTCATTATTTCACACTGCGGGCGTATTTTCTGTTTCATTTTAATCATTTCAAAGTGTGTTCATTTTGACCTTTTCTCTTTCATGGCCGATCTGTTGTTCATTAAAAGAGAAACGCAATTTTAGGCGTACCCCGGACCCAGGGCCATCGGGAATTCCCGAACGGGAATTCCCAGGAATTTTCGACTTTCAACTTTTTTTTAATTTTCGGAAGGTATAATTTAACTATTAATTCACATGAATGAACAGTTTGAAATTAAAATTTTATAGCTGAAATAAAGTAAGCGTGTTTACGACAAAATTCGTAATTATGATAAATTAATATAGGCCTATGGTGACCCAAAACAGAAGACAGTATCAAGAATCACCATTAAATCGTTTGAGCTAACGCCAGAGGGAGCGCTGACATCATTTACCATGTGACGCATATTGCTACTTTGTGGGTCAGACATATTAGTGACGTCATAAAGTAGGTCACGCACAAACTTGTCTGCTCCAGCAGAGTGACATTGTCTGATGAATCTGTGCAAGTCCTTCATTCTACCGCATGGAGACATTTATGGGCGTTTTTCAGGCTACAAAAATGATTTTTTTTAGCTCAGTATTGATTCCATGCATTAGCCTACCGTGCGGCGGACGGAAGTTCATCGCTTATGTATGCCCGCTTTTTGCTTGTTTATATGATTTGTTCGATTATAAAAAAGTAGTCGTTTGAAGTCCTGCAGAATGCAGTCCGCGAAAAACCTGCAAAACTAGAGGAAATGACACTTCTGAAAGTTCGTTTGTGGCTTGTTTTGGAGTATTTTAGGAACGGGAATTTTGGTACTGGGCGGGGGGGGGGAATTGTCCAGTTTCTGGACGGGAATTCCCGGTGGCCCTGCCCGGACCCGGTAATCTGGCTGAGTGAGTCGTGTACAACGATCATTATTTATTGAAGTTTTCAGAGATGAGTGAGCGAGTAGAGTTTAACGCCCCACCCGACGCAATATAGGTCATTTCGGAATCATCATTTATATGTTACCAACAAGTGTTGTATCTTACCGAAGACATAACTGTTTATTATAATTAACATAAAGTAGATTAGTATTGGATTGGCATCGTATTCTTCGTGTGACTTATTACAAGTAGCTATAGGCGTATGTTGACTATAAGCCTAACACAATTACAGGGTGGCCCAAAAAGTAAGTCACTCACTGACGAATCATCATTAAATCGTATTAAAACCCGCCATTAAGGCTTGATTCGTCACCAATTTCGACTACAAAATTAGCATAAGAATATAATAAGTCTGTGTTAAATATTCTATGTGTGACCTAATTTGTGACATCACTTGCTGTGGTTGAAGCTGCGATACAGATAAAATCAACGCATCTGTTAAAATCCTGTTTGAAAACCAGAACAAAGAGAAAATATGGAAATACAATAATTTTTTTTACATAAATCTCCATCTAAACCATCGTTTAGACATAGAATTCACAACTTGCTAAAGCGAGCTGATGCCAGCGGAAGTGCTGACATCATTTACCGTTTCTGACGCATATCGCTAGTTAGCGGGTCAGGTATAGTTAATGAGGTCAGAAAGTAGGTCACGCATAGAACATCTAACACCGACAAATAATATTATAGTGCTTGATTCTGACTTTAATTTGTCAAATAAATCTAATCTCAGTGACAGGCTTTAATACGATTTAATACAATTTTTTGATCATTTGGGGGGCCACCCTGTATACTTACAACATGTACATAGGATTTCATTTATATATTCATTAATTAAGATTGATATGCGATGGGGCGTTAATTGGTTTTGGGGCCTCACCAGGTGTTAGGGTGGTGAGGGCTCACTGAGGCTTGTTCCTGCTTTGCCACTTTACGTAGTGTTAACTGCATTGCAACAGTGCAGGCTATGGTGATACAATTTCTGCAGGTTACACGTAAATATTTATCACGTTGTTGTTTGTTTGTATATGTACATATAGCAGGTTTTATTTTTGTTTACGATTAACTCCTCAAACGGACTGCTTTAAAGAGATAAGGAGACAGTCATTCACATGAGTAACAATTAATCTTCTGTCTAAAGCTCAAAGTTCAAACGCAGTCACAGAATGTTTGCAGTTGACTCCTGGCAACCCTCCGTGGTGCCGGAACAAATTTGAAAGTGGGGGGGGGGAGGCACCGCTCCGGCGCTAAGTGCCGTAAAAAAAAATTTGGTCCTGCCCCTCCACTTTTTTGGCTCTAAAAGTACAATTAGTCATTTGGTGAGTGATTTTGTGATGGTCATACAGCTTGGCCAGTTTCTTGTTTACTGTTCTTCTACTCACGGTGCCACTGAATACCCTCCAATGTCCCTGATTTAAATCCGCCTGTGTGTTTTCTTGGTCTGTTTCTGTAGGCCATAACTGATAACAGCTGGGTTTGTTAACATCGTCCAGTCAATCTGCATTTTCAGTCAGCCCACTATCTCCCGCACAGCCACTCGGGCAATTGCAGTGGACTTGCTAAGTTGCCTCAACAGTCCCATACTCCCAGGCAGCATTCAACTGACAGACACACGTAAAAGGGCCTAAAATTATGTCGTGAACGACTTGACGGATTACATTATACTGTACATACTACGTTTAGGCATATAACATGCAGCAGAGCTACAGAAGTCATAATGATAGTTAAGGTGCAGTTGGATGTGTCGCAATACTCTGCAGAGGCGAGTAAGGTTCACAGGCGGACGACATGTCACCACTGACAAATCGTCAATGAAGACGTCGTCATTGAGGTTTGACAGCAAACGAAAGGCAACGCATGCAGCTATAATACGATAGCTTTGAACACACGCCAAACACGTTACCGAGTTTGTATACGCCTGCAGCACAACGTAAAGACAATAAGGCAACTCGACATCTAAATAAAACGCTCCCGCTGGCGTGTGCAATGTGCAGTTTTTGCACAACACTGCCAACATTGCCCACGCTGCAACCTATGACAATATTCCATTCAAAACCGTAACACAGCACAGCAGCACATGTTACACAACCAGTAGAATAACTGCTCATTTACTGAAAAACACAAACTATAGTACTTTGACAGAGCATGTTTAAAGGTACTTAGGTTAATATATTCACTGTCATGTCAGTTTGCCCAGATTAGTCAATCATGGAATGAAACTAACAGATATATGACAAACTGAATATGCAATAAAAATGCAGACTCAACAAAACTCGAAATTCACGTTTCAGTATAAACGAGTACACAAACCACTCGTATCTCAGCGTAATGTATTCGTGTTTTACATTTTAAACTGTTCTGAAATACTTGTGAAGAATTATAGTTACATTATCAAGTTCAGTTATCAAATCATAACAAAGTACAACAGCCACAACATACTAACCTATTATAAGGTGACCATCCGTCCCGTATTTTTACCGGTACATTCCCCTTTTTTCGGTGTCTGTCCCAGAAATTTTTTTGTCATGAAACGGAACACCGTTTTGTCCCGTTTTTTTACACCTACTACCATTTCTGTCTCGATTTCCGAATTTTGAAAAAAATAATTAAATGTGACCGAGCAGATGTCATGCTCAGCAACTTGTTTCCACATAATTGTGCCGTTCTGATTCACTTAAAACTCACCAAATTGCATGCAGAATTTCGTTAATTTCACGGTAGTATCACCCCGAACCACGCAATCGCGATGGGTGACCCCTCACGAACCCACCCCAAGGAGCTCCGGCGCTGCATCAGCCGGTTGTCCCGTTTGTGGCTATCAGAAATATGGTCACCTTAACCTTTCACTGACAATAATTTCAATGTTTAATATACTAACACATACCCCAAAGGCTTAGTCGTGCCCATATATGAAGTAGAACCTATACTGTTACACGACGGTAACACCCCTTCCTGGGGCAACCGACAACTTGCAAGTGACAGCAGCATTTAAATCGTGATCTGCAGGGTGGCAATCCATTATCCATTGCTTTTCAGTTTAAATCACTGAACCACGAACAAATGTGACATAACAGACTTAATAATACTATGACAATGAACTACGTCATACCAGCTGTTGCACTCGTGTCCACAAAATTAAGTTGAACACTATAAACAACAGTAAACAGCGATTCAAATAAAGTTTCGTTACAAAGAGTGTCTGTCATTAAAATAGCTCAACAAAACAGAAGCATAAGTGTGCCTCAACTTAACTCACTACGATTAATGACTTAACTGACGCTACAGTGTTCACCTCTTCTGCCGCCAGCTAATAAAAATTTAAACAAATAAATAAATCTCAGCTGAAATATATTTTCATCAACAGAAAGACAAACAACAGTGTGAACGTGTAACGAAAGCACAAACTGTATCATTACTGAGTGAACACTGTTCACAGACTCCGATCTAAATCAGCAACTAAACTCAACAGAAAATGTGCAATTGGCAACAGCTAACAGCATGGCACAGTACCAAGTCGTCAGTTAAAATCACTAGATGAACATAGCACCGGAGTTGGCAAATTAATATGTCACTGGATGCAGCCTGAGAAAGCAGAATACGTCGAAGAAGCGATCACACAGGACCGACCTGATCCCAGCCACACAACTCAAGTCGAGTGTCAGCTGTCTCACAAAAAGCCCAGAAATGCAATTAGCCTGTTTAATTGATTTTGGAAGGTATCGTATTCTGGACAGTAATTAGCACAATCTTCCTTTTCTGCATGACAATAGTTACATACCACTGACGTTAAATGGGAGAGTTACAATGACAACAGAAAGTAGTAAAACAGTGCAATAACATTGTCTCGTATGAATTTCTCTCGATACGTAGCATACTGACTATACATTTAGTTGAATGCTGCTTAGTAGTAGGTTAGGGTTAGGATAATAATAATAATAATAATAATAATAATACAAAATTTATAAAGTGCCATAAAGCCATTAGGTGAATACAGATCACATTTAGTGTCTGGTTTGTTAGAGGTTATGTGCATGCGTTTTTTTATATATATTCGTACTATTTTCCACTGTCACTGTAACTCTCCCATGCTAAGCAAATATATTACTTAATATAAGTGGCGATGACATATGCGAGACTGTAGCTATGAGACCGCAGTCTCCGTCACGATAGCATCACTAGCGGCGCAGTAGTGGTTGCTAGGCAGTGGCAACAATGACGCAGGCAGTATGGCGTCATCTTTGACGTCATTCACCAGTGGTGACGTCAACGCCAGCGACTCGAAACTCTGTCTCTTAACCTTGGCACGATGATTTTTGAACCACAGCTGCACGTTCTTGGGCTCGAGCGCTGGAAAGCGCTGCCGATAAGCCGATCTGTTGAGTTCGTCGGTCAGTCGTTCAATGGCAGTCGACGACGGGTGAGAGTCGATGGAAAACCACTGTTCCAAGCGAGGTATTTCCGTCAGTGGATCTATGAACACACGACTACGTTTGCGCCGAACCTCGCCAGCGCCGCCGCCGCCGCCGCCAAGCTGCGTCTCAGCGGCGCATCCGCCGTTAGCAGCCGTCGTCGTCGTCGTACTGCCTGTCGTCGAGCTGTCATCGTCCTGCTCTGCTTCGACACCACCAGCAGCGGCGGCGGCGGTGCTGGCGACACCCAGCCAAGGCAACCAGCGATGAGCGGGCGTCGCCGTCGTCGGTGGATAGACAGGCTGCTGCATGTATCTCATCGCAAGCTGCATCTGATGCTGCAGAGCTTGCTGGACGTGCAGCGACAGCGACAGTGGTGCCGCTGCCTGTGCCGCCGACGCACCGGTCGACACCACAGTCGGGTGAGGTGACGTGTTGGCACCGACCAGCGGCAGATGATTGCGACGGACATCATCAGACGACGAACTGCGCGAACGACGCACACTGAGATCTGTTGCTACTCCTTCGACATCAGCATCATTGTCACGATGACGATGCTGATGATCAGCGGATGGCATGACGTCTGGCATATCGGACGACATCGAAGAAGATGACAAACTGCTCGGACATCGTTCGCGTGTGTTGTGATTCTCGTCAGACTCACAGCTGTCGTGTCGTCGTCGCTTCCTCGACCTCGCGCCGTCGCTCACGGCAGCAGACCCATGTTGTGGCGCCAGAATCGGCGACACCACATAGACGGCGTTGCTGTTGGGCAGCTCAGGAATGCAATCGTCACCATCACGATCAGCTTCTGTAACAAATGCAGCAGCGTGTCCATCACATAAAATAACATCAAAACATAACTACAGTATGTTTTAAATTTTACTAACAGGCTTAACATGCTGATAGACTACTGAGCTGAAATGATAAAAACGACCCAATAATGTTGTTTTACTTAGGTAAACCAACATTATTCTGTTTGTGAAACAAACGCTCCGCGATTGTCACCTGCTTTCGAGAGCGGACGTGCATCATCAGCAATGTGGGTGGTCTGCATCACGTTGCTGCGTTGTGGCGATGACGAGTCGCGACGTGATGACGCTCGAGACAGAGCACGTGCGCGCGCGTTCTTGAACCAGTAGGCGATATTGTTCACGTCGAGCGGTCTTCTCGCCGCCTGTCTGTGTGCTCCGTCATTCAATTCGCGTGCGTACTGCGTCATTTCAGTGCGCGACGGGTGACTGTTTTGACGAAGCCAGCTCTGCAGTCGCGGTATCTCGGTCACCGGGTCAAACCAGGTGCGACCATGACCAGCACCTGAACGCATCTGACCGTTGGACATCCGGTTCGCCGCCGGCGCCGCCGCCGTCTCTTGCTGAGCGTCAACGTCATCGTCGTTGTCATCGGCATGCAGTTGACGATGCTGGTGACTGGACGACGTCATCTGGTCGCTATACCAGCGATCAAACGTTTGTTTCATGTCGACACTCAGTGACGACGACTGATGGTTATGACAAGCGCTGCTCGTGTCTCGTACCAGCGCAACCAACTCGTTCTATTCACGCCGCAAACACACACACACACATACATTCACATGCGAGAGAAATACGCAACGACTATCAGCCAACTGCAAAACTGAACATGAAATGCGAGGCAACAGAAAGGAAAACGGAAGGAACCATATACTCTCATCTACAATGACAGTAGAGAAGTAATACATCCATATATGATGGTAGGTCTGTAAATCACCAAAGAAAGTAGTGATGTAGGTTCAGAAACAGAAAGGCTACTCACAACAGCTATACTTTCTCAGCCATCGATTTGGTATAACGAAGTATCTGTGCCAACGACTTGCTGTGTTTGTCAACGTGCAAGTGTTAAGACCGAAAGTCAATCATGCAAACAACTGCTGGACGCGTCGAAATCAGCGTGCCATGCAAAGCAACAGCTACTCAGTGAGAGTGGCAAATGCAGATGAACAGCTCAGCAGTCAGCCAGTGCGAAAATATGACAGAAAGAAGCATCAGTAACATTCTTCAACGCAAAGGCAAAGGTTAAGGCATAGCGCCACAAGCTGCATACCGCAGCTGCAACAACGCTGTTGTGTCATAGACAGAGCGAGCGTACAGCCTACAGGCCATAGGCTAAGCCTGCGCCCACAGACTATGACCTACGACCAAACAGCCACATGCAGCCCTGGTTAGCCGTTTACCCTGTAATCCATGTATTACATGGATTACTACTCATTTACTGACCCCGGAGGGATGGAATGCCTGGTTGGTTGACCAGAGTGGACACTACCCACGGAGTCAAGTCAACCACATAGATCTGGCATAGATCAGGGAAGTCCGCCAGCCAAAGACCGACATCCTAACCACTGAGCCACGCCACCGTAAGCTATTCCCAGCATAAGTAACACTTGAAATGTCGTTACGTTCAATGTTGACGTACCGTTTTTAATGGACAACCAGATGCTGCTAACATGTCTTCAGCATTTCGCAGCAAAAATGCCAAAACTTTCTGCTTCACTTCATCAATCACTCGGAACTTGGACATTCTACCGCAGTGCAACATTATTCAGTTAGCAACAGATGAGTCCAATAACGAGCACTGGAATACGACAGAAGTAGGACTACAGTAAAATGAAAAGAACTACAATAAAATTCCAAAAAGCACTAGTTAAGTTCCGCTCAGACACTAGTAGTCTGAAGGCGACAGTTAAATAATATGTGCAAAGGTGGCTGGTTTGGCGTATCGGTAACGCCGTTGGTCAGACCAACAAAGTTAAGCTAACGTCGAACTCGGTTATTAATGGGATTGGTGAACAGTGTGTACCATCCTGGTATTCATCCAGGCCACTCAGCCTGGCCATCCCTCCATGGGTAGGCGCAATGAATACTGGCGACGGTTTCGGCCACCCTGGGAAGTAATGGCGGCTACGTAGTACTATGCCCAGCGACCAGAACTGCTCGCATAAGTAGTTAAAGGCGCTGGCTGTTATTTAGAGCGGTCATCCAACTGACATACGTTGTATGCTAGCTTAATTCTCGCCGGCTCAAGGGTGATAAAGGGGATCAGTTCCCTTGCAACAGATTTTCTGTCTATGCAGAATCTTCTTCTATGCAAAGATGCACCTAACCCAGAAAGTCAGTCAACAAGACGGAAACGGGTGCATCTCATGCAGCTGCAGGACATCTGAGTGCAACAGATTGACGAAGGCTGGGCTACTCAGTATCAGAATTGACTGACAAGATCTTACACGTCAGTCCGTCAGTCCGTCGCAGGTCATCGCGAGCAACAACTGCTGTCTGCGCTGCCTGCAGGCGGCAATGATTGATTGAAGCAATTTTGGTCACTCAGATGCGCGGAGGCCAAGCAACAGCCACGCACTTATAAGCAGTCTCAGCTGGAATCGATCCATCAACCAACAGATCAGTCAAAACTGGCACTTTCAATTCACATTTCAGATAAAAGTAGAAACGCAAGAGTTCTGTTAAAATTCTACAGCAAAACTCCATCCTGACGAGACAACAACTGTAAAAAGTTGTGGCACCTGGTAATTCGAATGCGGATTGTGATTAAAGACGCTAAACTTCCGATAATCTGCTGCACTGTTGCCGACAAGTCATCTGTAACGCTGTCAATTGGTATTGGCTTCCAGTTTCGAATCTCCACAGATACTACACAAAACATGTCGCAACAACACACAGGTATACGTTCAGACTGCGACATGTCATCGCAGTAAAAACTGCACACCATACATCATAAAGTTCAGTGCCTTCAGTTCAGTCAGACTGCATCTAACATTTCAAACTTCAAAAATAACCGAGTACTCAGTATTGTCATATTTTTAGAAAAACTTAACACTATACAGGAACTACAATAACATGGCACAATGATAACAATGTGATATGAAATGGTTTATTTATTAAAGTTATAAACATGCTACATGTTTGCACTTGCATACGCGCGTTGTTTTAATTATGCATCTTCACAAAATAGTTACTCAACATATCGACTGCGAAAACTGCAGCAACAGAGATCAAGCGTATGCTGATATTTCTTACGTATACAGTACTCAGAAGTCCAACACGCAATCTGACTCGGAATTGGGACTCTACAGTTCCGACATTACTAACTGCTATTCTGGGAAATCAAACTTATTCCTCATGGAACTTTTCTTCTGCGGCAGCGACAACGAGACGAACCTCGGCAAGCGAGCGACTCGGCTGTGGAGTAGCCGAAGGTGATCAGGACGAAATGAGGCAAATCATGAAAAGGCAACGAAGCTGGAACGAGAGCGACGGAGTCAAGTTCAGCAGTTGTGGAGTCGGCACGCAACAACGAAGATGACGATGACGACGACGGAGCAGATCGATGATCGGTGAGACGTTCCACCACACAGCGCACTCTCACTGCCGCCGACGACGACGACATCACTCCACTCTTTGCATCTACATCAGGCACGTGGGTCAGTTGTAATCGTCAGTCAATTACAGTAATACGAAGCTAGACTATTTTGACAACTCGCCCACAAACGAACTCGCGGCCTGTCCGTTCGCGAACTGGTCAATTCGCGGAGTAGATGTAAAAACGTTCAATATAGAATAAAAAACGTTAAAAAACGTAAAAAACGTGACGAAAATAAAAAAAAACCTTTGTAAACGTTGAATAGAAAACGTTAATGTCCATTATGTTCAACCCCGTGCCTAATACCTAAACATAAATACAAGACAAGAACTCGAAGTACTCAGCTGAGTTTTGCAGTTATCATAAGTAATTTCTGAATGCAGCTAAGGTTTGTACTTGCAGCTGCTGGACGATACACAAACAACTGTTACTATGCTGTCTTCCCGGTCTGCATCATGTGTTAGAGAAACAAATTTAAAAATAAAAAACTCTGTCAAAATAAAAAAACGTTAAAAAACGTATAAAAAAACGTGACAAAAATAAAAAACGTAAAAAAACGTTTTTTACATCTATGATTCGCAGACAACATTCACAGAAAACTGGGTTAGCACTACGCACTATATCTGCCGTACACAAGAACGGAGTGACCGCGTATTGGCTCGTCGGCGCATCGTCCGGACACCAAAAGAAACAGCAGCCAAACACATCAAAGTTCCGAAAAAAACGCCTTTAAGCAAAACAGTTGTTTCTGAGAGATGAGCGACGTTAAACATAATGCATTTATAGAACAGCAATTCGGTGGAAATACGCCACACAACTGAGGCGCTGTCGTGGTATGACCATGCAATGCATAAGCCCTTACTAAATTATAAATAGGACTTATTAAATCGTATTCAAACCTGCCAATGAGATATATTTTTTGGAAAAATTAAAGTGTCAAAAAAGCACTATGAGTCTATAACATTATCAATTGGTATTAAATATTTTATCACTGAACTAAATTTGTGACGTCAATTACTGTCCACTTGCGGTAAATTACACAACTGAACACTTTAAACAGTCGATATGGCTAAGGACCGTTAGGGTAAGGTTTAGCTTCAGTTTAAAAATATAGTGTAGTCTTTCTATGATCTAAAAAAATCGCTGTCGGCGAGTTGACTAGTCCGCGAGTTGACTGATCGCGAGCTGGTTCGTCGGCGAATTGTCCAGTAAGCGCGGAGCTTGTCTGCACTGTTACCGACTGGCCATAAAACTGTGATTAGATAATCGCTCTAAGTGTGATTTTAAAAAAGTCGCAATCCGCGAATTGACTATAGTCTCCAAACGGACACTCAACCGGTTACCGAGAATTCGCGTTACCTTGTGATGAACGCAACAAACACACAATCACAGCAAACTGCGCAAACGACGCATTATTGTTAGCCAGTCAACAGCTCCATGCCGACCGTAAGACTGATCAGCGGTTGGCAGATGTTAGCAAGTCGAGTGGTCGTTTTGTGTCGTAACGCAGTCGAGGCTTGTTGAATGCGACAAAGACAACGTGTGACGC
>Ga0056115_1001087_pt1 | contig 12509 bp, 7 predicted proteins | sample WorMetOlspDAHAB1_FD_77007 | JGI IMG/M metagenome (GOLD analysis project Ga0056115, IMG submission 77007) | Marine gutless worms symbiont microbial communities from Max Planck institute for Marine Microbiology, Germany - Olavius sp. DAHAB.1 ... | reverse complement strand
CCTCGATCCTCGCGCCTACGGCGCTCGAACTCGGCGCCTGCGGCGCCTCGTCCTTAGCGTTCCCCTTCCTCTGATTTTACAGTTTGCACCACTGGTTATATCACTAAAAATGTATAGGACGCAGAACAGGTTTTGGACTCAGAACGTTATTGATTTTATTTTACTATTATGTCCGTTTAATGCTTGTTGTATTGAGTTTAAGATGTAAATATGGGACCATGTGAAAACGTTGGATAAGCTATAGAGAGTTAGTAGGAGAACTTAAAAAGCATACGGATGATAAAATCAGTTTCATTAAGGAATTTGGTCTTATTTATTAGAGTGATGTTATGAGGGCGGGTGCGGAGCTATAGTATGGAGTGTCTGTATGTTGAGGAAGATATGGCTGGAGGACATGGTTAGAGTTAGTTTTGACGAGCTGGAAAAAGTCGTCGTCAGCAGTATTGAACACTTCGGAGATGACCGGCGTGTCTCTTCTGCAGTAGCCCAACCGTTTGCTGCGACGTATAGCAAGTATAGCAACGAATCAAGACGCACGTGGTCGGCAGCTGAACACGGGCGGACTGGGCTTAAAATTTCAACCGGGAAACAGTTTATCAAGAAGCCCGTTCGTACCATTGATTACTTGCACCGTTCAAGAGCTCAAGGCTGCCAATCTGCCATGACAATATTTTTAAAGACAAGTGCATGCTAGATAATGCACATGCAGTCATATACAATGCAAATAAGGTTGTAGTAAATAATTATAGGCCTATCGCCTATTGTCAGTTGCAACTTGTAGCACGCTTATGTTATACTCTAAAATCAATGTTACTGAACAGCAACAGTTACATTAAGTGGGTCGACCGCTGAACCGCACTGAATAATGTTCCAGTTACATGCACGAACATCAGCATACAGTAATCAGTTGACAGCACGTGAGACTTATATGACTAAGCTTATAGCAGCAGCATCTTAGCAAAAAAAACTGAGTCTTTGACCAATTCATGAATCAGATCATCAATTTAACGTGGCGATCATGAGCAGCGCTGTGGCAGCCTCCTGTAATCGGCAACCAATGCAGCGTGTGGGCGCCTTATTAGAGCCTGCAGGAGGTATTGGGTAACACCGAAAACAAGGCATACCGCTAACATTTACATTGCCAGGTTACACGTTTTGTGTAAAACCTATTTGCACTAATTTGCAGCTTCAAAATTTTGTAATTTGGCAGGGGCCCACCGGGAAATTTCCTGGTTTCCCGGTGGGCTAATCCGCCCCTGCCTGAACTCATACCAGACCACGATGGTGCCGCGTACAGGATCATGTGACAGGATGCGCGAGATGACTGTTGCGCAGAAAATGTCTTGAAGCGACGTGGTCGGCGTGCCGTGCGAGCGCAGCACTCGCATCGCGTACAGCATGCTGGATCCGGATGACAGCAACGCAGTCAGGTGATCGGCTGCCGTCAACTTGTCGTTCAGTATGACGCCGAGGACTCGCAAACTGGACACGCGCTCAATGTCTGGCCGCGAGGGCGGCAGCGCCACCTTCCGCCTCGCCGAGAAGACGATTTCCTTCGTCTTGTTTCGGTTTAGCTTTAGGTTGTTGTCTGCTGCCCATGCTTGGTGTTTAATCTCGCTCTGGCACGTGACTATTATATTCTTGTGCTCATTTTGCAGTGGAAATTGATGAAAAATCTACCCATAATGGCGGGTTTTAATACGACTAAATGATGATTCGTGATAGTGGCTTACTTTTTTGGGACACCTTGTATGTTATGTACCAGGATAACTTTTACCTTTGACCCACAGAAAGTTGGGCCGCGTGACTGGGACATAATGTTGAAGATATTCCTATTTTAATGCTTATAGACGTTACCATTTTTGAACCATGCGGCCATAAAATGTGTCCCCGTTGCTAGGCAACCGACGTTGCCATGGCAACCATTTTGTGTCCCACTGGTTGGGGGCAGGGTCGTCCTCATGTTAGCCCAGGTCCACCCAGTAATGAGGTATTGAAATAACCTGAATACGTTGTGACCTTGTGACATTGACCTTTTGATCTTGCAGTGATGTCACGTGATGCCACTTGGGTGGTCAATGCCTGTGCCTAGTTTGAAGTGGACACGACTTACCCTTCCAGAGTTACAACTACAATTTGCCATTGACCACCATCTTAAAGACCCAATTTTACATTTTACGGGGGTAAAAGAGATCAAATTTTAGTTTTTCTTATTTCTAACCCCCAAAGGAACTTCCTTGGCGGGAACGACGTATTGTGCGTGGGGAAATATGCGACCTGTGGGTGTGATGAAGAAAAGAGAAAAAAAGACAGAAACTTTCATGCGTCAAACTGTCTATTTGCCCAAACCACCACGTCGACGTGGCCCCTGAAATTTTGCATGCGGGGTTGTGTCCGGGAGGTAGTTATATATTCAAGTTTCATGAAAATCGGTTGAGGGGTCTCCGATCTGTGGTTGGTCGAAAATCGCCCTCTCCCATTGACTTGGCCACTGATGATGAAGGATACAGCTAACACTGCTATTTGACAATATATTAGAATTCATTACAACACACACGTAGACTGAACAAGTTTATTTAACAAAATCGTTTTTTCGCTGGTAAGTGTAACTGGACAACTGCTGCATTCGCAGCTACAAGTTCTACAGCGCTACTCGATAGCCTCACACGTTGAGTCTGTGCACTACTCGATATAATTGCGTATTATGTCAGAATTCAAGCACTTCATGTCGACATATTACGCATGACGAGACACGACGAGTACAAAGTCTTCGTCTGTATAACTAGCTGTTGAGAAGGCACGATGATCGCAGAGGAAAGGCTCTTGTGTGAACTCGACGAAGGCACGGAGACCAGTTAACAACGTCACTCGTCGTCATGTGTGAGACACTCAAATCTACACTACCGTAACAAAGATGGCGCACGCTGACAATGAGATTCAACTTGTAAACAACAATGGCTTCAACAAAACTACGCTGTCACTGAATGACGGTCGCATTGTATATATACACAAACGGTCCGCTGAATATCTCGCTCAGCATACAGTATACGTGGGCAGTGACAATTAGCAATAATACTGCATTCGTTCGGTGGAAATTCTAAGACGGCTTTTGAGTTGGCACCATTATTATTGGCTCAATAGAGAACGAACTACTCAACATCAATTAACAAACTCGCCAAAGCATATTCAAACACCGACATCGGTAATAATGTACGCTATAATAATCCACAATAATGAACCGTATGTACATTATGTATAAAGTTCAACCACAGATTTTCGATTTTTTTTAATTTTAAAATTCTGAACGTTTGTTGTTGAAGAATGTGTCTTGAAATATCAAGATATTTTAAAAGCGTTTTGAGTGAAAAACTGCATAACTATCAAGAATAGCGTAAGCTTAAATTACTGAAGCTGTATGTTTTAATACAATTAATATAGGTCATACCGATTTAACATCAACAATTACAATAACAACAAACGACTAAATTTTAAAAGAATTCAAAAAAGCTTGGCCTACACAACTATATAAATATAAACACAACAAAAGATACTCAAATTTCACATTTTGACAAATTATCCTAAATAACATTCAACATCAACAAGAAAACCATCTGTTCGATGACATTCACCAATTATAACACTAAACGTATTCGTTGACAACAAACAACTACATGTAATTACATCCAGCTACAAGATGTTGTCTCATATAGGCCTAATAGAAAATTTAGATGCATGTAGGCCCATAACCGCAACGTAGGCACAAGTTACTTGCAGACTCTTTAATAGAAACCTCTACATTATGGACAATGTAGGCAGAGACAATCACAAAAACTAACGTGCTTTGTAAATACTGTAGATACATTCACCGATGCGATATCATAGAAATTCATGCCCAACGATAGACAAAGTGGTGGTGAATAGTCCATTCTGTTGCATGTCTGTCATAATTACCGACATCAGCGCAGCAGCCCTACTCTGTTCATTATTCGTCGCCCAAAAGCAACGTGCTGTCAACAATCTACACCAAGTTACAAAAAATGCACCCGGAAATTTGGTGATTACTTCGTCAATCTTTACCGATTTGCAAATTTTATTCACCATCATAATTACAGAATTAAATATGTAACATATATAATACAGCAATTTTCACCACACCTTAAATATGCACAGCTGCAAAAACCTCAACAAGTGACACAAGTTCAACTATAATAAAACTCCAAGCATACTCAATCTAGTTGACAACGTGAATACGCGACTGGATACACGTTGATGGATGATTCTGCAGATCACGTGGTCCATGCACTGGTGTGTGATCGCTGCTGTTTCGGGAAGGCGTATATCTGCTGATCATTTTCTATGGCATTGGACAGATTGTGCAATTTACGAATGTCGTCTGCGACTTTGAACATGAACTGAGAGCACATACGCCAGTACTGTGAACAGTTTGTTCAAGTTCAACCAGCAATGTTTCCATTTGTTTAAAACTTGAAAATCACTATAGAGTTTTTCTGTAATTAGGACACCGTGCAATTTGTCACTTTTTGACGTCTCGTTTTTGCAAGGTACAGTAGATACATAATTAAGGTAAGGTGGAATTGCCACAAGGATTGATAAGAATTTCGTTCTTTTTCTGATAGTGAAAAAAATGCAAATAAGTTTAACATTTGACAGAGTTATAACCGAACTTGTGAGTGCAGCTTTTGAGAAACGGTGTATAACTGCAAAGTTTTGTGACCAGTGACCACACGGATGCATTAAATTAGGCTAATCGTGAATAAGCATACACGAAAAGCAAACTACTCCATAATAACTCGCTCTGTCTTGTCCAATTTGACGGAAATGGGTGAGGAGCTTTCAGGGCTGCGTGGTCCACAAATTCGCTGACGTTTCAGAATCATTCGAATTGTTTTCAAAGCTGCTATCAGCCACTCAGCATTTGTACAGCAATAACTTAATAATAAAAGCGCGTGCGTCAACTACTCTGGCGTACTACGGGTATAATTGGCCGCTACAAACACTGCAGTAAATCAAGTGAACCATCAGCTCCACAGTTCGTTCAGAACATTCACTGTTTTGGTCATCGACACTGCGGTTCCAAGTAAATACTGGATTATAAGACGCGATCACTGGTAAGTTTGCGTTTACAACAATATGGGTTGGTAAAGGTTAGAAAAGTAACTGAACCGGCCAAATACATACGGCAACAATGACGTCATTCTCTCCACCTTAGTTGCCGTCGCCATCTTGTAGGGAAAGTGCGTCTTAGTTAAACTACGTCTGCCACATACTGACAACGAAATACATCACTGCTTTAAATTTCTGCCTTTACCATATTCTTTGTTCACGCCAACTTCCCTCGCACAATATGGCGACGTGGTTACTGACGTCAATGTGCCCCATATATAATGAGGTAGGTACGTTCTGGTTCGTTTCTTACGACTGGCAGCGAGACGCAACAAACTTAAGAACAGGAAACGTGCTCTTCTGCCGGAAGCGAATGTTGACGTCGCGTTTCGGCGGAAGAATCTCGTGTCCGTGATAGTTGGCGTCGTATTCGGCGTGTTCGCCCGGCTCGAGACGCATTTCGAAGCGCGTCATAATCGTCAGCATATACCACTTGAGTTGCAGCAGCGCGTAGCGCTTGCCCGGACACAGCGTACCGAATCCCATCACCGGGTGCTTAACCTGCCGACCGAACTTGTAGAACTTGGCATCCACGAAACGGTCATACTTGAATACCTGCCACGCAAAACCACGCACGCGCTGTTAACTCTGCAGTCAGTCTACATACAGCCTGTAGGGCCACTGCGCGCAAGCGGCAAGAGATCATTTTCGAAGCGAAAAGATCACGCATACGACTGCCACGTCATTACGCCTGTGTAATGGAGCGCAGATGACGATGGCGCACGGCAATAGCACGTCATATGCAGCTGGAAGCTGTGCCTCACGAAGTACGCCATGCTTCACGTACCGCAACCCGTTTATTCATCAGTGTAAAATCTTGCGTCCTAACTCTTAAGACCAACCTAGACAAACGTTTAATTTAACAGGCAACTTATTTATAGTGACTAGAAGGAAAGAACATGATCATTGTAGCTTATTTTAATTCTATATTCAACATCATTATAACCATCAATTTTATTTTAAAAGTTTAAACAGTGTTGCACTGAAAATTTATATTACATATTTGCGTAGTAGCCTACAGCAGTAGAAACTGCAGGATATGCCTACAATAAAATTGAATACTTAACTTAATATAAAGCCATACTTGTAACTGAATACTCAAAATGTAATAATATACACCATGTTCGAAGACACAGTGAGACTCGTTAATAACTATTTCAATTCTTAGTAGAGGGGTTAGTCTATTGCTGATAAAAGTTTAAGAACTAAAATAGTTTGCACGAGTCTCACAGTTAACGTGCTGGCCAATTACGACTTGGTCATATTAGCTAACCGTGTTATATTCCTGATTACATATGCTAGTAGATTCGTATTCAACTCGATAAGCCGCAGTCAGAGGGCTGTATGTTTCGGCCTTACATGTGTACATGTTCACGGCACTGATTACTAGTCCACACGAAAAACTGAGAGCAGAGGCTGTGCATACCATGGGATCTTCAAAAATGTCTGGATCTTTGTGCAGTGCCGGCGGGTAGATAGCGATTCGGTCTCCTTGTCTGATGAGGTACTTCTGACCGCGTTCACTCTCAAAGTGCGTGTCCTCTGTCACGTAGCGAACCATGAAGACACCGCTCGACAAGCGAATTGATTCTTGGATTAAGCTGTCTGCAAACAACAGTGGCAAAGCCATGACAAGTGGATCGGCTAGGCACAGACATGGCCACCTCCACCTACTTGGGTCAAACTGGCATATATGCCTATTCGGATGCATTATATCGAATCGTGCAAAATTAATCAACATCATATGCAATATTCAAACTGTTTACAGCCGTAGAAACAACAAGGGCCTACAGCACATTCATGGCTGCCATGCAATTTAAAATATTAATTTACACCAGGTTTGTATCAGTTTAACCTCCACTTGGTAAAGTCGAAGAGATATCTAGAGGACCTGTCTGTTAGATTTTGTAAACAGACGTAGTAAAGGACATAGATGCAGCAGACAAAAAATGAAAATGCACATACATGAGACAAATAGAAAAACTACCACAAGGTGTTTAGGACGTATGTAAAGACGACCTTTTCCAACTTTCTTCTCCGTGGGCAGTGTCGCCGGAAAGAATTTGAAAGTGGGGGGCACCGGTCCGGCGCAAAGCGCTGGAAATTTTTTTTGGTCGTGCCTCTCCACTTTTTTTGGCTCTAAAAGTACAATTAGTCGTTTTGGTGAGCGCTTTCGAGATGGTCAGTACAGTTTGGTAAGTTTCTTGTTTACTGTTCTTCTACTCACGGTGCCCCTCGTGCCCAGCCATTTGTAAAAATGGGGTCACGTGCCCCCGTGCCCTATGGAGTCCCACTGTTCGTGGAACATGCATAGGCCTACATTCGAGAACTCTGTATATAGCAATCTTACTGCTTAGGCCACGGTAAATTTGACGAAAACAATTATGCTGATGATATTATATTTACATACATCGCCATGGTAAACAGCTGCTCGCAGCTCGCAATTGCGACTTCCTTTTCTCCTTCCTACTAAACTCGGAGCGCATGTCAGCCACTGAAGCCGATAATTTTCTCCACTTGTTTCTGTCCGCCTCCGGCGGTGTGCAGTTGCAAGTCATCAGACAAGGTCCTTCTTGCGGGTTTTCTACGCAGACGGCTGCTTAGACCACCCGCATAGCGTCAATGTTCATCAACATTAATCGTTTTTCTGCAGTTGTGCCCAAACAGTTTCAGCTTTCAGTTCTTTACGTGGACCACTATCTTGAAGCGTCTTTCTACTTTTTGTCTAATAATAATAGTAACAATAATAATTAAAGGCTGCGACGTACCAAGTACTTTGAGTTCTTCGATGTCCTTGGCGTCGAGTAGAGCGGTGTTCGTAGCTGGGTCATAGCGTGTCTCCAGCAAATCGTCCAGTTCGTGCTGGATCGCGTCGAAGGCAGCAGGTGTCTCCAGCAGGTTGCTCAGCGCCCAGAACGACAAACGAAACGTGTTGTAGTTGACGTGCAGGTAGACGAGGTTGTGTGCCTTGATTTCGATCTCGTTCTGGTTATTGCACTGCAGGAAACCGATCGCCCGGCGAAGATACTGCGAAAGATCCGGCCGTGCCAGAAGCTCTGCCGCTTCGGGACACTGCAACAGCTCCTTGAGTGCCGCCACCGCCTTCGGAAAGAACGACATCGGGAACCCGAGCCACAGGTAGTTGAAATACCTGAGAACGCATGCAGCACAAAATACCTGCATTAAATCTGGCGGTTTAAACAACCATCCATGCATTGCTATTACAGTCGTCTAAGTAAACAAGTCTAGAGAAAAAAAATAGTGCTGCGCTGCAACTTTCGTACACTGAATTTTTCAGCATTTTTTCAAGTTTCAGTATTTGTTATAGTTTTGTTAACTTTTTATCGCTTATCACAGGAAACACGTACACTCGGTAGATCTGTGAAAAAATAGGTAATTTCAACTAATATGACATCCAATAAAACATTCATTGCACCATAACAGAATTCGCGAACTGGTCTGAATGTTTTAGTTATGGGGTGTGTGAAGCAAATTCTTTGGTGTCAAGACGCCAAAGATTCCACGCAGCACTGATTACCCGACTGATGGGCTTGAATTCTGGAGTATTTTGCTGTTAACCCGACCCTTGAACTGGGTTTACCAAAATCCCTGAAACTGGCGAAATAAGCTAAGAACGACGGACTCGATTGGACGTACTTGTGGAAAACCTCGAAATTGGCGAAGACCATGTCAGGGCTGAAGACGTGCTGCTCGCTGCGCCCGAACACAGTGTCGAAGATAGCGTGGAAAATGGTCCTTGAAGTGAAGTGGCGCAGCTCATCTGTCGTCCAGCCGCAGTCGTTCGCACTGCCATTCGCACTGTCAGTCAGCGCATCATAAGCCACGTTCAGGTTGTCGGCAAATTTCTCGATCGCATCCATCAGCATCGGCCCTCGAACAGTTTTGCTTGTTTCGACGATGAACTTCTTGGCTTCATGAACCTCGTAACCGAACACGTTCCAATTCACCTGCAATGCAAGCATGTGACAAAACTAATTAACACAGATATACTACTCGCGCAAAATATACACACACTCTCTGCCGTCTACCATCTTCACTACCAAAACTGACAAACACTAATTCTTTTAAAGGACATCTTAGAACTGCATAGTTTTCAAATACATGTAGCGTTCACAGTATTTAGTACTGAGCTCCTTATCCGTTATTTTATTTCACTTTAATTCATATTTTATAAAAACGATTGGTTACACTGAGCTACCGAGTGAGCTAATCTTTTGATTTTGTCTACGTGTCGTTCGCTCGTTCCTTCAACTTCCTTGCATAAAGTTGTGTCAACACATTTTCTATGAAAAACTAACGACGATTTAGTTCCATTGCAAAGACATATTGCTTTAAATTACATTTGTCTACAGTTAAATGTCCATTAACTGCATACCGAATTATAGGCTATATATACACGTTTCTCTGTTCAACAAACGACACTACTTTACCGTAATCAAGTTACATTTACAGGTACTAAAAACGCACTGATGTGTGTGAGCAAAAATAACCTGTTTCTGTATCGGGTCGAAATCGAAGTGTTTCTCCCGCGAAACCGCCTCGTAGCTGTGTGGGTCCATGACGATCGTCAAGTATTGGTTGACGAGACGTATGGTGAACACGTCTCCGTATTCGCGGTGCGCCGCGTGCAGGAACTTGACTGCATTGCGTGAGAACTCGGCTGCGGAGCCCAGCAGCAGATTGCCTCTGACAATTTGCGGTTCACCGGCGCGTCTGCATTCGACAAGCAAGTCACAGAGGTTCATTCGAGAATAATACATGTGCACGAAAATAACGTGGAATCGTAAACTGCGGTGGCCAATAAAACGAAACCAAATGGCCTCGGCTGCTGATGTATCCATGGTTAAAGAATAGGGGTCTGACGAAGGGTCTGAGGAAGAAGATACTGAGAAGCTGAAACATATCTGCAAGTTATACATGCATTAAAAATAAGCGTCACGTGAATGCTATGCATATTGTTGCCATCATGCCATGTAGCGATTTCATTGGTAAATTGTACACTGACAGGAAAAGATTTTTATGCAATAGGGGACTGAAGCCCTGTAGCTCCCCTCCAGGCACATGCATGCCTATGTTCTGTGCAAGCCACTATGCATCACACTCACAGACCGCATACAGGCGAGTCATACCTATATGCGATAACCTACACATGGGCAATATGTAACTTAACCACTCCAAGCTTCGCTTGCAGCAAGCCATATCTCGAGTGTAGGATTACAGTGTAGGATCTTAACCCCAAACAATTCCCTTCCGGACGTTGCCAACATTCAACGAACGAGGTTATCCGCAGAGATGTCGAAGTTTATGTTACTTTTTAAGCGGAATCTCATGAAAATTTGTATGGGGTGAAATGTGCAGGAAAATGTCCGGATCTCCTTCAGTGTTTTTAAGTATCGCAAAATATCACAGTGACACAGAAGCTGCAGTGTCCGAGCCGAGTTTGGCCAACAACTTAAAGCGATGACATATTGGCTGTGTGTTTGATCAGCGCCGCGTTGCAAATCGTGGTTGCGAAGCCAGAGTAACGGTCCTGTCAGATATGCAGCAGGCCTGTCAATCATCCGTGTTTGGCGACAGCACGCAGGCAACGACTGTCGAGCAACCACGTTGTCGCACTGCACCTCGGGAATGAAACTTTGTCTGACGGCAAATTCATTCAACGTTTCAGTGACAGTGTCAACGAAATTTTCACCACTTCTTTCTCACCAGATCAGAAAGATGTTTTAATAATTCAAAGTAACAAGCCTGCAAAAATAGTCAAAAATGACAATAGGTCCAAATATTAGAATAAATCATCCACAACTTTCGTAACTTTCGTTTTTTTTCTTGAAATGACTTGCCAAAAAGTTTTAGTCCTTATGGTTTCACAAACGATATGTGATGCTCGTGTTTATTGTTAAGATGCGAATAATATGTTTGTTTTTTGCGCACCGTGTGTAATATTTCGCGACGGCGATAATGCTGACATCACTTAGCGAAACGATCGAGCACCATGTGTCAGCCTCAGTAGCTGGAGGCGACATCTGGTGAGCCGACTGACACCACGGCCAGATGCGGTGATGTAATATTATATCTGGGGTGCATTACATGGTGGAGCGAAATATCGCCAGACCGATCGTTTCACATTCGCCGGAACAAAAACATGCGAGGAAAGAGCAGCGCGCAAAGGTGTCCAAATGCGAATGAAGTTGTGCGATGTAACTTGCGTTTCTTCAAGAACATTTACACACTTACTGTTACAAACTAAAATACAACTATAGGGCCTAAGTCATCTGCAGCATAAACAGTGCTGATCACTGATCAGTTTTAACACAGTTTGCCAGGGCCTCTTGATGTTTCGACCAAGACCTCCAACGCACTCCAAGCCAGTGCTATTTTAATTTTAAAATATTTCTAGTGCTAATTCTTATTTAGTTCTCATGTAACAATCGTTATGCACCGACAAGAATTTTCGTTCACAAATATTTCTTAGTGACACGGATTCGTTGTCGCATGCGCGGTCGTCTGTTATCGTGGTTTTTACGCCGAATGCGCTCTGCCTGGCGTGAGTGTCGCCGACTTGAACGACAAACACGAATCGCTGCTGACCGTCGGCTGTGAATCGCCGGTTCGACCATAGGCCTACATGTATACTGCCGGAAGAACGAAGACTATATTGGCACGATCGCTGATGCGCCGTGACCGCTCCTCGTCGTCTCTGTGGTGTTCGTTGTCGTAGTGACACGATCGGAACGTGTCGTGCGCCACCGACCACACGCACAGCCGATACATGCTCATCGTTCTCGTCCACAAAATCGACGCCGTCAGAGCAGGAGGTCGCGAAGACGTTGCGCGCACGAAAACTGGTGCATGCGTTCGGCCGACCGGCGTATCCTTCCCGATGGACACCAGCTTTTGTCCGCGCGACTTCCTCGCTGACTTAATTCCGACCGTGCATGGAAGCGGATGTTCGCAGGATCGTGATGTCGTCACAAGTCAAGTCCTCTTCACTCGACGCAATACGTCCGTTCCTGGTGCGAGACTTTATCGACGTCTAGTTGCCATACATCACCAAATCGTTGGCTGGCGGTCGCCTACCGACTTCCGAGAAGCAGGCGATCGTCATGGTCACAGCACTGCTAAAGAAATCGGGGCTACCACGCCATATTCGTTTAATAATGTAGCTGACATACGCAGCAGATAACAAGTACAGTAGAACAAAGAAAATTACAGATACAGAGGGAAAACCAAGTTAGTCTGCTATAACATGGTTAAATGGGAATTAATAACTATGTTTGTACATAGCCCTAATAAAAAGTCCTGTT
>Ga0056115_1001086_pt1 | contig 12516 bp, 2 predicted proteins | sample WorMetOlspDAHAB1_FD_77007 | JGI IMG/M metagenome (GOLD analysis project Ga0056115, IMG submission 77007) | Marine gutless worms symbiont microbial communities from Max Planck institute for Marine Microbiology, Germany - Olavius sp. DAHAB.1 ... | reverse complement strand
GTGCTTGAAGGGGATTATATTGAAAAACTATAAAGTGAATTTGACCATAGTCATTTGCGTCTCTGATTTTCTCATTACTTATTGATCAACCCTCGTACGACACTCCGTAACGAAACGAGAAGGGCTTATTCAACTAATCCCAATGATAACAGTAATAATTAATGGTAACAATAAAACTTTAATCCACAATACATTTAATTACAATGACAAGTTATAAGTACAAGATCCCACAGTTGTTTTACTCATTTTCTACACATTAAAAAACCCATATTTTGACAACCATAAATTTAAATTGCACGAAAATCACTGAAAACATGCACGAATTATTGTTTTGTTGTGAGAACAAAAAAAACGTTTAATTCTTAACCATTCTCTAAGCTTCATGTATTAACATGAGATATCCAAACAGGCACATAAAACAATAATTAGGGTATCTTCTGTTTACAAAAACACTAAACGTTCCAAAATTATGATTTTGACATAAGTTGTTGGCCATACAGCACATGAATGATTGATCGGGTTTTAACTGCACTTTCAGCACAGTAAGGCTATATCGTACCTTGGCCATACAGCATAACACTGTCTTGATCTGCAAATAAGCACATCCGCCTCCGAAATGACCTGTATTGTGTCGAGTGGGGCGTTAAACTCTACTCACTCACTGCAAATAAGCACAAATGACAATGCGAAATTAAAATTTTACTAGACACAAATGTATTTCCTGAATTACAAGGCAAACCTACAGAAACAGATCAAACGATGATAAGCCCTGTGTTAATGGTGACGTCTCAATCCTATGGAAATGGCCAAAATTCGACCTCACCGTACACAAAATCCAAACCCATGAAAGATTACGATAAAATTTTGCACGACTGATTATGTCCATGATACAAACATATACACCAAACTTTTCGGCCGTAATGGCATCTGGCCAAATACGTAAAATATAATTATTTGTCCCCGGACTCGCCTACTGTGCAGATCTGCTGGCGGATTTTGACGCACAATGGCTCAAATTACGTACATTCATGCAAGGATGAGCCTTTTTGATGTGCCATTAAGAAACTCGTTCAATATATTAAAAAAACATACATTTTAGTGACACAGCCTGGCTTCAAATGGTGCAAAAATGTATCTCCATCTTCATTTCGGTCACCAAAACATTCTACCATGACAAAACAAAAATACCACAATTAACTAAAAAGCTTAGAAGTAAAATACACGGCTAGGTTAGATGTCACTCCTGATACAGTATAAATGTAAAAAACTTAACAGTTTAAAAAAAGTCGACATGGCCTACATCACACAACTAAAACGGCAAAAATCAAAAAGGTGCCATTACTTTGGCAGCACATTGCCATAATGTCAACGTGCGCCTAAGTAATAGCAACTTTTTTATTTTTGCCGTTTTAGTTGTGTGATGTAGGCCGTGTCGCCGTTAAAGACTTTTCTAAACTGTTAAGTTTTTTACATTTATATTTGCTGTTTTATTATAATTTCTTGACTGTATTAATTATGAGAATAGGCATGTTTAAAGGCATTAATTTTCAGTGTTGGAGTCCTCGAGGATAAGTCCTCGTCCTCGAGGATCCTCGAGGACGATTTTGAAGTCCTTGGTCTTGGCCTTGAGAGTCGAGTCCTTGGCCTTGCGAGTTGAGTCATTGGCCTCGTGATTCAAGTCCTTGGAAAAACTCGAGGACACACTCTTCACCAATCATTGCATGTTTTGCACAAACAACTTCAAGGACAACAACTTAAATTCTGTCTGTTACCGATTACTGAGTAAATGTGTAAAGTATTCGGCGCTTCACCAAAACATTTAATTCAATGTTTACGTTACGATTTCCAACTGTAATTACAGATGTCCAGTGTTGGAGTCCTCGAGGACAAGTACTCATCCTCGAGGATCCTCGAAGACAATTTTAAAGTCCTTGGCCTCGACCTTGAGGGTCGAGTCCTTGGCCTTGAGACTTGTGTCCTTGACTCCATAACTGTTAATTTTAACTCTGGTTTAAATATCTACGGTACCGTCGTATTCAGCAACCACTTACAGTAAGTGGAACGTATGACAAACTTATGATAACGACAGAGGTGTCTTTAGAAACCAAGGTTTTTGACGCAAAATTACCATATTGGTTCAGTTTGTCTGCCATTTAGTGATGTTGGAAGGATTTGACAGTTTCTATAATGACGTCAAGTTTGACGAAGTTATGAAAACTCACAACATGCAGTTATGCGCGCTAGACGAGGGGCCGTTCAACTTGAAAATGCTATGCCAACGAAGCGTATTGATATAATATTGGCTGATAATCAGCCCACCCTCACCCTGTACTGAATGCTACTTAAAGGCCGCAGTACAAACGGGCACTCGTGCGTCTATACACTGCATTTTTCCAGTGCTTAAAGCAAATTAGGATAACTCGATTACTTACTGACAGTCACAGGGGGCGGGGACAACGATCGACGTCAATAATTACATCATTTCGTTCAAGAAACATTCCATCGCAATTAGCCATTATTCGTTCTATTTGAAAGTAATGGACGATTGGCAGACTCACAATAAGTCCGTAGGCTGCATTCCGCATCTTCCAAGCTTGATACGCAAGTTGTGGAAACTTTATGACGAAGTTATGACTTACGACAAAGTTACGAATTCGTAAGTCGACATTCAAAAATTAACTTATAAGAAACTTCTGACAAACTTAGGAGAAACTTCGATTCTTTGTAAATTGGGCCCCTGGTCAAAAATCTGACCCTGTCATTCGCATTGGTGATCCCAATTTCCTGTAACAGGGGAACAGCTTGGGTGTCGGAATACATTTTCGCTGTTTTGGTGATTTCTTTAGTGCGTACGCGCAGAAATAACTTTAATTGTGCTTCCGGTCTAAAAACTGTCATCACTATCGATTTCATTGGCTTATTTCCTATAATTAAAGGGGGAAAATTTTAGCGATTTTCCTACTCGTTAAACAAATTAAAAGACTATTTTAACTGCGCATGCGCGGAAACGGCTATTTAGAAGCTTCCGGTCAAAAAAACCGACCCTGCCATTCGCTCTGGCGACCTCGATTTCCTGTAATAGGGGAATAACTCTTCTATCGGTATACATTTTCCCAGTAATTTGGCGTTGTCTTTAGTGCGCATGCACAGAAATAGCGTTAATTCTGCCTCCGGTCTAAAATCTGCTGTCACCATCGTTTTCAGCGACTGCGATTTCCTATAAGGGGGGACAAAATTTTGGTGTTATGGTAAGTGGTTAAGAGACTTTTAGACATATTTTCACTGCGCATGCGCAGAAATGGTCTTTTAGGAGCTTCCGATCAAAAACCTGACAACGCCATTTGCTCCGGCGACCTCGATGTCCTATAAGACGGGTATATTTCCACTATCCGATGACGTTTTTGATGTTTTTATGCACAATTTTCATTTGACCTTGTGAAATTGACCTTGGTCTTTTGACCTTGGCAGTGTTTGAAGAATAAAGAGCTTGATACGTGCAACGCACGTACCAATTCTTAGCTTCCTACGATTATCTGTTCCTGAGTTATGTGTGACTCAATCTGATCACATTACCATCACCTGGAATGGTCACTGTGCATGCGCCGTGTCACGTGACCTATCACCGGGGGAAAAAATGATTCACATTTTTAAAATCCCTGTCCCCAACTTACCTATTCACTTTGTCACTTTCAGGGAGCTACGACGAAGTTTAAGCCATGTTATATGCGAAAAATAGCATTTATCCCATTGCCTAGGCTACAAAGTTCACTGCGCATGCGCAGTATCATGTGACCTGTGCATAGGGGGTCCCCCAAAACCACACTTAACAATTTTTTTACCCAGACTTATCTATTCACTATACAACTTTTATGGGGCTACGACGACGATTAAGGGTAGTTTTATATTAGAGCATCCCCATGTTAAAGCGATTTTCGGCCGAAAAAAACTGTCCACTCAAAATCGGTCCCCGAAATGGCATTTTTTCGGAAATTTAAGGGTATAAATATTAAATATAGTTATCGAGACCCCCAAAAGGCACTTCCTTATCCGGAACGACGTCTTTTGACGTATTTTGCGTAAAAATCCGTTCAGGGTATAGGCTGTAGCCTTACTGAAGAACCCAAAAACGAAGAAAAAACTAGTCACATCAAAAGGCACGGCAAAATCATGTATTTGGGGAGCAGAAACCCCTTAAGCAATCGCTACAAAATTTTTCATGCCGGGTGCCATCCAGGACGTAATCATGCCTGCCAATTTTTGTGAAGATCGGTTAACGGGTTTTGGTGTGGCGAGGGGTCGAATTTTGTCCTTTTCTATTGACTTGCTTCGTAGCCTTTAAAACACTCTCGCACTACCGTGCAAGTGTGTGATGGGAATTTTGGAGGTGGTCTTCACCTGATTCATATTGAAAATTAAACAGCATAGGAATAATACACCTATTTTGCAAATTTTGCATGCGGGTGCCATCCAGGACGTAATCACGCCTGCCAATTTTTGTGAAGATCGGTTAAGGGGTTTTGGTGTGGCAAGGGTCGAATTTTGGCCTTTTCCATTGACTTGCTTCGTCGCCTTTAAAACACTCTCGCACTATGCACCTAGATAAGCGCAGACCACTCAACATATAGAACATAACAGCTATTCAGGTTTTGTCGCCAGCTTTGACAATCAACTAGAGACTTAAAAATCAGTCCTGCATATTACATGTGTATAGCAGCGAAAAAATTGTCATTTTACGTCTTGTGTTATTTTTGTGTTTTTATGTGCTCTAAAGATGTTGTTAGCAAACCACCTTTTATAAAATTACTACAAATTGGGCAGATATTTGTTGGGAACAAAGAGCAGACCACTCAACATATAGAACATAACATAATCTGCTTTCATCCCCTCCTCAACAGTGAGGTCTGAGTTCTTTATGTTCTGCAGGAAAATGCACCAATCACCAATATCATGAAACCGTCACCCTCCTTTCTGTCACTTTTATCCCACCATTATTGTGGCGACACAAAAATCTGAATTTGAATCCCATTTACAAAGTGTGATGATTAGTTTAACTCCGCTTACTCTTTTACAGTTATGACTAAGGCCAAAAAATTTTCCACAGCAAAAAAACAGTGATTTCTGCAGCAGGGTTTGGCATTTTCCACGGCATTTCGTGGCATGGCAAATGAGTTAAAAGTCTTTAGAGTAGACTACTAATTAACACAATATGTGCAAAATAACAAAGCATCACGCGCTCATGCAAGACAGCAACAGAAGGTGGCTGATTGGCTGAAATAGATACTAGCTACGTAGTAAGTACGAGTCATCTGCTGAAATGTGCTGTGGAATTCACATGGCAGCTACGTATGGATGTTGGCATGAAGCCAACATCCATACGTAGCTTGCTGGTAGTTTGGTAGTTTGCTGGTTTCACATGGCTTTCTAGATGGTTTACGGCATTTCAAATGGCACGAGGGATAAAAACAAAAATAAACAGAACATACAAAGATATAAACACACAACATAACAAAACAAAGTTACACCAGTTGACTTGCCTCCAAGAAAAAAATTACAGCTCCAAAGCTCTTATGGAGAAAAGTCATAACCTTACATATTTTGCTTCAAATGTTGAACAATGTTAAACATAGGTAAAGTACCCAACTGCCCATGCAGTATTATCATAACAGTATCACTGTAATCAGTAAAAAATATAACAATATAGCAACGTAGGTATACATACTTTCTGGAATAGAACACAGTGGCATTAGAATATTCCTGTCAGTATCACATTTATCAACACTGACTTCATCATCACTGCAAAAGTTTCTAGTTCGTTGTTCTGCCATGGCAACAGGACTTTCACAAACACTTGTGTGAAGACTTGATGCATAGCATGTAGCTGCATTGGCACTGCCAATGGAAAAATGGCAACTGGAAACTATGGCATTGTCACACTTGACTTCATCATCATGAAACAAAACTCTGGTATCCATCACAGAACTATCTTGAACATTAGCAGGATTCATATCAATTGCAGGCAATGACAAGCTGTCATCACGAGAGACAGAACCTGTAAATCTATTGCAATTCTCACTTGCATCATCTGCAGAGCTGAAACTGTTGGAAGAAACATTGCTCGCATGCCTGTTTTCTGCATATGTTTGCAAAAAAATGTCTTGAATAGAGTGACTTTTGGCATCAACATCAGCAGCTTTTTCAGGCACCACTGTTTTGTTGTAATTGCTTGTACTATTCAAGTGATTAGTGCAGTTCTGGCGAACACTGTGTAGTGATTTCTCATCAATGTTTATTTTACTGCCTTTTGCAGAAAAGAAAACAAAAGGACAACCTTTCTGTGCAGGATTACTTTCATCTATCTCAAGTGTTTTGTTATTGGCATTAATTACTACACTGCCAGTATCATGAGTACCACATTCATCATTGGCAGATGGAGAAATGTGATCATTTCTCTCTTTATTCTTATCTGTGTTATCTGCAGAAAAAGACAGAAGGCATGCTGTAACTCTGACAGGCTGTGAATCTTTATTCTTGTCAACTGCAGTTTCGCATGATGAATGATCACTCATGCAATCAAAAATTCCATAGCGGCCAACTTGCTTCATACCAGTTTCTAACAGTAGTGGAACAGGTTGTGTTTCTGCACATTCAGCATCCAGTAAAACAGAACTTTCTGCAACAGCTCTTAAGTCGTCTTCTTTAACAGAGACTACAGAATCACCAGCACACTGCAACCTGTACTCACAGTTTTGTTCTATGCCACAAACTTGTTCACAGTCTGACATCTGTATGGACACTCCATTATTTACATTATCACATATGTTGTCCATTAACAGGTTGGCACACCTTTCCACTGTCTTAGCTGCTGACACCATATGGGCTGAAGAGCAATATTTATGCACAAAGTCAGTGCTGCAGTTTGACACATGTCCACCACTGCTGACTTCAACATTCACTGGTGCATCGTTAAGTAACACCAACTGATCTAGTACTGGCTTATTATTGCTGTCACTACATTGCACAGCAAACAATTCTTCTGCGTTAAGCATTAGTAAGCATGCATTTTCCACTTCAGCACATTGTGTATTTGTCAAATTACACAACAACTCAGTTTCACTAGCATTCCTAATATTATCTTGCATACATGCAACATCAGGAAAGTCAACAGTTGGGGAGTTGCTATTTATCTCTTTTGAAGATCCCATGGCAATACGTGGAGCTTTAAATGGTTTAAATCCGTTATTCATCACATCAATTGAACTGGATTTTTCTAACTTTCTTCCGCAATATTTTGCAACCAGATCACGTGCTTCTGTTACATATTCACCATGCTGCTTAACTGTATCGTTACAACTCTGGAGTATTGAACCATCACCTTTGCAGCAATCAGGGACACTGTCAGCAGTAGTGTCTGTAAATCCTGTAGGACAGCAAAATGTGTCATTGTCAATTCTGGGTAAAACTTTCCTTCCACTGGACGTTGGAACCACTGTATCAGAAGTGTGCATCATAGCACCAACATTGTTGAAACTATGACTTTCAATATATGTGAGGTCATCCAGGAGTTTGTGAGCATTAAACTTACTAGAAAGTTTCACCGAAAGTGGCTTACCACAACCAGACATGAAACCAGTGGAAAACGACACTGAAAATGCTGAACTTCTGCTGTCATTGGAGACATCAGTTGTGGCCTGAGCACTCACCATGTTGAGATAGCGTGCATCCACTGGCGAACATTCAGGTTCATGCAAATGCAGCTTTTCTGTCTCTGCAGAAAACAACTTCACAGAAAATTGATTCAACTCGATACATTGTGGATCCTCAACAACAGCATCAGCATGTATAATCCTTTCATTATCAGTCAATGTGCATCGGTTTCCATAACTAACTGTCGTTGGTAAGCATGTGTTTACTGTAGAGACTGTGTGGTCGCTGCAAATGTCAATAGATCTGACTTCTTCAACACTCAGCAATGACATATTATAATCCGTATCAACAGCAAGTTCGCTTCCTGGTGTGCACGCACTTTTAAATGATGGTGCACACAATGTTTCACTCGTGTTTATAGTTGAAGCAGGCTTGGCAACAAGCAGCGTAGAGTGCATAGAACAAGACTGTGTCATACTGCCAGTGTCATGCAAATCACTATCACAACACAATTCCTTTCTACTTGCTGAACAGACCACACTGTGACTATTCAACGTCAACTGACCATACCTGTGGCAAGTGCAATCATTCAATGTCTGCACTGATGCATGGACAAACATAGGACGTTTGCTGACATCAGTTGGACATTCTGACAAAATGTTTGTCTGCACACCAACGCCGCACGTTTTGTTGGTGACTGTAGCACTTGTCTGTCCACAGAAATCACGTGCTGGCTTTGAACAATAACTACTGTCAACTAAGGATAGTGAACATGACTCCTGTGATGTCACCTTGTCACTATAATATATGCTGCTGATTGCTGCACCTGCTGGCATAGTGCCATCACCACATGCACTAGCTTTCATCACATCAATTGTGTCAAACAGTGTTCCATTCTTGAAACCCATCAATGGAGCTTTGTCCAAGCTACACCTTACAGAATCCAAAGCTGATATCAAACTATTCTGTAATCCTGTATTACCATCACCTTCAACTGTTATTCCCTTCACATTAGAAATGCATTCATGTACAATACCATCTGAAGAGTTTTTGGTGACATGGTCTTCAACTTTAGTGGGTGCAACTACAGACCAAGAATGCACCAGGTTTGGGATCCTGTACAGAACTGAATCCATTCTTTTTGCTGAACACAAGTGCAGACTGTTACAGCGATGTCCTAACACACCACTGGCAGGCGCCTGAAAAACTTGTGCAGCAGGCGGATACAGAAATCTTGCATTAGTAGCATAATGTTGTTTTGCTTGCACCTGCATTTGTGATGAAGAACACATGCAGCAACTCACCCGAGTTCCAAATGACTGCCACACAAGGCCAGAAGAATCAGTGGGCCTACTTAGACTGTTGCCAGGTATACAAACTGAAGAACAATCTAATTGTAGCTGGTCAATTTCAGAAGACAGTAACAATCTCTCATCATGCTGCAACGGAACAAGATCAATACTGCTTGGGGGCAGAACTGCTGCAAAAGATGGTGCTACGATTCTAGGCAATGTCAGAAGAACATTAGACGAAATACTTCTTGAAATCTTGTCATATGGTAGCTGCACAACCTTAAAATGACTTGTAACAATAACAGGCACTGACATTGATGGTTGAATTGCACTTGACTTTGCCACGGAATCGTCAACGACACTTAGCTCATTAATCATGCCAACACTAGGCTCGTCAAATGCACCATGTAATAAACGCTGCTGATAAAAGTCAGAACAGCTGTTGGTCTTTTGCACTAGTTGCTCCTCGACATTTTGTGCATAAGCAAAAACAGGTGAACAATCTGGCGGAGTTTCATGTTTATATGTATACACAGCTTTTCTTTTTGGAATGGCTTTGAGTTCTGCTGCCACTGAAGATGGAGTACCAAAGAACACAGACAGATCATACTCTCTAACCACTGCACTGTCACATTCACAGACAGAGTCATTATTATTCATAACAATATCTTCGTTCTGAAAATGCTTCAGCTTGACAGCATCTGTGTGTATCATCATGCTAGTATTCTGACAACTGCATCTGACAGAGTTATCTACTCCAGCTGCATCAGGTATACTAGTAAAACATTGCTGCTGTTGTTCATCACAGCTGGCAGCAGTTTTATGACTGTGACCTTTCACTTTCTGTAGCAAACGAGCAGCTGCATCACTGACTGAATGCTGCTTAATGACACCATTGCTGCAAGGAGACTTACAGTTTCTCAACATAATCGCTGAATTTTTTTCACACTTTGCATCATGTTCTGAAGCATGTATCATACCATCACCACTCTGTGAAACAGATTCAACTGTACGTGACGCAGCAACTAATGAAGACACTTCTGAATAAATGCAAAACTTCACGGACTCCTCCTGCAGACAACAGATACAATATCAAAAATCCTGCAAAATGATTCAACTGCACCAATGCGTACTTAACAACAGATTACAAAACTAATCATAAATCCAATTAAAGGATAAATTATAATATTCTAGCTGCTTTTCATCAAAATTTTACCAAAAAAATACACACGCCATTGTTATATGTTTATCAAACATCAGAAAGATGCAGAATTGATTTTGTTGGCATTGTGGCTTTATAGGCAAATAACGTACCTAATATTTGCTTATTCTTATTGGCTCTGACTTGCTGGACTACCAAATAAAACTGAGCAGTGCCTAAATTACTCATCTTACAGTTTTGCAAGTCCATTTGGCAGCAAAGGTATTTTTTGTATCAGAAAACAAGTGGAAGAACATGACAAATTATTAATCATCACACACTTGCATGGTAGTGCGAGTATTTTAAAGGCGACGAAGCAAGTCAATGGAAAAGGCCAAAATTCGACCCATCGCCACGCCAACACCCCTATACCGATCTTCACCAAAATTGGCAGGTGTGATTATGTCCTAGACTGCACCTGGCACGCAAAATTAGGTAGAAATCGGTTCAGGAGTTTCTGTTCCCCAAATACGTGATTTTGCCGAGCCTTTTGATGTGACTAGTTTCTTCGTTTTTTGGGGGTTCTTCAATAAGGCTACAGCCTACACCCTTGAACGGATTTTTACGCATAATACGTCATAAGACGTCGTTCTGGGTAAGGAAGTGCCTTTTTGGGGTCGCGATGACTTTATTTAATACTTAGACCATTTTATTTCCGAAAAACCGCCATTTTGGGGACTGATTTTGACTGGACTTTGTTTTTTTTGGCAGCCGAAAATCGCTTTAACATGGGGATGCTCCAATATAAACTACCCTTAATCGTTGCCATAGCCCCATAAAAGTTATATAGTGAATAGACAATTCGGGGTCAAAAAATTGTTACGTGTGGTTTTGGGGAACCCCCTATGCACAGGTCACGTGATATCACGTGAAGACTACACAGTTCACTGCATGCGCAGTGAACTGTGTAGCCTTCACAATGGAATAAATGCTATTTTTGCCAATAACATGGCTTAATCTTCGTTGCAGTGCCCTGAAAGTGATAAAGTGAATAAGTAAATTGGGGTCATGGATTTCAAAAATGTGGGCCATTTTTGCCCCCAGTGATAGGTCCGGTGATATGGTGCATGCGCAGTGAATATTCCCGATAACAGATATGTGATCAAATACAGTAATTCATAACTCAGTAATCGATAATGATAGGACAACGAAAATTGGTATGTGGGTCGGGCATGCGAGGCAATGTATATAAAACAATGTTAAGGGCAAAAGGTCAAAAGGTCAATGTCACAAGGTCACGCGACAAAATAGCACAAAAACGTCGAATATATCCAGTAAATGTCACTTGGTATCGAAAATTCATCCGTCTTATAGGAAATCGAGATTGCCGGAGCGAATGGCAGGGTCAGATTTTTGACCGGAAGCTCCTCTATAGATGTTTCGCGCATGCACAGTGAAAAAATGCCCAAAACTCGCTTATATTGTTGTCAAATTGCCACAATTTTATCCTCTTTATAAGAAATCATGGTCGCTGAACACGATGTTAAGGGCAGTTTTAGGCTGGAAGCAGATTTAACGCTACTTCTGCACATGCGCATTAACTCTTTCGATGCTGATGTCGACTAAAGTCGACTGAAGAGGCTGGGTGCGGTTGTCGACAAAAGTCGACATCTAGGGGTGTGGTGCGGAGACGTCATGTTTGCGTCGAAATCATATATATTTAATTTTTACTGTCACAGTAGCAGGGAGGGTGATGGTAATCAACTTACATTGACCTATAGGCCTATACTCTGAGACTCTCTCTAGCACAGCTTCTCAGTAGCCTTGCATAATTATAGTAGCATATACACGTATCCTAGTAATGGCAGCTCAAAGACATTTAACGTAGGCCTATTCACAGTCAGTAAAAGATGTAAAATGCATGCTGGCAGACTCTGATGAAGAGATCGCAATTAGCTCGAAGGCTGAAAGTATGCCTACAAGTTGATATTCAAGTAACTCTAAGTATAGGCATATGCATAGTGACTAGCTTTGTATACAGCGTGTAGGCCTAATATCGAAAGTTTTTTCGTCGAAATGCAGCGACTTGTAAAAGAATGTAGGCCAAACATTTTTTTTCAATATAGTGATGTTCAAAATATCAGGTTTCGAATATCGATATTCAGTACTCAATACTTTATGATTTTGAAGCATCACTACTCAGTAGTGTCAAGTAATAATATTTGTTTCTTATACTGAGCAAAGTTGTAACATGCTACTCACTTTCACTTAGTGCAAAATATTCAGCACCCGGACAAAAGTAATAAAAATTTATTCAGCACCGCAAGAGTTAAAGAAATCGCGAAAACGTAGCAAAAATGTATTCTGGCAGAAGAGTTACTCCACTGTAACAGGAAATCGGTGTCGCTGAAGCGAATGGCGAGGTCAGATTTTTGACTG
>Ga0056115_1001085_pt1 | contig 12517 bp, 5 predicted proteins | sample WorMetOlspDAHAB1_FD_77007 | JGI IMG/M metagenome (GOLD analysis project Ga0056115, IMG submission 77007) | Marine gutless worms symbiont microbial communities from Max Planck institute for Marine Microbiology, Germany - Olavius sp. DAHAB.1 ... | reverse complement strand
CTAATGCGCCGACCCCGTCCCCCCCCCCGAAACTTGCACCAAGTCTCTGATATGCCATTCAAACATCGACAGGCCTGTCTCGATCTATCGCAATCATCAGTGTTTGTCGTCGACATACCGTATGCAACATATAATATGCAGTTTTCTTCGCAGTAACTGCAGCATTGTACAATAATATACATACAATCGAGTAACTCAACAGACACACAAGGACAACTGCAGTAGGTCCTATACACGCAGTCATGAATAAATAAATAAATAAACTAACCGACAATAACATTTTTAAAAATTTACAAGCACACACAGAAAATAAAAATTAAAATCGATTTTAGTAGTCGCTGTTCTCTATATCTCTCTCTCTCTCTCTCAATCTTTTTATAGTGTGTCGCATCGCAAACCGACGATATCACCATCGCATCAACTGCAACTGTATAAAAAGCAGCTTGCACGTACAGGCGATTACACTGCACACACGACGTGCCGCCACAGGTCTGTAAGAGCGCCGCTGACTGAACCGGAAGAAGACGTTATGTAAGTGAGTGAATGAGAAGTAGGGCATAACACAGACGCAGCCAGTGAGTATTCCACTTTTCTGGCCGAAATTCGCCGTTTTCACCGACGAAACCGGACACCATCGGTTCACGTGTGAGCAGTAGATCTAGATTATGTCGGGCTGACAGATCAGTGGTTGATCGGTTTGATTGGGATCGGCCGGCGCGACTAACAGCGTCAATTGACACTGGTTGAGCGACTGAACGAACACGACATCGACACGGGCACAAACGACATGATGACAGACTATGTCCACGACACAGCCGCTGTGCAGTTGTGTGTCAGTCACGCGAGATGCGACATGTGTAGAGCTGTGTTGGCCGAATTTCATGTCGGTTCTCATCGGTCGATACATAACAGCTGATTCGAGCCGTCGCACCTGCATGCGCTCAAGACAAACAACCAAATGTGATTGGCTGGCTAGTTCCACTCAGTGTCAACAAACAACCGTGACACACCTTTGCCATATGTGAAACATTGCAGTAGTAATACTGCCGTATCAGGATGCCGAAGACGTTTTTATTCAGTCAGGGTGGGACCATAGCGCAGTGTGAAATGTGACTCCGCCTTTAACTGCATCTTAGAAAGCCTCTTACTTACTTATACTCTCTGTACGTTCAACTTCATCACCACGAAGAAAGACATGATTACTATATTTTCTTTAGTTGTCCTGTCGTTGGGACCAACAAAGTTGACTATGCATATTTACACTTCATCCTAAAATTACCAAGTTTTAGATGTATATAGCCTAATAATAGGCGATAACTGAGACATCGAATATGTAATCGAATAATTTGTATTCAGCGAAACGGTCCATCACTAAAATTACTGAGATACAGCGGCTGCTGCAGAGACGGGCACCGTTCGGCTGCTGCAGTGAATGACTGAGTTGGTGTGCTGTCATTGATGCTGCTGGCAGATGGCGACCGGCGACAATCGGTTGCATTCAACTGCCTCGTGCGAGCGATCGACGATTTCAGCGACTTTCAATCTCTTTCTATGCTACTGTGGGGATCAGCATTAATGTCGCGAATGTGACCGTGCATGTGATATACCAAATAGGCCCTTTTGTGGGCATTGTGACTATCGTACCCAGAGCAGAGGATGGGTTTAGAAGGGGATTCATCTTCATATTTTTTCCGAATTGTGTCTACTGTCCATTAATTTAAAATATCGCTTCAGCTTCAGGGGGACTTCATCCCCAGATCCCCTACCGGCCTCAGACCGACTGGCCGTCCTTTCGAAAATTCCAGGATCCACTCCGACAAACCACCTCGTTGTGAGATCCTGGGCACGCCTGCATGTGGGCGGTGTACTTTTCACTATAGTCACAAACTGTTTTTTCAAGTAACTTTTAGTTTTTTTTTACATTTTTTATATTTCGTAAGTTTTTTTTACTCCTTTAACGTCGAATATAGATGTATTGTAATGCGGCAACAACTTTGTTTAAAGATGCCGTTGAGTGCAGTAATGACACAAATAGTGTAGAGTATAGCGCATATCACTGTATAAGCTGGCCGGTAAATGCACACTGTGTAGCCAAAAGCGGTCTGCCCGTCAGCCGGACCACTCTCCAGGTGGTCAAAATCCCCCAGATGTCACACAATCGTGTCCCCACGCTAGAGATTGACGCAGTTCGTCAGTTTGATGAAGTTTCCGACGTCGTCTTTGACTGCACACAATTGCATCGCTACGACGATATCTGCATCGCCACGTGTTCTCACTCTGAACGAGCACGCTCTCATAATTTTACTACATCAGTTTTTAAGCATTTATGAAAGAAAATGTCAGTCTCGTCTGTTTTTAAATCACATTTTACCTGTCACACATTGCGATTATTGTGTTCCATGTATATTTCAGTGTTTTGTGTGCTTTTTGTCTCTTACGTTTCATCTTTTATTAAGGCCTACTGCATTTGCAGCATACGTTGCTGTCAATGGCACAATAAATAATAGTAATAAATAAATAAATAATAATAATAATAATAATAATAATAATAATAAAGCTCGTTAGTTTCAGTTGTACAGTGTGTGTGCCAACAATGATAATCTATCAGCGAACAGAATTGCAAAGCGATCGACGTCGACAATCAATTCTGTTCAAAAATTAGTTGCTCGAGCACATTGTGTGCCACGTCGACAAGACGATCGAGGCAGTGTCACACTCAATCACTGAGTGGAAACAAATCGCCCCTTTCGCTTCGACGAAAATCTCAGTTTTATTAGATAGGCAGAATGTCCAGATGTAAATTCAATATTATTAACAATGTTAGTTGAAAACAGCGACATGGTTCTTGACAGAAAGTCTTAGGTGAGGCCGGACATTGTTATAAACCTATTACGTTTTTACAGTTTGACGTCGCAAAGCGTCCCGTGACATAAGTGATCATCAAGCGTTTCTTACCGCTTGGATTGTAAAAATGCCGTCTGAGCTCGCTGTGCCGACCTAGTCTGCTGTAGATTATTATACAGGCCTACGTAACGTAGTACATGCATTACAACAATGTGCGGTTTGTGGAAATGAAGAGATCACGGACAGGTCATCACCAAATCTATACACTCTAAACTTGACGCATTACCATTTAACTACTTTAATCGTCGAATGACTGTCACGAATGATTAAATAAAACAGACTGTACGAGCATAATCATGTCCATTGTCAGAAATTCTGTCTATTTTGTTCAAACAAGAACGTCAACAATGGCTCACAGAGCGTTCAGTTTACAGCGATAACTGTATAGGCAACATATATTCGTATAGTGATGGTTCGCAAACTGTCGTCAAACTGTTGTCGCAACAGATATTACTGCAACGTTCAACGTTCAGTTCTGTTCGCGCGAGTCGCAATTAATCACCGACAACCAGCGCTTACGTCACGTTTTTCACGCGCGAACCAAAATTAGCCACGCACGCAGCTTGGGTGCCGTTTTGTGACGAATTCATTCGCAAGAAGAAACACGAAAACGTAAACATCAGTCAGCAAATGACACAACGCAAGACATTATAATGGTCTCGTCGGTATAAGTATAGCCCAAATTCCACTTGGTTCGAAACGACAGTGCACGCAACCTATAGCTCATACATTTTAGCCGAGGAAGACTTGTTGTGCACAGCAAGTCTTGTCGTGTCGTGTGGAGCCGAGTGAAGTTGGGCCTCAATGTGCGACTGCTTATTATGTGATGTATAATAGGCTTCCTTGAGAAATACAAGAAGGCTTCCCCGACCCCGACACAATCAATGAGTGGAAAAGAGAAAAACCCAACGACGGGAAATCTCCGGATCATACCCCCTCCCGCGGTTCCCCTCAAATACTGCACCCAGCTGTAATCATCGCTGCAGTGTTTTGACTGCAATTATCTCAGGTTTTTTTTAACATATGAACTGATTGGGACATTTTCCTATGCACCACTAGTTGCACGTAATGTGCCCATGTCATTTCAGCAGTGGTGCAACAAGATTCAAAGATGTTTGATGTTTCGGGGTGTAACTGGATACAAATTACAAAGGCGTCCGTGGCATACGGCGCTCAATGAATCTAGTTCAGAATAGGATGTGGACGTGGTTCAGCACGAAATTCACATTATCGATAATGTTGTCCCACCACGCAGCAAAGTTCGATTAAAAATTTATCTGAAACAGACAAGCAGTAGGCTACTGTGGCGTGATTGTGGAGAGACGCCGCCGCAACAACAGCTGACTCGGTCAGCAGACGATCGTTGATTCCATGTTTGTCATGAGACCGAGAACGCTGTTGAGTTTCGGTTCAAATAACCGGTCGTCATCATCGTCGTCGTCGTCATCGTGGCAAGGACGACTCGGCGAGTGTTCGACGTCGGGTGACGTCTTGCTGTCATCATGTTGATCGGCTGCTGAGGACGTCCGCTGACTGGATGCAGTCTGGAGCGTCGATGGACACTTGGCTGAAGAGGCTGCAGGCGTGGCGTCGACGTCAGCACCGCAAGCTCGAACCACAAACCGTCTCAACTCCAGCAGATAAGAGTCACCGGATCTGATGACGTCCGGCTGCGTCGTCGCGTCGCGGTCCTGCGCGGCCGTCCGGCCGAACGCGTGCTTCTTGAGATGCCGGTCGAGGTTTGTCTGCTGGCCGAAGCACCTGTCGCACAGCGGACAGCAGAACGGCCGCTCGCGGTTGTGAATGTTGCGCACGTGACGCTGCAGGTTGGACGAGATGCTGAACGATCGTTCGCAGTAGCAGCAGCGATAAGGTTGCTCTCCGGTGTGTGTGCGCAGATGACGCGTAAGATTTGCCGAGCGGGGAAACATCTTGCCACAGAAGCGACATTCGTAGCGCGGATTAATCGGGTGGTGGTGACTCTGCTGACTCGACGGGCACAGTCGACGGGCGTCCACGTCCAACAGCGACGACTTGAGCGGCGGCTGTCGCGTCAGAAGTCGACCGAGGGCTGACTGGCCACTGCACGGCGGATGATGTTGAAACAGGTCGCCCACAAGTGTTGTGGATCGCACGCCACTGGTGACGGTCGACGCCGCATCGACGCACATAATGTTGGCGGTGTGGTGGCGCTGAAGTTGCTGGAAGAACCACGAGCTCAGCAGAGACATCGACGGCACGACGAACGCACTTTTCAGCTCGGCGGCGGCGGCGGCGGCTGCGTTGACTGCCGAGGTGCTCTGGGACAGCGATGGTCTGACGGTCTCGTCGTCAGCGACGGCCGACGCAGGCGGCGCTGTGTGAGACTGTGTATCGACGCTCAACGGTGACGTGGCCTGGGTGGCGGCTGCACTCCGTCGACTGAGATCCAGAGGCTCATCATCGGATTTGAAGTCTTCGTCGACGGATGGTGACTGGTTCGTCGGAGTTGAGCTACAACGATCCAGAAGACGACGAATTCCGAAGTCAGAAGGTTGTTTGTTCCTCTTAGCGACCTCACAGTCTACGTCGTCGTCGTCGTCGTCATCGTCGTCTTCGTCGCAGGACTTCACCAACTGGGCTGAACAGACCGTTGCATCAGCTGCCGATGATGATGACGCGGCGATCTTCACCAAATCGTCACCACCGAGGTACTGACTGTGACGCAGCGGGGACACTTCGGCGGCGCGATGAGGGGTGGCATCGACCGCGAGGCGGATGAGACCGTCACAGAAGCGACGATGTTTGGCCAGCGACGTGGTGGTCGTGAACGTCTGACGGCAGTCGGCGCACCGAATCGCCTGTCGACAGTCGGCGTGCATGCGCTTGTGGCGACACAGGTTCGAGAATTGTGTGTACGCCTTGAGACAGACGTCGCAACGAAACGGCTTCACGCTGCTGTGGATGTGCTGGTGTTGCTTGAGACCACTCGACGTGGCGAACGCCTTGCCGCAGCCGGAACACTGATGAGGACGTGCGGCATGGACAGCTGCTGTGGCTGCGGCGTCAGCGTCCAGACAGCACGAGGACCGATCTGCACTGCTGTCGCCTCCGTCAGAATCCGATGGAAAGAAACCACGAGGACTGCTGTCATCATCCAACGTTGGCGCACCGTCTGTCTCCTACAAAACAATATATTATTGTCATCGTGTATTACATCCGTATGGCAGCAACACTATTAATAACACATATACACGTGTAAATTAAATACAGATTAAAATACATAAAAACTTCACGAACGAACAAAGCAGCTAATTATTATTATTATATATATATATATATATATATATAGTAATTAGGGTTAGGGTTAGGGTTAAGGTTATAGTAATCTCTATAAATATGTATATACAGGGTGGCCCAAAAAAGTAAGCCAATATCATCTTATCGAAAAATCGTATTAAATCGTATTAAATCCTGTGAATGAGATTAGATTTATTCGTCAAATTAAAGTATGAGTTAGCGCTATAATAGTTTTCGTTGATATTAGATATTCTATGCGTGGCCTACTTTCTGACCTCAATAACTATGCCTGACCCGCAAACTAGCGATATGCGTCAGATACGGTAAATGATCTCGGCTCTATAAGTACCTACAAATGCTACTTAAGTATAAGTACTAAGTACCAATTTTCTAAAGTACTTAAGTACAAGTAGGTAAGTACCCAAAAAGTAGTTAAGTACGTACTTAAGTACTTTGGTACTTAAGTACTTGGCATCACCGGTAATGTGGTTTAATTGATCGAAATCTTTTCGAAAACTTTTGCGACGAAACGAAGCCGAAACATGATGAAACACGATGCAACACACACGAAACTGCCAGTACAAATGGTAAGTGTTACGTATTTTATGATAGCATGCTTGGTGAAATAAAGATTATCAGTGCATACAATAAACAGATCAACACGTAAACACGGACATCAAAGATCAAAGTCAATCAGTGATTATTAGTCTGTTAAACAAGGAACTATAAACAGATTCATCAACAAGATATGGGGACAGCTTCAGTGAAAATGATATAGTACTCTCTATAAATAGAGCAAAAACTTGAAAAATATGGCATTTTAAAATTTTAATATTTTCACAATTTTTCTATGTTAGGTACAGACTGACTTTCATGTGATTTTGCGGAAATTTAGGCTAATGTATTGAATTTAATAAAAAAATGTCGAGAGTTTTGCGTGCGTTACACTCAAGACATCGTCATCATCATCATTTAATGTGCTCGCAATTAAGAAACAAAGATATATTTTCATGTGACAATACAATGAGCAGGACACACAAGGCTACAGAGCTCTTACAGCTGCCCGAACACAAAATATAAAACAAATACATCAATATAGAGAGGTTCGCATAATCACAATAATTAAAACATAATAGCGAGATATGAACTATAGTTGTTTCTATAGCATAACAGAGATTTGGGCTAGAAACACCGAAGGTAGTCTGACCAGTCCATGGAGGTAACAGTACGCTTGAATTTACTAAATAAGGAAAAGTCCGTTTCAACAGGGAGTTTATTCCAAACGTTAACTACACGTTCACATAACAAGTAATGTGAGCTTTTCGGCTGTTACTACTTTAATTTAGTGATCACCAGATCTACACACGCGAATTTTAACACTGCAAAAACTGAGACAAGTCGGAGGACATTAACGAAGTTTTGAATTTCTGTAGGGTGGTGAAGTCGCGATTTAGGTGTCACTATGACATCTGACCTATCTATGTCTAATCACATTAGTGTCTTGCGCGAGGTTGTCCAGTCGTTTGTTACTCTATTGCCAAAAAATGATGAGCCTACACTATAGTTATGCCTATGCTGTGCTGCTTGAAAAGTTTGTAGGGATGTCCTCTAGTGTGTGTGAGTGGGCTGAGTTGTAAGAAATTTGTACAATGAACGCTGACAAGACCAAATACTATTTTATAACACATAACCAAATCCGCATGCAACCGACGGAGTTCTAAGCTGGATAAATTCAAGTGCTGCAACCTCTCCTGGTATGTTAAGATTTTTTAGGCCTGGGAGTCGTTTAGTGTAGCGCCGCTGTACTTTTTCAATGCTCACAATATCCTTCTTCAGCACAGGTGACCAAATCACAGAATTATACCCGAAAATAGCGCTGACATACACTTCGAATGCTCTAACCAGTAATTTACGATCTCGTGACACAAAACAACACAAGATAATGTTGGCACGCTGATGTGCTTTAGCAACAATGGCACTAATGCGATTAGACATAGATAGGTCAGATGTCATAGTGACACCTAAATCGCGACACTCGGTAATAATGGGGAGCAAACATCCATCAATATACAACATGCTTTCCACTTTGGTTTTCCCAACATTTAAAACACAGCATTTGTTTATCGAGATAGCGAGTTGCCACGTTTGTGCCCAGTCAGTAAGGGCATCAAGTGCTTTTTGTAGTTCAAAGACATCACATACGTCTACTATGTTGGCATATATATTTGCTGTATCGTCTGCAAACAACTCTAGGGTTATACGACAGCGTTGTAGGAAAGATGCCAAATCGTTTATAAAAATGAGAAATAAGAGAGGTCCTATAGCACTTCCCTGAATTACTTCGCTGATAAGTTTAGCCAATTCTGATAAAGAGCAACCAACCTTGGTTTGGTGCCACCTGTCACTAAGTAGATTTTTGATCCACATAAGTAAGCTGCCACAAATGCCATAGCTCTCAAGTTTGATAAAGAGTTTATTAATTTGTGATTCTCAACAGAGTTCTCATGGTTATGTATGGCTTATCTACACAAAATTTGACACTGTCGGTATTTGGAGTGTAACACAGTATCGGATGGCTTTCGCTTGAGACGAAACTCATCTACAGTTTGGACTATCGTTCATACGCACATTTCGGTTTTTGTGATTGTTCCACTTAACTTTTTTGCTACAATTTATGGCGAATAAAGGTGATTATAAACTGACCAGGTGTCGGCCGACGCTGATTGGCTGATACGCAATGTTCACTGTCGAATGGGAGTCGTTCATTGCATTCAGTCTCGAACGCCTCACCTGCTTCCAAACACAATCACATGTCTTAATTACTGCTAGCTATTTATCGCTATTATTGTTACGTACATCATCATCAACAACAAGTGGTGCAAGCCATTTTCTGTATTGCACGATTGCTCACGAATCGAAAAGTCGTTTAACTCGAACGCTTCCATGCACGTACATCACAAAGTGACGACTTGTGAGGTCTCTTAAGCTGTTCGCACAGTCGAAATAAAACCGAAATAAAGTTTCGTTTCAGCCAAAACAAAACGCTAAAACAGCTGCGAAACATTTTCGCTGTTTTAGCGTTTTGTTTGGCTGTTTTATTTCTGTTTTATTTTAAATGTGCGAACGTGACTCGATCGTATGTAAGTACAGAGAGAGAGAGAGAGAGAGAGAGAGAGAACAGTCGCAGAAAGTCACTGATCAGGCTTACTCGATTCGCCTGACAGCAGCATGAAGACGCCAGGCAGGCATGCACCTTCGAAACTTCACCTATTAAGTGAATCGCAAAGCAGCGACGCCATGCATACGCTCAGTCCTGATCACTATCGTAGCAGTAAACAGCAGTGTGCTGCAGTGTATAGACGCAATGACGGTGAAGCACAATCATCATTTATTACGCCATAAGCCAGCCAAAACGTACAATATACAATACATGTGACAAATTCAGACAGAACACATATGGAAACAGTAGTAAGCTGGTATAAAAAGACAGACATAAAAACACTCAGTTAAATATAGGCCTACACAAAATACCAGGTAGACTGTCACACCTGTCCGCGGGGCATCAACTGAAACCATTATAACATCACACAGCATAACTACTAGAAACTCCGGAGGCTTATCATTATTTACTACACCAAAATCAGCTCAAGATAAAAAAATAAATCAGGCTGAATGAACGGTGCTGTATATAAAGGCTGATAACGTGCGGACAACATTAAATGAAAGCAACATTGTGTATTGGCTGTCTCGACTTGAGCCGCGCTCCGTTTGACCGCAGACAAGACAACATTGAAACGGCGAGCGTGGCGACCAGCTAGCTAGCACGCACTCGCACTGACACAACGTGAGAAGTGATGACTAATTTTGTCATTACGATAATTGCTTTGTCCGTCTGCCTGTCTGCTTTGCTTGGCCGGGGCAGCATCGTTCGCATCCTGGATTGATATAACGCCATCATCATCATCATCATCGTCGTCGTCGGAATTGCTGACTATACCTCCGCCTGCAATGCATGTCCATTGCCGCTAATTAATTACAGTGCGTGTCGCGCGTGTTTTAATTGGCGTCGACTAAACGCCTCGGCGTACATGTGGGTGGCACAGTAGCGCGCACCTGTCACTGTAGCAATAGCATTGATAGCCAATGGCGTGCAGCGTCTGCAGCAAGGCGATGCATGCGTGGTCGATGACGTAACGCATGAGCGACTGCAGTACAGCAATCGCCCGGAAATGTCGAGGGTAGTCTTCACTTTTCAATATACCGAGGTTCATAACGGCACGGTGTCAGGTCACGAAAAAGTTAACAACATTTACGTTATTTACGTTACGTTAAGTGGTGTAAATCTGTCCACAATGAATATCCTTCGATTCAGAAGTGTCACAATATTTTAGTAAACTGACTGTCATTACATTTCACCGAAGCACAGGGTGTATTAGTAACGCACGAACAGGGGGCTATGCAGTTGTGAAGATAATTACTTATGTCATTTGGATCAGACATGTTGTTGTTTTTGATTTCATTTGATTAGATTTATGAGTTTGTATAAAAGAACTTATTAACCCGAAGACACAAATCCCAACCCGAAAAGAACATGGCTAGGACACGTGTTGAGGAGAGACAATCTTTTCAAGTTGTCAACAGAAGGAAGAATTTTAGGGGAGAAAGATCTGTGAGTAGAAATCGGAAGCAGGCATGATCAGCGACTATTGCAATGTGCAGAGGATCATCGGCAAATAGGAAGCTATCTCGGTCAATGTAATTGCAGAGCTAATTAAGAGGATAACTTGATATAATTTCAGACTTTCAGAAGAAATGTGTTGTAGTGTGATGAGATATATTATAAGAATACACTGCAACGAGAGTAACAGATGCCGTGGCTGAATTTAGTTATGAATTAATCGTTGAGATGCACAGTACAGTTTGGACGCGTGTGCAATCTGACTGCACTGCATTATCACACATCGCATCTATTTGTACTTATGAGTGTGTTTTTACGATTTTATGATTTTATTTTTTTTTAATTTTTGTAATTCGTGTACGATTGCAATATTAAATAAATAAATTTATAATAAATTGGTGCGATCGCGACCGACAACGGCGTTCATTGTCACAGTTACACGACAGCAACAATAACACTGCACACCGGCAACAAGCTGTACACATTATGTGAACAAACAAGAACATGGCTGCACTGAGCGGCGCCGACTGAGTGCATGCCGCACGACGATTTTTTTCAGTCACTGATTCACTGTAGATTAAGGGCGTGGCGTAACCTCAGGTCACGGAGGTCATCCTTGTTGGCAGCATCACTGCGTGCTGCCAATCGTCACGCGCACTGCATCCGTCATCTTTGTTTCTGATTACAAAGAACTATACACGCTAATAAACAAAATTATCTGCCGTGTTACAGTTAAAACGCCGTTTATTTGATTTTGCCACTGCACAAATCCATCTGCACTTTATGTGTATAGCGTATGTGTAACTGACAATGTCATATCAGCATCATCCATCGACTCATCCAAGCACCAACTGAAAACGTTCCTGTTCTGTTCCAGCGATCGTTCTGTTGTTAGCACCTTAGTAGACCTTGTATACGCCCAATAGTAGTCATGACATTATTTAGACCACTACTACAGAAAGTCACGGACTGACTGATTGAACTGACACTAAAAAGACCCATACGCTTTACTCAATAGGCTACTATACGCCCATGCGGATTTGCGCGACAGCGCATGGCCGAAAATGGCGAAAGCGATGTCGTTCAGTCTGCGCACGGGCTGTCCGCATCAACGCCGGAAGCCAAGCATCATGTGCCACAGTCTGTGTCACATGCGTTTACAATAATTAGCGTCGAAAAGACCGGTATTGTGTCGAGTGGGGCGTTAAACTCCACTCACTCACTAGCGTCAAAAAGACGTCGCAGTCCGATGCATCGAGATGCAGTGCAGATCACGCAATGCAGCGTATAGCAACGGTCGCAACTTAACGACGAGAATAAAATGCAAATACCACGACCACGACGACGCACAAGGCTGTCACCGGCCACCTATCGCCCAACAGCGACGTGAGAATCAGCGGCTGACCACGATGTACAAAGTGGTCCATGGATTGGTGGCAGTACCCACAACTCATCTTACCGCAGCAGATTCCCGCACCACAGTTTTAAGTTTCGGTCTATCAGTTGCAATTCTGTTTGACCACGTCCAGGCTGCCGACACAAGCAGAGCCCCGCAAGGCGTAATCTGCATAGTCTGCATGTAACTATATAGGTTTAGATAACCACGAAACATTGTTGAACTGTATATCCACAGATGTTACAGTATATGGGCTGAGG
>Ga0056115_1001084_pt1 | contig 12518 bp, 5 predicted proteins | sample WorMetOlspDAHAB1_FD_77007 | JGI IMG/M metagenome (GOLD analysis project Ga0056115, IMG submission 77007) | Marine gutless worms symbiont microbial communities from Max Planck institute for Marine Microbiology, Germany - Olavius sp. DAHAB.1 ... | reverse complement strand
CCGCCATGTTGGAAGAGCACGGCTCGTCTCGCTCGACACGCTCGTCTCGACTTGCTCGACTGGCTCGACTGGCTCGACAAAGTCGAACGTGTCGAGTCGAGTCGAGTCGAGTCGAGCCAAGTGAAATTTGAGCCTAAGTCTAATCCCAACCCTTAACCCTACTGCTAAACAGCATGCAATAGTAAGTATTTAATTATAGTCACAATGTTCTACGTATCCAGAGAAATCCATACGAGACAATGTTATAGCACTGTTTTTTTCTACTCTGTGTTGTTGCCACTCCACTGATCGATCAATAATAGGCGACAATTTGCTTCCACACTTGGCGGTGTCCTTCCCTTTCAATGTCAATGTCAATGTCAATCGTGAATTTATATAGCGCAGAATCGTGTAGCATCTCCACTGCGCTCAGTGTGTTCAATCACTCGCAAATAATTCCGTTTTAAGTAGTTTCCTCGAAAAAGGACGGGCGACCGAAAAGGCCCGAAGGCGCCCGAACGTGTTCAACCGGTAAAGCCAAAATTCCACTTGTTGCGTTACGTCACGACACGACGCGCACGACGTGTCATGCGTGTCGTGTCGTGACGAGCATATCGCGCGTGTCGCGAAACTCGTGACGCGCGTGTCGTGCCGTGCTGTCCGACAAGCTCGACTCAGCACGTCACGACTTTTTCCGGTGCCAAAATGCATGTGCTAGATAGCGTGTCGTGTCACGTCGTGACGTGACGCGCCAAGTAGAATTTGGGATTAACAAGGCATAGTTTTCACATAGTAGTGTTGTGACAGAAATTAAGTGAGGTGAAAAATGAGTGCACCTGTCATAATATTAGCATCTTTGCCATCTCTCTGCCAAAAATCATCAAAATTGGTCGACATTTGACAAAGTTCTGACCAATACAAATTTGCTCAGTTTTTTGAGACACGGTGTAGTTAGGGGATCTGGGGAGTTATTTAGTGACGTTTGTTGTTTGTTGTTTCTGTTGCTGTTGCTTGAAGGTGAAATGAAATTTTCTTACAGCAAATGATACTAATACGATAACTGACCGTAGTAAAAATGTCGATGTTTGACGAAAATTTGTTGACAGGATTTAAAGGCAGAACTGTCCCATACGATCCCCACACTTCCGTTCAGCGACTTGCAGTCTTTCCGGTGTCCTCGCGACCCACGATCACGTGACCTCGGAGTGACGTCACCGACGTCAGCCTATTTCCGGTCGCCATGTTTTCGGCCGGCCGCATCCTGCGTCAGAACCGGCGCCTCTCGAGCCTGCCCGCCGGAAGTCTTACCGGCGCGCCGGCGGCCAAACCCCGACGCAAGGAGAAGCGCAAGTTCCGCTGCTACCTGCCGTTCATGTGGTCGGCGTTGGCGATGTCCTTCGTTGGAATCTTAATCATCGTCGGCGGGACGGTCATGTGCATCGCCGGCTGGTACCTCGGCCACTTTGACGACGAACCGGAACCGGAAGTAGTCCCCGCGGCCAACGCGACGCCGGCCGTCGTCGGGGTGGTGTCGATGGAGATTCTGCCGGGTCGCGGTCTCGCCTACACCGGTCCGGTCATCATGAGTTTCGGCTGTTTCGCCGTCGTGTTTGCCTGCGTCATCGTGTGCGAGACACGCGACCGCGTCCTGGAGACGATGGACGAGCGCGTGCGCAGAGGACTTCCGGCGCGACCGCCGGGAGGCATCGACGCCGACTTCTACGCTCTGGTGGTTGAGTTCCGGAAGCGGCGGCTGGAGAAGCAGCGATATCGGCGCAAGTTGTTGAGACGAGATGACGACGACGAGACGCGAATGGACTGGCCGTCGCCATCGCCGCTGCAAGCAACCATGTTGGGCGCTACCTTAGCAGACAACTCAGAGACCCAAGCCTGGTTCCTGAAGACCGGGAAGCCGCAAGCAACCGCGTTTGGTTCTACTACATCACTTCCAGAGAACAGCTCTACACCCCATATCGGGATGACGCTTTTACGAGCAACCACGTTTGGTGCTACCTCAGCATACAGCTCATATACTCACAGCCGGTCCAAAATGACGATGCCGAAATCATCCACGTTCAGTGCATCATCGCCGTTGGAAGTGGACAGAATGACGACTCGCAGCTGCTTACAGGGCGTGATACCGCTACAAGAAACAACGCTGGATACTACCTCATCACTGCAAGAGGAAAGCTGCACGCCCTACAACCGGCTCCAGGGGAAAGTGGTGCCGCAAGCAACCTCGTACCGTTCTGCCTCGCCGTTGGAAGAGGACAGCTCTGCGACCTACAGCCGGCCGCCTCAGCAGATGATGACGCTGCACACAACCAAGTTGGAATTGTCCTCTTTGCCGCTGCAAGCAACCCCGTCCACCGCCGACGTTCAGTCTCCGTCCACGGTCAACGACTTCGTGGTCGACCAGGGCGACGAGCTAGCATCGCCGCGACCACCTCTCACCCGAAATCTGCCGAAACTTCGCGTCGAAGATTCGTCAGCGGCGGTCGAAGCTGATGCAGTTATGCAAACGCGATTGAGTTCGAATCCTTCGTTCTGCGACCACCATCGTTCCAGATCTGTCGACGTCGAACTTCGAACGTTGAGTTCTTCCCCCGGGAGACGACAGGCCGACCGTCAGGCCGTGCAGAACCTATCTCCGCTGTGGCATCCCGCTCTGCTGCAGTCTTCGCAAAGCATCTCGTCGACCGGTAGCGACGTCGTGCGTTATTCGGAACCGGGAGTCGACGGTCGGGATGTCGCGACGACCGAGAACCAGCTGCCACCGCCGCCGTCGCCGTCACAACTTCCGTTTCCGCTTTTGACGCCGATTTCGACGATGGCGCATGCGCCGACGCTGCCGTACGTTCGTGTCTCCGCTGGATCACGATTTGATGGAACGCAATCCGCTGGTGGATCTCTCGAGGGGGGCATAGCTGAACAGGAGTTCGTCAGCAGAACACCCGACTTGGAGCTGGCTTGCGTGAACCGATCTTTCACAGCGGAACACCACAGTGCCGACTCAGTGCCAGCTTACTGTGCCCACACACAGCACAGTTTAAACGACAGGAACTGTGCCGTAAACTGGGCTGTCTCTAAACACGACACTGTCAACGCCACACCCTGTGAGATCCTGACCGTACCCTACTACCCCAATAATCTTCAACAGTGCCAGCTCACTGTGCCGACACACGGCACACTGTAAACGGCTCAGCACTGTGCCTACGATCTGGAGAGAATTCAGGCGGGCGTTGAGCTCTTCATCGGGACAGCCAGCACCAAAGGATAACGATGAAGTGGATGGCAATCCGCTGGTGGTGGATTACAATCCGGATCGAGCGGCTGTCCACCCTCTGCCCCTCACACATATCTCGTCCACACCGCCTCAGTGCATGCCATGGCCGATCGCAGCCCAGACGTCGTGTTGTTGCGACCGGATATGACGTCATTCGAGTTTCCGCCGCCCGACTTCCAGTGTAGCTCCGACTTCATCGCGTCTGTCGGCGCAGACAGATCTGCCGACGGCTTGAATACTGCGACGGCGGCGGGCATTGAAATGCGTCTAGAGGATGACGTTTCGGCTGATCCAAGCGGCCATAACATGGTGGTCGACGGTTAAGTTGCAGAACGAGATCAAGACCCCAGTTACGGCGAAGTAGCTGGTCCAGATAAAGTGGTAAGTAAGTAAGTAAATAAGTAAAAGTATTTCTAAAGAGCATTTAAAGACGGTTCACAGTGCGCTGTGGCCCCACTGCCCAAAGAAAAAACGTCTTAGCGACTGTCTGAATCAACTTATGACAATACCGAGAGTCTACGAACTTGAAGTAGAACTGCCAGAAAACATCATAAGTAAGTAAGTTTATTAGTAATAAATTCGAATAAATTCGTGGTGAGGTGGCTGGACCATAACATGGTGGTCGACACTGGCGAGGTGGGTCTGCGTAACAGTGTAGACGGCCCGACTGGTTCAGCCGTTGGCTCTGCGATCGATCTCCCCGCAGCTCTGTCTACGCGGCCGTCGATCAATCTACTTCCGGTTGCCGACGGCTCCATTTCCGTTGCGAGTGAATGCACTTCCGGTTCAGATGACATATCTGGGCGACCACCGTCGACAGAGCCATCTCACGAACTGCAGCATCACCTTCAGTCCAGCGATCCGCAGTTCCACGAGCCGTCCGCTTTCGGAATTACTTCCGGTCCACCCACCTCCGACGTCGGCGGAAGCACCGGCCTTCGACTGCCCGACAACGTCATCTGCGCAAACGCAGTCCGTTCTCCACCGCGGCGTCCTAACGGAGTCGGACAGCCACTTGAGGGGGACGTTATAGCAGCTGATCATGTGCCCGACACAGCAACATCCGGTTTTGAACTGGCACATGTGGACCGACCATTTACAGCGGCACAGCACGGCGCCGACGACCTAGACTGCGTACGAATGTCGAACTCTGCGTCGACACAGTCGACACCATCACGATCTGATTCGACGTCGACTCAGCACGGTGACACTTCACGACTCATCTGGCTGCGACGCAGAACAACGATTTCGCCGGAGAGACAATATCAGACAACCACCGACCCTTACCAATCGACCGTATGACAAAAACGACATCACACACCGTAAACCCTTCCCCGCTTGTCATAGGTCGTATATACCATAGTAAGTAACAGCTACAGTCAGCGCAATCATAGCATTAGCGCACTCACTGTGTAACAAGGTAACGTGTGTTCTCTCTAACGCGGGCATCCAGTCTATCCAATGTCGCCTTTCCGACTCAAGTGCGATGTTTGTTTAGCAATAGGCACTAACATTTACTGAATTTCTGCCGAATTGTACGTGAATTTGTGTAGTAAACAGATGACATACGCATTTCGGCTGCATCGCCGTCGTGTTTGCCTGCGCCGTGGTGTGCGAGACACCACGTGACCGCGTCCTGGAGACGATGGACGAGCGCATGCTCAGAGGACTTCCCATCATTTATTGGGAGGCATAGTCCCTGCGGATATAGGCGCATCGAACTGCTGTACAGTACGATGCTCGTTACTGTTCACTCTGACAGTATTAAGAGCCAGTAATGTGTCGTAATTGATGATGGAAAACTGACTCCATCAGACAGGCATTCTTCCAGGCAGAGTTAAGGACACATAATGAACGAGACTACAAGAAGCCGTCGAAAAAAATTGGTGTTGTGTCGAAATTTCGCTTTTAGTACTCTCACCGCGGAAGCAATATGATGTTTTTGAAATGAAGAAAGATGTTGCAAACATACTTTCACTTGTTATTCGTTATGCTTTCAGTCGATTTTTAACGTAATAGACACAACTAAGTTGGCCTGAATTTATTATCATCATAATATCACTAAATTTCACTACAATATTTTATAATATACAATATATAGCCTACTAAGTAAGTAAGCATAGAAGCAAGTTGGTATTTACTTCTCAAAGTTAACATACAAACATTTTGCATTAAATAGCAACCAGGGCTTGACGAAAGGTTAAAAAAACATTCCAACAGTCGCCAATAAAAATGCACAACTGTATAACATCGTGAGACTGAAATATGGACACAAAAAAGCATATAGTACGAAAGTGTATAAGAAAAGATAAAAAAAAAATTCCGACATCATTACCTCATTACGTTCTTTGGTCGACCTGCCGTATCTTCATATACAGTGTGGTCTATTGTGAAATAAATGGCTTAGGCTAACTTCCGTAATAGCAACTGTACCGATTACACAACCAGGGTTTTGTACTGAATATTTATACCGAATTTTTCAGTTAGGGGAGTTCACAAATTGGGGGGAGGTTATTGGCACCAAAGTCGGTAGTTTGGACTCTAGGGTGTGTATACCCCAATAGGGGTTGTAGGTTACATGTAAGTTAATCTCTGCTTATAGCAGAGCGAAATATCAAGAATTTTTCACATCAAACTGTGTCACCTCTAAAAGCGGATGTCTTGTCCAGGACGTGACGTGTTGTCACGGGCTCGTACGACAGCCTCCCTCGTCGCTCGCTCGCTGTTCCCGCTGCCTCCATCCCTCCCTCCGGACCGTCTAGCTGAGTCTGAACACACAATAAGTAGCGATTCTTCAGCGACGCAACCGATTCATCATAGACGTCAAAAACACGTGTACGGTCCCGATCACCATCACGATATGCGGCATGACCGACCACACAGAAAAAGTCGAAATTCATGCAAATTCAACTGCTTAATATTAGGTCTATGTGCAGGGGCTTGGAAAAAGGCCGGGTCAGGGGGTCAGCTAACCCCCACAAAAATTTTGGAGGTAAGGTCAGAAATTGCACATGGCGCTTTTGTGTTGTGCCTTAACAAGTGCATTTATTAATTTTGCATATTGGTCCCTTCCCCCCCCCCTTAGGCTACAGTGCACTAGCAACAGCACGATTTCAAGGGGTGGGGTGATAATAAACTTATCATGTTACACGACGAAACTTGATTTTTGACCTTGATTCCCCTCCATATTGGAAAATCGTTCCCGCGCGCCTGCCTGTGCGTGTTTTATGAGTAGCAAAGTACTTCGTTACTTACTTACGCAACAAGCTTATTAACGTTATTTTGGCTGCCTGGAGGCTGGATAAAGATTCAGAAAAGCATTCAAACTAGCCAATGCACAAAACACCAGTAACCAGGTGTCAGCTAGATATAAATTATGTTGTACAGCGGAGTCGGCTGGGGAGGCATACTGGCCGTCTTTGTCTGAATCCGCCTCTGAAATATAAAATATACAACATATAAAATATTGTATCTGCCGGGACGGATCCAGAAAATTGTGTGGGGGATAAGTTGACAAGTAAGGATCAGGTTAAAAATCCGTCCCCGAAATGACCAATTATGTGTCTGGTGGGACGTTAAAGCCTTAGCCTAATCACTCAAACACATCGGGTTTAACAGAACACAACTTGAAAAACACGCGCTATTTGCACCCGGAAAGTTTCCAAATTATCGGCGTTGACCGTACCAGCTCAGGGATTACGGGCACCAGGTTCACCGTCCACTGGACCCACCACTTGGTAGTATATGAATGAGATATTTCCTGGTAATTAGTGATTTTGGTAATTAATGCATTTTACATTTAATATACGGAGCTGGAGACCAGTGAACTACAGACTAGGGCTATTAACAGCTGTATGGCTGTAGGCCAAAGTCCGTGGCCGTGGACTTGGGACGCAGCATGGGCTGCACGCCGGCTCTGTCTAAGCGGCATATTCTGAAATTGTGGCGTTTTGATAATGAACTTTGGCTTAACCTAAATCTTTTACTTCGTGGGTGTATTAAAACGAATTCCTAACTCAGTTGTCAAGAAACAGCGTTTGCTACGGACGTCAACTAATTAATCATTTCGGCATGCGCGATGTCGGATCTGGCGGACACTATTCCTCATTCTGTCATAATCAGCCGAAGTGCAAGCCGGTACAGCAGCCGTCTGCAGGGAATGAAATTGATTTCGACGGAAAGGCCGCCAAATTGCATCGCTCAAATCTAGACTCGAAACCTGTCAGCTTCGTCTGCCACAGCCCCAGACGCTGGTGTCGCTGTTTTTACGTTGTTATCGGCTGAAACGTAATTGAATTAAAGAGTGTGAAAACCTGCATGCGCAGAGCTAAAGGCTTTGTTGTGAAAATTTCAAAGTTAAGATATGAAACGAGTTGTGCAATGTTGTTACTTTGTACGAAATATTCTATGCGTGGCCAAATTTGTGACGTCATCACTTGCTGTGTTTGAAACTGCGATACAGGTAAAATTAACGCATCTGTTAAAAATCATGTTTGAAAAACAGAAAAAAGAGAAAATATGGAAATAAAAAGAAGTTTACAGTAATCTCTATCTAAACGATTGCTTAGACATAAAACATATAGCTTGCTAAAGCGAGCTGATGCCAGAGGAAGCGCTGACATCATTTATCGTATCTGACGCATATCGCTAGTTTACAGTTGTTGAGGTCATATAGTAGGTCACACATAGAATATCTAATACCAATGAATAATATTACATGATTCATACTTTAATTTGACCAATAAAGCTAATCTCATCGACAGGTGATTTAGTACATTTTTGATTATTTTATAATGTCTTACTTTTTTGGGCGACCCTGTATATACGAAGGCCTAACTGTATATACATGATAAACTAGTTACTGGACTCAGTTGGCCAGACGTCTTGTCAACTTTTTGACGTACGTTACGTTGGGGCGTTAAACTCTACTCACTCACTCACTTTTGACGTACGTTATGCGTTTAACTATCTCATGTGATTTGACTTGATTCGTTCTGATAAGCCGCTTGCTGGGATATAGGTCAAGTAGGCTTAAGTGTAAATGAGGTCAGCACACCCTTTTGCATCAATTCGCTTTAGTAATAAATCCCACTCCTAAACAATTTATTAGATGATAATTCATTAAAAATTACTTTTATTTCAATCTCCCCCACCTCCCGTTTACCAGTTAGTATGTTAGTAAGTTAGTAGTTATTTTCAATTACGAATTTTATCGTACTTATTTCCAGATCGACGACATCACATCACGTCATGCATAGAATTTTTAATACCATCATATACTGTTCCAGCGCTTCTTTTACAGTCACGTGTGGTGGAAAATTTAGCCTGTTTTGCCGGTTTTAATGCGATTTAGTGGCATGTTGGTAGTGGCATACTTTTTTGGGCAACCCTGTAGAATGCCGACGGCATTGCAGACACTGGCGTAATTTACATATCCACTTATCAGCACTGATTGCCGCCGCTTTGATCAGCTAATTCAATGACGACAGAGCCGACGTCTCTACTAGTAACCTTGCTCCGAAAGTCTGCAACAGCGTCACATCCAAGTGCGTGCATGTCTAGAAATCTGCAGAACGATATACGAAAGTCTGACAAACTAGACAAAGGCAAAATCATATAACACCTATTGGCGCCACAAGCCGCATACCGCCGCCGCTGCAGCGGCGCTTTTGTATCACACACAAAGCGGGCGTATAGCTTATAGGACTTAGGCTAAGACTCCGCCCACAGACTTTGACCTGCGACCGAATTTTGGTCTACCGTTAATGGTCTTCACCCCCGTAATCTATGTAATTACATAGGTTACTATTCATATACTGACCCCGGAGGGATGGAAGGCTGAGTTGGCCTGCTTGATTGACGCATAGCGGACACTTTACCCACGAAGTGGTCACATGTCAACCATAGATTTGGCATAGATTAAGGAAAGTCAAAGACCGACGTCCTAACCACTGAGCCACGTCAAGGTCTGTGAACAACATGCTATTGTAAACAGAGTGAATTCCCATGAAGCATGAACGAAGTGCTGCTCTACTATTGTCAGTGATGCGAAAAGCAAAACAGTATCGAACAGGAAAAAGTTTCGCACAAAACGTCATGAACAAAAGATGTTAATTTTGCCACGGAAACAGAGAATAATCACCCAAAAAGCTTATTGTGCACAAACTTTCGCTACACACAGTATATTGTAGCACATGTATGTATGTATATTGATTGATTGAATGATTGATTGATATGCAACAGTACATGTAACAGCGTTATCGTTATCACTGATCATCCGTCTTATACGATTGAGGTGCTCATGTCTGCAACGAACTACGGACTGTAACAGTATCTATTGTGCTCTTTTATGTTGTAAGTAAGTAAAGCAACAAAAACTATAAAGTGTCCGATAATGAGACATGTCACTTCACAGAAAATATATACAGAAAGTCGAGAAAGAAACGGTTGAAAAGACGAATTATTCAGACACTTGCCAGAAAACCCACAGGGACGGTGCAGACGTGACGTGGCGTGTTAAATCGTTCCAGACACGGGCAGCGGCGACCGGAAAGCTCGGTCGCCGACAGTCGACAACCGTGCACGACGGACGATCAGTGGTGATGATGACGCTGAGCGAAGATGACCTCGAGCCTAGAGGACCGCGGACTGGAGGAACTCGTCAGCGAGGTATGGTGGCGCTGTCCCGTGCAAATCTTTGAACGTCAGGACAGCGCATTTGTACTGGATTCTCTCCGGAGCCTTCAGCCAATGCAGTTGGCGGAAAAGCGGAAAGACGCAATTAAAATTTGTGGGCTAAAATGGTGATTTCGAGTCAACAGCAAAAAGTCTGATTTTCAAATGAAGCACCTAGCGTTCGGTGGTCGATGAGAGGGAAGCAGATTGTGCAGTTAAACAATTTTCAGAGTAAAAGTGTCCTGCACTCCAAATGGGTTAACGCACTGTTTCCCACCCTATTTGACCTGTTACCCAAAATCGCACCCCGACATTGGGCGATCATTACCCCACCCCCAAAATCACACACTAACAACAATATTTTTCACAGAAGTGCCCATTTATTTCGGTTGCACACCCAATTAAAAGGGACAAATTATAAACTATAATCACCAGTTTTAATGCGACGGTTGTCATTAATAAATGCGACAGTTGGGCCTGTTTTTTTAACGTGCCAGTTTTTCGATTCTGGGTTTTCTTTTGACGATGGCTACTCTCGCATCACCAGACACCTCAAGTAAGTAAAGGAAACTCAACGTTCGAGCACACACAGTATAAAGTCGATTTTTATGCTCAATAAAATATTTTGTGGTTAAAACATTACCAGAAAAAACAGCCCATCACGCACGTCAAAAGGCCCCATTAGCCAACTTGGGTAATTTACCCATAGGTTGCGAACCAATGGGTTAACGCGTCGTTGGCTACTGCCAGCGACGTCGCAAGCCGGTACGCCGGCTGCCAATCTTGCACCAAATAACGGCTTCCATCATCGCAATGTTATTGCTCGCGGCGACTGTGTGCATGCTTCACACCGTGTTGGTGCGCGGCAGTCGCCTGCAAGCCTCTGTCCGTGTATTCTGCGCCTGCGACAACCTATTAACGGAACAGGCGATGGATGGTTTAAGCCGTGGCGGCGCTGCGACACAGTGACAGGCAGTCGGAACCTCCAAGAGGACACAAAAAATCTGGAATTATTTCCTTAACCAGCGCTCGAATTTCAGGGGGCGATGCCGTCTTTATTCTACCCAAAGCCCCTTAGATTCTGAGAAAATGGGATTGAAAGAGAAGGCTGTTTTGGGCCCCTTTGTTGTCTTTTTTTATTCCGCCTGTGATAAAACAGTATTCCTTACTTTTGTTCATAATCGGATTTACTGACTAATAGCTCATGTCACCCTAAATTGTCACGAGTAAAAGGGACACCCCAAGCAACCAAATATCCTCTTACCCCTAATTCGGTGCCTCAATCCATTCGGGTCCCCTTGGTTATTATACCATAATTCTACAACAGACGTTGACTTAGCAAACATCGCAGCATACCGAAAGCTTAGAGATTAATAAAATACTAATTTAGTGTAAAATGAATACATTAGATTCAGTGCTATTTGTCGTCATAAGCCAATTTCCTTTCAGTTTACTTTTTGTATTCGCAAGCTCAAATTCAGACTTGAGAATCTGTACTTATTTAATGCCCAAAAAGGTATTAGCAACATTATTGTCCGACATCACGTCATGTCACGTCTGAACCGTCTCCTATACGAGTTTTCTGCAGCCGCGATATTAAGACTCGTCTTTTCAGCCGTTCGTTTTCCGACTTTCTCAATCAAGTAATCGACAAAATTTGTGTAGCGCCACTAGAAACTATAGACGGCGGTGCTTGACAATGTAAAAATATAAAAGGGAAGGCGTACAATAGAAAAACAGTAAATGCAAAATAAAGGCGGATGACAACTAAGTGAATCCTATCCTTTTATGTACATAGGCCTACTGTGAAATGATTTGCGTCATTATCGGATACTTTAATCATTTCGTTTCTGTTACTTACTTACTTACTTACTTACATGTATTCCAAAGGACACTTCGGTTTAATTTTCGGTCCACCCTTAAAGAAGATATTATATTAGAAATTTTTTTTATCGAATTAAACTTATTACAAATTTTTCACGCTAACAATAATAATATTATTGACAGCCTATAGTCGAGGGTGATTAGAAATTAATGCTCAATTAATTAATTAATGCTATTAATATTTACAGTGCTCTTTCTAATCATTCTTGACTTTTGGCTGTCAATAATTATTGTTACCATGATATGTTTTAATTACTTTAATTGTAAAAATTTTTTTATTATGTTGTCTTTATCAGCGTACCAGAACAGGAAACCCATTTTGAAGTTGTTTCCATTTAAAGCCCGCACCAGTTTGTATGTGACTGATATATGCTGAAAATCGCTTAAAAACCTAAATTTAGAGATACCCCATAACACCGGTTACAACCTGATATTTGATATGAATTTATTCATTTGCTCATAGCACAACACTTTCAATGAAGCAAAGCAGTGACAATATCATAATATAGAAATAACGAGCAAACCGGGTAGGAAAGGTCGTTAGACGACACTTATAGGCCTAACCTCCCGTGAACAAGTATAAAATCACAGAAATATAAAATATTAAAATATCACAATAACATAAAATGATCCACAAAATACATATCGACGTTTCACGATAATACATGTGTGTTCTTATTAAACAGTTACAGTT
>Ga0056115_1001083_pt1 | contig 12522 bp, 6 predicted proteins | sample WorMetOlspDAHAB1_FD_77007 | JGI IMG/M metagenome (GOLD analysis project Ga0056115, IMG submission 77007) | Marine gutless worms symbiont microbial communities from Max Planck institute for Marine Microbiology, Germany - Olavius sp. DAHAB.1 ... | reverse complement strand
GGCTGTACAACGCAGTATTGGAACTTGGACCTCGCCAACCAAGAAGACCATCAATCTAACTCAACTGCGTCGGAACAAACGCACAGCGAAGCAGCGCCCAGGTCGCAAGCGTCCACGTCTCGGCAATGTCGACGCCGTTGCAGCACCTGATGCCGAGGCTCCATCGGACGGCAGTGACAGCGACGACGGCGCCGGGGACGAAGGACTCACTGTAAATCCGCAACAGCCAAACGTGAATCACGACCATTTACAGCAGCTGACTAAAGAGGACTACATGGACGCCGACGAAAGACTTGCCAAGATAGCCGTAGACGACAAGCTGGTGGTAGTGTCTTGCACCATGACTAAGTCAGACCTGCTGACGCTCGATGGAGACACGTGGCTGAACGACAACGTAATGCACGGGTATCTGGCCGTACTGTCTCGCACTTCTGTCAGCCAAGTGTTTGTACTGCCGTCATTTTTGGCCTTGCGGTGGAGCAACAACAACATCAGTGACAATGGTTGGTGGTACAACAAGGTTCAGTTCAGCGTCTGCAGATGGCTGCTTATGCCGGTGCTTCTCAACAACAACCACTGGGTGATGCTGATCGCTGACGTCCCGTCTCGCACCGTGGGTGTCGCTGACACCATGTCGTCACACGACACCACCACCACCGTCGTCGATAACTTCGTTCGGTATATGGATGTCCGGGCAACCATGACTGGCGAATTGGACAGCTGGACGAAGCACGAATATTCCATCGTGCATCAGCAGGACGGCAGCAGCTGTGGAGTCTTGCACTGATGGCTGCAGAGGCGATCATCCGCGACGTACCACTGGCCGTTGTTGTCACTGCTGTGGCATTCTACAGACGCTACATTAAAGCACGAAGTTTTCGATGTTTTTTCCAAATTTGATCACCCATGGAGTATCAAAGTCGGAGCGTAGTAGTATTGCCATCTACTGTCCACTTTCGAGCGATAGCTTACCAGCAAACCGTATTACCACCTTCCCGTGCGCTTATGCGTAGCGCAATTGCTCGAAAATCATTAAAAATGACCGATTTCTCGAGAACCGGAAGTAGAAATATGGCGGAAACATGCGCTATCAATTTTTTGACCCTGGTTTACTATTCGGTGTACGACTGCACGTTTATGTAAATTGCATGAATTGCGTCCTCAGCGAGGACGGAAAATAAGGGCTTACTAGCACTATTTTATTAGCTATGACTGTAAGCTAATAATTCAGTGAATTGTTGTAAAATCTCTACATATGCCATATTCATTTGTATGGAATGTTTTGATAGCCTTCAGTCATGTATGTATATTGAAAATTTTCCTGTTTCCTTTATAGAATAGGCTGATGATATTGGCACTTACATAAGTGTCAATATACTGGGACGCTATTGCACTTACATAAACCTAACTCTAACGCTTAACACAGTAAAATACTCATTGCTGGACAGGGCGAACTCTGGTGCTGTTTGAGTTGAGTCTCCCATTCCATACTGTATTCATGCAACAGTGCCACATTCAACACTGTTGCTGTGGCAGATAGTAAATATGTGTTTGGTTGTCATCGACTTTTCATAATTCTGTTTTAAATTCGTCAAATATCGAAAACCTTTACCACAAAATGGAAAAGTTCCACCCTCCATTTAATCCAGAGACAGTACTTCACCAGATTCACCAGTGCCATCAATGTCATGTCATGACATCAGTGGCGTGAGTAGGCAGAGGCATAGCCATATATAGCCTCTTGACCATAGACACGTGCATTAAACGACAAAATCTATGCTGTAAGTACCAACAGTGTAGGAAGCTATTGACACTTACGTAAATGCCAATATACACTTTCTGTGAAATATGTAGGACTGCTGCAGATGTCATGTAAGGATGATAATGTGGCCACTGAATGAATTCTGCTTTTTGTTGAAGCTGATTATGTGTACTTGTCATGCTCTGAAGTGGGCCTGATGATACTGAATTGTACTGATAATGTGCATTGGTTTGTAGTGCTAATTTGCATTGCTGACGGCCTTTGTGTAGAGTAGTGTTCTTGATTTCTTATTGTGTTGTATTTTAGTCGTGTTGTGTTGCCGATGACAGTAGAAGAGGTATGTATTTATTGCTTTGCTATACCTAGCATTATGCTTAATTTATTGTGCCCTGGTCAAACTCAGTATGCATTTTACAAGCAACATGCAGCCTGTTTGTAGGATGTGTCAAGTTGAAAATTGATGAGCAGTACACTGTAGCCCAGAAGAAACTAAATCCTTATTTAATTAACTAAAGTCTACCAACATTAACTTTTCTCGTATTTGGCTCACAGTGTATAATCAGTTTATGCCCAAGATTTACCATTTACGGTATACGTATTGATTACTTTCGTCATTTAAGTAGGGCTCTTCACAAACTTTGAAAAACAGTCAATTGCATAGTATACGTGTAACTTCAGTTAAATACAGGTTAGCAATGAAAATAAAAGAAACTTCACATAGCAGGAATTCTTTGCATCATTTGTTATGATGATGATGAAAATATTTCTGATAATGTGCACACATATTGCATGATAAGTCATAAATTTAGATGTGGTGATACTCTTGCGTGTGCTGTATTAGTACCAAGTGGCTCAGCTGTACTCGGTAGCGATTGCAAGCAAGAATGAGACGGGTGGTGGTGAAGGTATTGAGGTTTTGAAAAATGAACCGTTTACTTCCACAGATGGTGTACAACCAAAGTATCCGTTACTGCACGGCCGGTATATGGATGGACAGTTTACACACAAGATTTACCATTTGGCCAGGTACGAAATGTGGATGTTGATTGACTTTGTTGAAATTTAAAATTATTTCGGAAGCATTCATTTGTGATTTAGCACTTTCAGTGACTAAGTTTTTGCAATTTTTGCATTGGAATAATGTTTGCTTTGTAGTGCTATTCATATGTCTGTAATTTATACACAATGCTCTCTGATGCAGTAATTGAGTGACAGTACCAGAGATGTGCTGTTTTGTTTGAAACTTTGTAAGTTTTGAAATTGGTTGTGTTGTCCAAAAAGCATATGGCTGAAATTGCTAATGTTAAATATGTTTTTATGTTTAATTTTCTGATTAAAAAACTTACTTTTTATCCACTTTTTTACTTTAAACTTATTATTTTATTCATTTTTTGGCACATACTTGTTGCCGCTGGTTGCATATCAATGCCGCGGCAGTTGATTTAGTTAGTTTTTGTTGGTTATTACCATATTTCATGTCCTGTTACTTGTGTCTGCATGTACCAGTAAATATCTAAACCTGTCCTGTCATAGTTTCAACTGTGTGCATACTTTAGAAGTTATTGATGTTACCCTTAATTGCATAATTTCCTTTGGAAGCTGATGTCTGTGTTGGGCAGTTACCACTTATAGTGGACATGTCACAGATAATATGTGCATACTACTAGAAATAAGAGTGAAAACTTTTATGCTAGCCTGCAGAGTTGTTTAAGCTTCGACTCTGGCACCATTCATACACTTGTTACTTCTTATGCACTTCCCACTATTAGCATACTTTTGTGTTTGTTATTTGGTCACCTGCATTGATTTTCAGATTGCTGTTTACTAATTGTTTATTTTGATTGCATATTTAGCAAAGTGCCTGCATACATACGTTGGCTTGCACCAAAAGGTTCGTTGGAGGTTCACGAGGAGGCTTGGAACGCCTATCCGTACTGTAGGACTGTCGTAACGGTAAGCATTCGGCATCGGTTTTTTTCACTGTTTTGTTGGGGTAAGAAATGGGTTTCAATTGCTGTGTCCCTCTGCTAGATGTCGCCACAGTCTTCGTTAAAATGCATAAATTTTTTTAATGGTTTGGAATACTGGTGGGAAAGTTTGTGCTGATGACTTCTGCCAGTTAGAATATACTGTATGTGGAACAAAAATGCTCCCAAAACTTGATAGCTATAGCATTGCGGGTGTGTTCACCTATGTGAAAATTGTTCTTTATCTTCGTGTACGGTGACGTTTGTGGATGCAAATAGGGACATGCAGTTTTGTTGTTGTATGAAATACGGATGTATATTTAGTACTGTATTTGTGGGATCTGCCACTTCATAAAACCGAGGAGTGCATTATACCGTTATAAATGCTTTGGTTACTGAGAATGTCTCAAACTTTTGCATAATACAGTATGTGAAATTGTGGCCATTTAGTGCTCAGTCTTATCTTTTGCTGTCAGTCGTTGAGTGCGTTGATTGCAGGCTGAAGTGTGTTTAGTTTAATTGTCGTGGTTTTGATTGTTTCAGAATCCCGATTATATGCAAGAGAAATTTATTATAAAGATCGAATCTCTTCATCTGCCCGACTGTGGAACGACTGAAAATGTGAGTTAATGTTCATCGTATGTTGTGAAGTATTCACAGTGAGTGATGTGTGGTATCAAGAGGTGGTTATATTTTGCTAACCTTTATTTGTATCTTTGATATGGACTGATAAGTTTGCTTGATTTGGAAGACATCTGTGAAAAGTGGCAGCATGTTGAGTACTTGGGGATGTTGTTAACTTGTTACCTCTGTACCCTGTACCTTGAAGCTTGTACTCATATAAACTGTTAGTTCACTTTGGTAGGAACACATTTTTGGTCATATGCATCGTTCACTTTCTCCCTAACACAAAGCAGTTTGCACAGTACAAATAGTATTTTGTTGCTGTTTTTGTGTTTCATTATGCTGATGTTTATGTGCATCAGAGCATCCATTTTGTCAAAAACAATCTGCACTACCAACTTTGCTGGAGTTAATTTTTTTGCCGTAATTTGGCTGTTGCATGGAAAGTTTGTGTTTGAGTTGCAGGCTCATGCATTGGATCGGGAAATGCTGCAGAGACGTGAGGTTGTGAAAATAGATATTGCAAATGACCCCGTTGATCGTCGGGTAAGTTGGCATATCTGTCCATTGTGTTGATAATAATCTTACATCACGGAAAGCTGTGGAGGCATTTTATACTATAGATGATAGCAACTTGATGACGGTTGCTGCTAAAGTGTAACTTTGTGCAGAGAAGATTGATAACATGTTGAAATTCATGCAGTAACCTGATAATTGCATCAAAGTCTATGTGAAGCATGGAATTGTGTTGTCTGCAGACATAACAAATGTTGCTGGTTCCTAAATTAATCTGCTTGGCATATTATTGTTTGTATGTCAACGTCAGAATTGGCATGCAGTGTTTGTTCCAGTGTTCCCCTAACAAACAATAAAAGTGTTCAATGCGAAAAATGGATATTCGCTAAATGTTTGTTGTTTCACTGAATTGCAATAGTTATTGCAGGATGTCTGTATGTTATATTGGATAAGATATATATCTATATATGCTATAAATCTATAACATTACTATAAGACTGTTACTGACAGAGCCAGTTTTGCTGATATATGTACAAATCAGGATTATAAGCCAACTGAAGATCCAACAAGATTCAAGTCGTCAAAGACCGGCCGCGGTCCACTGGTTGGACCCAACTGGGAGAGAAGTGTCAATCCGGTGATGTGCTGCTACAAACTGGTGACCGTGGAATTCAAGTGGTGGGGACTGCAGAACAAGGTCGAAAAATTCATACATCGGGTAAGCGAAGCGTGCACTCTTTATGTAATAAATAGACATCAGAGGTAACGTGTAACAATCGTTTCAGCCCTTTCAGGACAACCAGGCTATGCTGGTAACAGAAACTAATTCGATGTTGCTGTGGAACATGTGGGATGTGGTAATGTTGATCTGAAAGAATTCAATACAACCTGCTGCGTCTCTGCATTTGTTTGCCTGAAACTCTTCTTGTGCCTAACCAACATTGAGAAAGCACTGAAGTGAGTGAGTGAGCAGTTGCTTAATGGCACATCAGCACAACATAGGCTATTTAGTGCCATTATGAGTTAGAAGATCTTACAAATGTGTACTAGTACTCTTATAAAAATAGGTTATTTAAACCAAGGCTTATAGCTAATATAAAAAGAAAGCACAGAAGAAGGAAGACAGCAATACACAAGAATGCAGCTGTTTAAGCTTAATGATCCATTGTCAAGGACTAGAATGCATTTGTTGTAACAGTAGTATGTTAGGTTAAGCTACTGCTAGCTGACTGTATAGTGGACAGAAAATGGAACAGCATATCCACTGCTACTTTTGGTACACTATTGGCTGCTGTTATAGCTGAATTTTAACTTGCAAAAAGTTGCATACTTGTGCAGCCTTGTGATATCAGCAGATTTAGTTTCAGAACTCTGTGTTTACACAAGCACTTTACGTCATCAATGATTCCACCCAGTTTAAGGAGTGTTCCACTTTCTGTTGTAAGTTATAGCACATTTGTGTCTGTTCATTATGTGATAAGTACACCTCATAGCTTTTGATCCCAAGTCTGGTATGCCATTTACACTTGTCCTCGGAACTTTCATATCAGTTTATAGTATTATGGACTTAAATTGATATGAAAGTTTCCAGGACTTTTTTAACAATGGTATATTGACCCCATAACCTTGATCTTTACTAGGGATGGACCGAGTATTCGCTTCGTATTCGCTTCGGTGCCGAATAGTGGTCGGAATAGTGTATTCGTATTCGGACGAATAGTGTCGTCAGAACGAATATGAATAGTTAGTCTGTATAGTGCAGCTAGTGACGTCTATGGCCGACTTCACTCAGTCAGTGCCAGCTGCTCTCACTCAGACGGCCTGATTATGGGAGACGAACGAAGGGGAAAGGGTCATGGCTAGACAGCATACAGGCACGGCCATAATTAGCGAGGGACATAAGGAGGTGGTACATATCAGAACAGCAGGTGCAGCGTCAAAATGCTCGGCTGGCAACGCTATTCGTATTCATATTCTTATTCAGCCGAATGGTTCACAGAACTATTTGTATTCGGCCGAATAGTCTAAAACCACTGTTCGGTACACCCCTAATCTTTACCCTTAGTTTAACAGGTATCTAAAATGACACTTCACATCTCAGTACTTTCACAGAGTATGACATACATACATCTGTTCACTCTTCACATATAATATGCACACTGGGGAAGCTGGAGGTATGGAATAGGTGACAACAGTTGTGTGTTGCTGGTGGTAGGGCGAGCGAAGAATTTTCAGCAACTTTCATCGGCAAGTTTTCTGCTGGACTGATCAGTGGTATGGCTTAACAATGACCGACATCCGAGCGCTGGAAGATGTAACAAAACGCGAACTTGACGAGGTGTGTATGTTGTAGCAATTTAAGGGTTTGTCCATAAAGTAATTTTGGCATAATGTGTGTGAATTCCTTATGTTGGTTATACTGAAGACGAAATGGCGGCTTCGAGGTGTAGGTGGCTGGGGTGACAACTGGTTTGAATATCACTGCCACCCTTAAGCATTACGAAGGGAATCTAGCTATAATTGCTCATGTGCCATAATCATTTATATTTCCTGGTTTAAATCTAAAGTTGCTAGTGAGTGTAGCCAGAATCAATCAGCACAGCTGCATCCTGTAGACCTGGTGTTAGTCACTTGGCCTGAAAGGCAGGAACCCAACTGAAGCCATAACTGAAAAACATTCACTACTGTCTTACCATCAGTTGTGCTCGGCATTGGTAGAACAACCCAACCTCATTTTCTGTCCAAGCATCATACGAGGTGACAGATTTTGGGTAGCTTGTTGTGATTCTTGTGTTTAGTTGTTTACATTTATTGAGTAATGTATTTTCCTGTGTTGTTTAGTTTTGTCAGTATCAGTTGAGTGATTAGCTGTTAAGACTGCCTCTGAAATGACCTCAGCTGTCTTAGGTTGGGCACAGTTAAACTCTGCTCACTCATTCACTGCCATCGGTTTTAAAAAGTTGTAATCAATCTATCAGTGACTTAAGATAGAAGTCGGTAATCATTTGTTTAAACGTCGTTAATTCTTCCACCCCATATCAACTGCATTACGCACATGTGTTATCCACTACATAACCTAGATGCTGACTTGTGCAGTTTATGAAGAAATCAGCCAAATAAATGAGAAAATTCTGAACAAGGTCAACAGTATACTTGTGCATAACAAAATACTAACCCTAACCTTATTAAATACGGGTGGCGATCAAAAAGTTTTGCAATTCAGTATGAGGTACAAATGACACAGACAAAACAATTACATTATTTTTCAACGTAATCTCCCTATACATCAATACACTTCTGACATCTGTCACAAAGTTCTTTTATTCCCGTCAAATAGAATTCCTGGCTCCATGGCCTGCTACAGCCCATTATCATTGAAAAACCTCGTTCCGCGAAGGTGCTACTTCAGATGTCGAAATAGGTAGAAGTCGCTGGGTGTCAGGTCGGGTGAGTAAGGTGGGTGAGACAGCTGCTCAAACCCGATGTCCTTCACTATGACCTGTGCAACTCGAGACATGCGAGCTGGAGCATTATCGTGCTGCAACAGCGGACCTCGGGTCAGAATACCCCTCCGCCTCTCCTTCACTGCCTGACGCAGATTTGTCAGCACTTCACCGTAGTATGGTCCAGTCATTGTTGTCTTCTGTGGTATGTAATCCACCAGCAGCACGCCTTTGCAATCCCAGACATTTGTGGCCATGAGCGAGGAACTTCCTGGGTGGAGGAGAGTTGACCCTTTTCCACTGCACTACTCCTGTTTGGTGTCTGGATCCCAATGGTGAATCCATGTTTCATCACCAGTTATTATGCGGGACAACACGTTGTCCGGGGTTGCACTGTAGATATCCAGCAGCTCCGAACATGTTTCCACCCAAAATGACTTCTCAACAGGTGTCAGAAAACATGGGGCCCATCCGGCACGGACATTGCTAAATCCAAATGATCATGCAAAATGTTCAAGACGCTGCCCACGTCTGTGGCTATCTCCAGGACTGTCAGTCGTTGATCGCCCGTCACCAGCTTTTCGACAGCATGGCAACAATCGTCAGTGGTCGCTTCGACTGGCCGTCCAGCTCGGGTGTCATCATCAAGCGATGTTTGGCCACGTTTAAATTCAGCAACCCACCTGGTGACAGTTGAATAAGATGGGGCTCCGTCCCCATAAACGTTTGCCAAACGTTCATAAATGTTGTTCGCCGGCTGCTTTTCTAATGTTAAAAATTTGATTGCTGCGCGATATTCAGATCAAGAAATTTCAGACAGTTTGTGCGGTTGACGTCATTAGTACGTATGCCATACAATTATTAATAAAAACATTAAAAATATATTTTGACACAACAGAACTCGTATGTGTAGGTTACATTTGTGATAACTAAAATTTGTCTACATTTAATCTTTCATACTGAATTGCAAAACTTTTTGATCGCCCCTCGTATATATCTACGGTAACAGTTATGTTTAGCATCCTCTGGTATTAGGGTATGAACACGTCTGCCTCTAAAATAACCTATAGTGTGTCGGGTGGGACGTTAAAGTCTACTCATTCATATTATACACACGCATGTGCAAACATGGAATGTGAAAAATAAACCGTGGTGCAAGCAGTGGACTTGCTAATGAATTTATTTGCATTTTATTGAGTCAAACAACAACGTGTGTGATTTAATGCAGCAAATACATGACTAACTCAAGAAAATATTCATTATCCAACAACGCACTTGAAACAAACATAGAAAGGTACTCAGGACCCCAACATTCCCAATACCTAAAATCCTTTAAATTGATTTTTTGCCAACAACTGTTTGCAACAATTTCACCCCACGGAAAATTTATTACGTAGTGGATGACATGTCACTATCACAGTTGTTATCAGTGGGATAATTTACGACATTGAATGAATGATTACCCAGAGGTCTTAGTAATAAAGACTACAAGCTTTAACCTAGTAAAACCCGTAATCAAATGCATTGTTGATTTGTTTGGTGTTCAGCAACGAATGAGAGGCAATGTTCGCGGCACAACAGAAGACGACCAGAATTGAGCATTTTTTTCGTCCCGCTCTGCTTACAGGTGTAACTTACTTAGTCAAGGATCGGATGTTGTTTTGTCCGTAGGCGTTATTATGCAGCCAAGTGTGTGTTTGCTCCTTTTTTGTTGATGAATCTTTGAGCAGTTAGGGTTGTCAGCAATCTGCTTCCAGTATGTGGGATGCCATTTTCCCTCTCCTCCCCTTTTCCATTCCCTGTTTCTCGCCTTTCTTCCTATTCATGGCCCTTTATCTTTCCTAATCCATTTTCCACCTCTTTAATCCAGCTTTTAGGTCTGCAGGAGTGCTGGGCAGAAGCCATAGCAATAGTATAAATTGTACGACAAAAGTTAGTAGTGTTATTTGAAGGTTTAAATACATGATTAACCAAAGATTAGTGTGTAATTTTATATTTACATCTGAAAATGCGTACTTAATTGTATGGTCGGCATGTTTCCCACAGTGATAAAGAAAACAATTATGGGACATTTGGCACCCGAAAAGGCATTTAATAGGATGTGGGATACAGATCTCTGAATACGTTGTTGTTCCGGGAAGAACAGGATTGTTGTCAACCGAGCTGAGTATTTCTAGCAAAAAAATTTCAGTTTGCAGTTGTGCAGTTTGTAAACACTACTTTCGTTCTGCCCCCCCCTCACTTGTGTATCATGTAACAACGTGGTCCACTTGTGTACTTGCATGTAAGTGCTCATCGACAAATCTGTTCATTTTTGTAGGTTTTGGTAGGTGGTCACTACTTTGCTGAACATACATGTAGCGAGTCAGAAATTTCTCACGTTCATATGTCGATTTTAGTGTACAGCAACTTCAGGCCACTGCTGACAATAATACATGTAGTGATAAGTGTCGGAATGGAATCGTATTATCACGAGTAGAATATTTTTTTACTTCCTAGTTGCTGTCTCACTTATATTGTTTACACAAAGCTGGTTTACTCCACCATATGAACATTTCCGTGTCACATTTCATTTAGGTACATTTAGGTACAGATTACAAATTTAACCGTGGCTGTCATATTACCACTTTGAGTTAGCAGATAATTCCATGCTGTATTCAGTGTTGTGACTTACACATTCCTGTATTCCAACATTTGTGTTTTTCTGCTTTCAGTTTCTCTTATTACAGTTCAGGTCCTGTCGAGTGACCGGTAAAAACCGTGAAGGTAATGCAGTAAATCGTCGCCGATTTATGCAGTGGATTTGTGCATTAATGTATACGTAAGGAGAGAAAAAATGTTTGTTGGTAATGTGACTGTTTGGATGTTATTATATGTGTATTGCACGTTGTATTTGTAACATAGTGCCTGCTGCAACTGATTTGAAAGCACTGACTATTCATGCAGTGCTTTTTTGGCGACAAATATTATTATCTTTGCAATGTCGTTGCTGATCTCTTCTCTGATTCACGACATATTTAGAAATTACTGTTTTTCATGTTTTTGTCGCACCTTGCACACGTTGTTAGTGTCACTGAGAGTTTCAGTGGGTCCAGTGCTTATTTAAAATGTTGGCCCCCAGCTCAGGTAGTCAGGGACTCTTTCAGGCTCTCGGCCCTCGCGTCATGAATGAATTCCACCCACTTGAATCGCATTAGCTGCCATCAAATAAAGGTACACAATTCATTCCTGGACTTTTGAAATGTCTGTACCACGTAGTGCCTGTTTCCTGAGCCAGACATGAGCTTGCACGTTTCAATACATCAAACGTCTTCCACAGCTCTCTCCGCAGACACGAGGCACACTTGCAGGGAGTATCTGCATGACAGTGCAGTGCGAATCCCCCTCGTTAACTGCGCTTTAGAAATCCCCTTACTTAATATTCTATGCCAAGTTCTGCTTAACTGTAGGCCCTGTTCTAAGATGCCAGTGTACTGGTACAAGTTAAAGGCGCTGGTTGTTACTGAACCTGCCATCCGAAAGGGTGCTGTATGCTTGTTTAATTGGGTCTGTATCCCTTGCCAGTTGAAGATGCAACAAAACGGATGAACTCCAATACTTTCAGACGTTCGCCGTCTGAGTGACATCTTTTACTTCCAGGAACTGACCCCCTGTGACCTCTTGACTGGCTTATTGTTGTGTAACCGTTATGCCATTATGCTGTTACACGCTAAGCTGAACATTGAAGTGTATGCCTTTGAAGGTGTTCTTGCATTAATGAGCTTGAGGGTGTGGATATGCCCGTCTGTTGTGTGTGGTTTTTCTGGGTATGTTGGAGTGGTTTTGGTCGGTTGTCTTTCATGCTGCCACTAGTCGCGCGTGACTAGTACAAGTCTCATTTTGTTCAGTAGAGACCATCACATCACCAAACAGCAGACTACCAGTGGTGTAGCGTGGCTGGCCAGTTGTTGTATTTGTACTGGTTATCATTTTGTTGTGTTTAACAAGGCACAATAGACCGATTTCCAAATATATTCATAAAAATATGCATATTCATGAACCGTAGACAAAAATATTAAATAGTGAACATTAAATAAGCAAGCAAGAAAAGCATCAATGACCATATTTTCGAAAAATATTATGATGATCATAAATCGTCACAGATTCGTCATATGCTAACTTAATCATAACTTCGTCATATGATCGATAGTTACGATGTCCTATGATCATC
>Ga0056115_1001082_pt1 | contig 12522 bp, 9 predicted proteins | sample WorMetOlspDAHAB1_FD_77007 | JGI IMG/M metagenome (GOLD analysis project Ga0056115, IMG submission 77007) | Marine gutless worms symbiont microbial communities from Max Planck institute for Marine Microbiology, Germany - Olavius sp. DAHAB.1 ... | reverse complement strand
TTTTGTGAAGATCGGTTAAGGGGTTTTGGTGTGGCGAGGGGTCGAATTTTGGCCTTTTCCATTGACTTGCTTCGTCGCCTTTAAAACACTCTCGCACTACCGTGCGAGTGTGTGATATCACATAGAGTCGCTGGCGACTTTCATCCTTCCCAGCAGATTGATAGGATAGAAATACGAAGCGTGATGCTTGCACACCTGCTTCTTGTAGGAAGCACAGACTGGACATAGCAACTCCGGCGACGTTGGTGGCACGACACTGGTAGTGACCTTCAGTTGTCCTTGACCACGTCTTGATGTACAGACTTCCGTCGAGAGAAGTGTCATGGACATAGTGCGTAGACCCAATCACGTTCGATGTGTTCAGAACGCGACCGTTGTAGTACCACTCGTAACTACAAACACCAACAATACTTCATCACGCCCAACTCTACGTCATGTACGCTGATGGTTGGCGGCGTAGATCAGTGGTTAGGATGTCGGTCTCTGGCCGGCAGACTTTCCCTGCTCTGCGCCAGATCTGAGTTGACAGGTAACCACTTTGTGGGTAAATTGTCCGACATGGGTCAGCCAACTAGGGCAACTCGGCCTTTCATCCCTCTAGGGTCGGTAATTGAGTAGCAATCCATCTATTTACATGGATCACGGAGGTGAAGACTTTAATAACGGCAGATTTGAGCTACGTGCGGCTGTATGGCTACACAGGTCAAAGTCCGTGAGCGCGGGCTTAAGCTGCTGTGGCCTAGGCTGAACGCCGGCCCCGTCTGTGATGACAGCGCCGCTGAAGGCAACATATGTGTAAATGTGGCGCTATATAAGTGAACCTTACCTTTACCTTTTACCTTCTATGTCCATATTCCATTTGGCTCGATATGACAACGCGCCATTCAGTCACGCAAGAATATTTAGAAACTTGAAGACAAGTCGACCTCATCGAAATTACTTCAGATCATGTACATTATGCTAAAATTATGTACGCATCTTTTTTGTCCAAAACGTATCCACGCGTTTCATGGTGAAGGTAATGTCACTCGAATTGGAAGTGCATGGCCTATACAGACAAAAAGGAGCAAGAATCGGCGGTGGGCACGTTGGGAAGCGAACTCTACACGACAAGTCATGTTGTGTGTGTCGAGACGAGCAAATGGAATACGGACCTAACTCTACAATAGTCGGATATGGAGCTGCTGGCGGTCGTATATGCTGTTCGTTTAGACCTCTGAAGTGTATCTATCCTGAGCGCCAAAGACTAGGCCTATATGCTAAAAACCAGTAAAGCATGATGGAAGGGAACGGCTACACCTGTCCTATGACTGAGATGGCACAAAGTTTCCACTTGCCAGCCGGGGAAATAAACATTAAGAAAATGTCACTCAACAGCAATTGAGCAATGCATGCACTGGTACCGAGGTGTGGGTATGCCTTGAGCAGAACACGGCAGAACAACACGATCGCCGGCCGTGTACATGACATGTGTGGATGTAGCTTTAATGAAGCGTGGAGCTTGCACTGTCGCCGTGGTCCCGTTAAAGGCTGCAACACACATCGCAATAACAGTCGTTGCAGGCCGCGACGGTGTTCTGCTGAAGACTGTGTCTTTACTGTGTCTATGTCTTTATACAGGCATTTTAGTGCTTGTAAAAATTAGTAAATTATTGTCAGATGACAAGAAGAGAAAATAACGATAAACAGGATCGAGTAATCGTGCAGAGACTGCTGAAAACACGGGAGCGGAAAGTGAGGGGCAAGTTTGAAACGTTCTGCGTTTTACTTTGTTTTACTTTTTAAAAAATCCTGCTGCTGCCATCGATTCTGCTTTGGTCCAGCATTGCTAATGTCCTGTATTTTAAATCGACCGAGCTTGTGAAGCTCAAATGTGGCCGGCAATTAAACACCGTTCAAACGTAGTTTTCCAGCAATATTGCGTTGCATGTCACATATTCACTCGCGCACACGCAATCCATCAAACGATAATCGCCATCATTACTATTTCAACAGGGCTTGGTCCGTTGGTCTGCTCAAGCTGCAGACAGCAGCGCGTGTGGTCTGTGCAAATGGCTGCACTGTCATCAATGCCATGCACATTGTGGTGGATGGTCTTCGCGCACTGACGTCACCATCTGTCACAGAGCGACTCCGTCACCATAGCAACCGAGCATGTGCAGCTCTAACAGCGACCGCTAGGCCACGCCCACTTCAATGGGTCCTTGCAACAAAAGATTTATGACACGAGAGGCGAACGGACAGAACCATGTGACGACTCAAAATCCACCGCAACTTGAAGACCCAAATATGTACAAGTGTTAAACCTAACAGGACACTTTTTGTGCGAATAACTGTTTAAATGTATCTGTGAGAACAATAGGTGCACATATTAAACCGACTCCTTCATTTTACTTTTTTATTTTACATTTTAAAATTACTTAAACAAATTTATTAGCACATTTGGCCATTTACGTACACCGTTTTCGCTGCAATTTCAATCAGGAGAATTGTAATTTGGAAACCGTGCAGACTACAAGATATGTCAAAAATGAATCTTGCACTTTTACGGCGCAAACAGCTAAAACGGGCCTCGGGGATTTCACTTTTATCCTACAAATTTTCCAGAAAAAAATCCTTCCAGCGGAGTCCCTATGCCTACAGTAGTGTACATGTTTATGGAACATACACCCAATGTATATTATGCAAAATTCGCCACACTGTTGTTTGTCCTTAGTGCCTGGACCAGAGGCCGATGCCAGCGGCGGATCGACTTTTTGAAGATCTGCACAGCTTCCGGCCGTTAGGAGTGGCGAAGTGGCTTGTGCGGGTCAAAGGTCAGACGCCTTCATGTCACCGCGGTTAATGACGGTCGGCGCCGCCTTCCACAGTGACCGCCACGCAATAATAGTGATGAGTCGGAGTTTCTAATTTCCGCCAGCAATTTCCGAATCGAATTATTTGAAAAACTCGAAAACCCGTTGAAATTGAAATATTTACTTTGCAACCAAAATACATGGCAAAACTAAGCCAGCCTATTCCTACTGTCATATAACGAATACGCTGTCGATCTGCATGGACTTGTATCAATATCGAAATTCAGACTTTGACACATCACTGTTCCTGCGGCTGAAGTTGTGCAGATGTGTGATAGAGATTACACGGTTGACATTGTTACCGAATTAACATACACAGCATGCTTGTCGCACGTTATTCCGACGAAGTGTCCGATCAACCTCCATTGTTTCTGTGGATCTAATGCAGACAGACATTTCACATAGCCACCCAACTTGGCATTATTCTGTCAGTTTATCCAATACAGAAAACGTGGAAAAACTGTGTCTGTAACAACCTTCAAGCTAAATATTACAGAGACAACCACACATCATACCAAAAATTCTGTCCTCTGCTGACTCAGTACAATAATTAGTTTTGTCCGACCACATTCGACACAAGGTCAGAGAAGCAGTACTGCGAGTTCTGAGAGTATGGCCAAAATTATTGCTGGAAGTTGTATTCGGTTCTGCAATTAAATAGGCCTATCACAAGAGACACATCATTCATCCCCTACAGTAAAAAGATTAAAAAGTAAAATATAACAATGAAAACCACGAGAAACATGTGCAATGCAAACAGTAAAACTACGACAACAATTTGAAAACTGTAATAAACATGTACAAGCGTGACTTTGTTCAAACCAGCCGTCGCGAAGAGAAAGATGTTTCGAGCGTTTGTGCCGAGTATAGCGACTTGACAGCATAATGGATTTGGCAGCAATTTCTATCGACGATCAGTCACTGGCCAGTAATGAAGCCAATCTCACATCTATTGTACCTATATATACGTATACGGTTTGTGTGTGCCTCGCAGCCAGATGACGCAAGTCCATTACAGCCTGATGTACCGTTACAGACCCTACGGCTGTACAAGACGCCGATATTTTTTTTCACACCAGAAAAGTGGAAAAAGCAATCACACATGTGAACACAGCAACGAAGAGCTATAGCTGCCTTGCTACTGGCACTCGATCGCCTACCTCAAGTGAACTGACGACAGCACGCTGCACGCAATTAACAAGCAGCGTTCTAGCTTTGAACAAGTGCAGTTTCTCTTCACAGTCGTATATAGCCCAAATCGTTTTTGAGAAGCTTTGTTCGCCACAAACTGCCAGAAAACCAAACGATACCAATTCTGCTTATAACTAAAATAGACAGACCTACTTAATGTGGCGCTCCGGCAACAGTTCGCCGCATAGCGATTTCGAAATCTAACACTAACCCTACCGGTAATCATGGTATATACCAAACAATCAACTACGTGACGAGCTGACTGAAACACCCGCTTGTTTCGCTGGAATAAAGTCGCCATCGCTCTGCGGTTAACTTCTCCCGGAGACTCTTTTATTGTTAAGGCAGAAAGCGTGGAACTGAATCGAATTCGATACCTGGATAAGTTGTCTTTGATGTGCTGTCAGCAGCATACGTCATCATCAGCAGCAGCATCAATATGAGACGAATGATGACGTAACGCGTGTAGATCATCATATGCGAACGTGCCAGCGACTCGTGTGCGTCCATCATCGTAGCGACAACATTTCTCAATTCGAAACTAACTCCACTGTAAAAAGTTGCTCCATCAACATCTCCTATACGAACACACAGTGTCAGTGTCTCTCCACAACGAACGTAACAATCAGCATCAGTAATCGAACTGTGCATTCCATCATTCACAGCATGTGATATAAGCATAAAATTCGGATCGAGCTTGTCTTGTAAATGAACCACAGCACGTTAACTCGCTATAATGTAGACACAGGCGCCGTCGCTCATAGCATCCGCCATGCAACCAACAATAGGTGCTAGAGCCTGGGAGCTGCCGACCGACGGAGGAGACATTTTCAGACGCGATCGCCAGTCGCTAATCAATTGCGATAGTGTGAGTTCGCGCGCCTGTGTGGAAGATGTGCGCCTCGGGTTGCAGTGGCTACGAGTCGACAGAACGACGTCACCTAGAACTGCATGGCTCAGCGAACAGCTATTGATCGATCGAGACAACCAGCGTTCAACGCTACTATTCAGGATCCTGCCACCCACATTCTATTGCAACCATGTCAGCTATACCGCAGGCTATACGTATTAGTTGTCACCTTACGCCGACGCACATACAATACCTGTATTGCTATTAATTACTTCCGTGTCTCTATCATGGATCAGGTGCTAACGACTGTGCGCTGCACCTGTGATGTACGTTGTTGATTGATTTTCTGATGGGTTTCATTTTGGTCTGACGTTTCTTTTAGCTATACAGCCCGCAAATTTTTAGCCGAGCACGGCGCGACGTCAGAATAGCATATATCAGTCGCTGGCGTATAAAAAAAACAATAAAGTTGGAAAAACGAAGATTCGGCAAAAGCGGAATATGCGCGTGATTTCGAAAACTATAGTCCAAAAAGTATCAAACATCGTCCATGCAACTTGGAACTAAACGCGCCTAAGTCGGCGCATTTTTGGGCCCCACTGTACAAATTTATGAGGGCCTCTTAACCTATGCTACGGTGATAAGTTCACAGTGCTACATGTGAGGCTAGTTTGTGCGCCGACAAAGAACAGTCTCCCTTCACGGACCACGGTCAGCTCTCCGTCGCAGAGCATGCAGTCAGTGGAGGATTCAAAGGGGTGGGGCGGTGGAGGCGGCCACCCCCCCCCCTATTGACTCAATTTTTTCTCTCCAAAAAACCGCCCTTTTCCGTGTAAATGCCTATAGATCGTTATGTGCATTTTCGATAAATGAGGACGGGGCTGATAAATTGTCTTCCGCCCCCCCTTCAAAATTTTTGGATCCGCCACTGCATGCAGTCCATCGTCCATGAAATTGATGACGCTCACGTACTACCGTCTACTGATAAGTGCGAACACCGATCTGGATACAGAGGCTGACCAGTGGTCAGTGCCCGCTCAGTCTTCCTAACAAACTCATGTCGTGATTGGCAGTCGGGTCACGTGATCGCCGTGACGTCACGCCACCCATCCAACTCACACACATCATGCTGTATGCGTGTGGTCTATGCATTTATCCACTGCACGCGGAATATAGGACCGGAGCCTGTGATCGACTGCAACATGCCATTTTCAATTTGTATATTAATTTCACAATTATTTTTCAAATGTTACTTTTAAACAATCTTTCGCGTGCAACGAATGCATTGAACAAAAAGTAGAAAATATCCTGTGCGTCTATACAGTCAGCAATTGCATGTTTATGCGTTCGACTAATAACAACTTTATCCGTTGTTTGCAGCAAAGCAAATGAGTAGAAAGCGCATAACAGAGACTCGTCAGATCCGTGACCCAGCTTGACCCGCGGTGAGCCACTGACCCAGTTGTCAGATCATCGACTTGTTAGCATGGACAGACGTGGATTGCGTGCAACTCCAGCATAATCCACACAATTAACCTCGTCCGCCTCTGCGCCGGTCGTTCCGGACCCGAGGGTTAGTCGAAATCCAGTGCGAGCATGCTCTGGAAGCGTCGACCTGCCGTCCTATACGACAGACTGACCAGCCCATTATTGGCGTGTATTGATGCATCGTTGGAGTAGCGGCCAAGCACAGTTCAAATTGGTCATTCCATCAGATAGATGCCGACAGCTTCAAACCCGGAAGTAGGTTACATACGGAATTTTTATGGCGGTCACGAAACCGGAAGTTGTTTTAGGCCAAGGCGCCCAAGGCGTATAGGCGTATTTAGCGCCTTTGTCATGTTACTAGAAAACAACCATATTTACGCGGTCCACTATTGCAATTGCAGATAGCTCACAATAATCGCAATGCTGCATGGGCTGACAACGTCTGTTGAGGTGTTTCGATACCAGCACAAAACTGGCGCGATCATATGTTGAGATATGTAAAGCAACCGGGGTGACCAGAACTGACCACGCCTCCAGAACACCACAATTCGAAGGTATGTGATGGGCCAACAATGTTAATTATTTAGTTGATTATTTAACGAATAAGACATTAAGCCAAGTCCGAGAACAAAGCAACAGCTATAGAACAAAAACACAAGGAAGGGATGATGTAAACGTCAAACAGTTGATAACTAGAATGCTCGGTCATCATTGAACGTGGATTTGACTACATTTCGAAGAAGATGCTAAGACGCAATGATACCAGCTAAGGACCATGCATGAATGCTGTGTTATGCGTTTCATGCACAAAATAACAAAATAATTAAACACGCTCTGTACCAGTAATAGTTGTAACGACGCTATCTGCCCAAATCTCAATAACTTCATGCAATTGCAGCAGTTTAGCTGAACTGCTGCAACTGCATGAAGTGGGTGGAGATGCAAAGAGGGAGGCATCGTGAGCGTGATAATATCGCAAACCGACAGATCGATAATCTGACTGGATGCAACAGTCAACGAGTGCTGTATGAGTTGATCAACTGGTGTATGGACAATATTCCACCATGCAGTCGTACCGATCTACTGCAGCCGTTAAGCCATAATAATTACAGACTCGCAGGGATATTATTACTCGTTCATGCACTACACCACAGTGTAGTGCATGGCCCTGTTCCCAGTTGGAACATTAATATCGGCGATGACGGTTGAATGGCCACCGGAGGAGACAGCGTGGCCAGCGCATGTGTGGTCTCGCAGCATAATCGCCAATGCATCGGTTTGCATACTTCCATGCAGATGATCTCATCTTCTATATGCGGCAAATGTGTGTGCATGTGTGTGTATGTGTAAGCAATATAACCAATAATGTTCTCATAAACCCTTGCTGTGCCCGTTAACTCTTTACGCCTATAGCTCACGCATGCACTTTAGAGCAATATTACAAAACCCATACGTATATACCCAACATTGTAGCTTACTATCTCTTTTTACCGTCCGAAGTGTTCATCTTGAAAGGCTGAAAGCCAAAACTACGCTAAAACCAGAGAAGCGTGATAGACGAGAAACAACTTCTTTGCCATATTTAGGATTTCTCCATGTTGTTCTGGACATGCATTTTAATTTCGAAATTAAACTGGAAACCAACTGCGTCTCGATTGTCGCAAAGGCAACGCAAACCGTAACGAACGCTCATCGCACAGAACTGTCCTTGCGCCGAAAGCCAAGCTGTACTCGCGCACCGACATCAGGGTTTTCGGGTAAACGAAACAACGCGGTCTCAATATTTCTGTAAATTATCGTTTTTATGTGCTCGAAATCGTACGTTAGACAGACTGTCTGAACGCCGCCAGGTGCCTGTGTATTTTTTAAACAGGGGCACTTCTAAAAGCTAAAGCTGAAAACAGCATAGCACCGATAGCGTCCTTGGATATCAACATTGCAGAGACAGCTATCACTGAACACTCGTAAACTGGAGTTAGGGCAATTTGGACACGTTTCACGAGAAACAAACATAACATGAACCTTCAAAGGGAAATAGAATCACTGAAAACAATCCGATGTTAACGTAGTGAACCCTACGACTTTGTTGCAGATCCGCCTTGCCTTGTGCTGCCCAATGGCATTAGTGTTTGGCAAACTTATTGTTCGGGTGTCTATAGACGCCCGAACAATAAGCATGCCGAACACGGCCGTATACGGCACGAGTATGCAGTCGCACTGCAGGCCTATAGCTATTGGAGCATCTCGATCAGCAGTTTCTCAATGCTTCGTAATGACGCACTTGGCAGGCAAATGACCAAGTCGATGGAAAGCCTGTCGTAATTACAGAAGGAGACTGGCTGGACCACAGAAACACACAAGTACCAGATGAGAGACACGCATAGGCATACAGACGGAGACGGACAAGCAGTCTAACACGAGACTGACCCTAATATGTGAGGCTGATCAATACGCGTATACAGACACAGCTAGCCTGTATCGGGCAGTCTCCGATGTCGATTTTTTCGTTATTATTTAGAGGTGTGCAGAGTTTCAAAATTCGGTGCATTATCAATCTGTATAAAGCAATCCAGTGAACAGTCAATGAGCAGGATCGAAACTCGATCAGCACAGCACATTTGGAGAGTCTTTGGTCAACATATGGCGACATTTCATATAATATTTGATTTAAGCAAATCTGCTGCGTATTGTCACAATTCGTTTTTTTAACTCTGAAACTACTGTTCACATGTTCATCTGCTTATGTGTGTCAGACAGACGACGATGAAACATGCATGCGACAAAATCACTCATCAGCATCACAGTGACACCGAAGACTAACAATCGAACTGCGACTGCCACATGCTCTGATTACGTTAGAAAGACCGACAAACTGTGTCGTGCATTATTTCACAGATTTAACTTTTTAGTTTTCAACTGTTGACTCAAACTACACATGAAAGCTAATTATTAATAAAGTTTCGAACTTCAACACAGCACCTTGCGGTGTGTCGGCAATAGGTGAGTCTTATTTTTACCAGAAAAAAGGCTTGAATTGTGCTGCATTGGTAGTTACGTACCCAAAAAGTCAGACACAGAATATTCGTTTCACAAAAATTGACCAGACAGCTTAAAATCTACTAATAGAAGAAAAATACCAATATTTTCACACTCTTTATATTACCCCGTGTACAAGGTGGCCGAAAAATATACCGCAATAATATAATATAATCTTACTATTCTATTATTCTAATGATCATTTGACACTCAAACTTGAGACAAAATTGGCAGGTTTTAAATTAATGCAGGGGCCACCCTGTATGTCAAGACACGCAACAGCTTTAAGTGATTTTCCAGTTATTTTAATATTTGCTAAAATATCGACAACTCGATCATTGCCACAGTTTATATCAGATCACAAGAACTACACACATGAACTCTATATATACACGCTAATTATAGCAGCGCTAACTATAGAAGACAACGTACCTTTATTTTTCGTGAATATGTTTTTTTTTATTTTAGTAGACGAACTAATGTTGCAGTGACATTTGCTTCTCGCGGCGTCTGGTTACACTGCACAGGCTACACAGCCAGCCAGTCTGTCCAGCTCCTGCCACGTACGTGTATTCTGCGAGACGGACAGCATCTCGCCGTTTGAGAGTCGTCATTGATTTTCGCGTCGGCAGCATCTACACTTCGTAGTGCGTGAGTGCCCAGCTGCTGAAACCATCAAACCAACGACACCGGCAAGCTGTAGCCTACGCATCTTCTCGTGTCGCGAGCGGTCAAGCTGGTGCAACACTGGCTGGCAGATCGAGAATTAAACAAAATTAAGAGCATGAACGTCACAAAAATTTGAGTGACAATTCTTAAGATCATTTCGCGTCACGCATTACGTCATCTTCAACGTCATTGTCTGTGCGTTTTACGAATTGAATGGTGGCAAATTGACGTTTTTCGTCATTTCAGTCGTAAAACGCATGTATACTAAATGATGTCCAAGATGACGAAAACAAAATGCGCGACGCAAAATGATAAGTGTCACGTAAATTTAACTGACGTTCATGTAACCGGCTCTTAACCCCAGTTACTCGACCTTTGGTCTGGTATACGGAGGACATGCACCGCCGACCGAAGTCGGGTAATTTTGGACACATTCTTCACGGCCGGTTATTTGACTGAAATTAGTGAATACAAACAGCACGCGAACAACACACAACTCGACGATGAAGCCAACGCGTTAACCGAGATGAAGGTTACGAAACTTGCACAACAAATTACAAATCTATAAGCCTAGTCTATACATTGTCGTGATACATCTACCATACTCGGAACCAAGGTTGGCTTATTCTCAACGTACGTAGGACACGTTGTAGGCCTACATTAACGTCGACAGCGGAAGACCTGGAAATCCTGGGTCACGTCGGTATAAGCGTACGACAAAATATCCACTTGAGTTAATGACGATGAGTTGATGACTAACACATAGTGTCAAATTTCACCTAAGAGAAAGAGACAAACCAACGAACGAACGAAAGGACGGACGGATAAAGAGACGCGTCTCTCTCCGTCCGTCCGTCCGTTCGTTCTACTTTGTCCGATTGTGTCTGTCACGGGCGACCATCCTATAATGGAACGAACCGCGATTCATGTAAATTTAAGGGGGAGGGGTAAAAAATCCGGGATCAGCGAATAAATACACGAAATTTGGTCAGCTAATTATCAGGAAAATCATTAAAATTATTGTCACCAAATGTTACATTTTAAGGCTAAAATGCACCAAATTCTATTCCCGGTGTCCGTCCGTCCGTTCGTTCGTCTCTTAGATGGAGTTTGACACAAAGTGCAAAACATGCGATTATTAACGCCAACTAAAGTTCTTTAGATGCAGTATGCATATGCATGCTGCATCTAAAGAACTTAGGCTATATAAGTAACAAAATTTACACCGGTGGTACAGCAAATCAAATACCATTTAGCTATGCAAATCAGCTGCTTATTAGGCCTCATCGTCTGACTTGCGCATTGGCATCTAAAATAAACCAGCAGTTAAAGGCTGATTTAACCTTCTACCTTAACCGAACTTTATCGACCGTTTAACCAATGGTTAGATGTTAAACATAAACACGTACAGCAAAAAATATTCTTACAAAATCGTAGTCTTCAATCGAGAGTTTTTTGGTAAATGAAGGTATTACGTCATTATAAACGTCACCGGAAGTGCGAAAGGCACAGTCCATATCTATGGACTGTGGCGAAAGGTAAACAATAGTGAGGTTAGGAGGATTCATTATTCTGCATACACGATACGATGACATGACGTCTGATTGTCGCAAGTTGTTGTGTTCGAATATACATGTACGTATATCATGGTCAGTGATAAACGCGCACATTGAGTTATAGTTAATTGATTAATTGTGATGCGACGAGAGCGTTAAATTGCGACGTGATATCGCGGCAACCAATCACAGGCACGTAGCACTCATAAGTTACACCATTCACTAGACTACCTTTAGTTATAAGTCGTCAGTTAACTAATTTTGACATTTGAAAAACCGAAACCGGTTCGGATCGGATCAAACCTTGCGAACCGGTTTAGAGACGGTTTACTGCATGAAACCAAGATGGTGAGGTCCAGTAATGAATTGAATAGGTCCACATTTTTAGATTTTTAGATTAACAAACTGTTGTATAATGTTGTTGTAAATATTGTGCCATCTGTAATTTTGTATATGAAACATTATTAGTCACATAACTGTAGGCCTAGACTGTGTAGAGCGTAAACGTTTTTGGTGACACATTTTGCGGGAACGGAAATGCTGTTTACTCTTGTTGCCAAGGCAACCGCGCCAAAACCAAACAGTCCAAACATTTGCATATCCAAACCGAAACCAGTTTTAGGATAGAGATCCGAAACCGGTTTGGACAAATGGAATGCGGCCCAATTGAGCGGCTTAAGGCGTGATTTCGACCGGCCAAACACGTTTGCGGTTCGGTTCAGTTTGGTTCAGGTCGGTTCACTTTTGTCGCATGCGCGGTCAAAATCACGTTCGGTTCACTTTGGTTCAACATGGCGTCTGTTTACATAATAAATTTTGAGAATAAGTTACGGTTAGGACACGTTAAGGTTAGTTTGGGTAACGGCTACGCTTTTGG
>Ga0056115_1001081_pt1 | contig 12527 bp, 9 predicted proteins | sample WorMetOlspDAHAB1_FD_77007 | JGI IMG/M metagenome (GOLD analysis project Ga0056115, IMG submission 77007) | Marine gutless worms symbiont microbial communities from Max Planck institute for Marine Microbiology, Germany - Olavius sp. DAHAB.1 ... | reverse complement strand
GGATAATAGCGGTTTGGACCGGATTGAGGGATGAAACGCCGTTGATTGTGATGATCGACGTTCCGGCCCCCTCGATATCGGCTCCCATTTTAATCAAGGTGTCCGCCAGGGCCACGACTTCCGGCTCCCGGGCGGCATTGCGCAGCACCGTAGTGCCCCGGGCCGTCACGGCTGCCATCATCAGATTTTCAGTTCCGGTGACCGTGACAATATCAAAATAGATATCCGCGCCTTTCAGGCGCCCGGCGGAAGCTTCCACATATCCGTGCTTCAATTCGATGGCGGCGCCCAGTGCAGCCAGGCCTTTTAAATGCAAATTAATGGGGCGCGCACCGATGGCACAACCGCCCGGCAATGACACGCGGGCCTTGCCCAATCGGGCTACCAGGGGGCCGAGAACCAAAACGGAGGCCCGCATTTTTCGTACCAGGTCATAGGCCGCCTCGTGTTCAATCAATCCGGCGGCATCTATGCGAACGGTATGGCCGCGGGTTTCGACTTGGGCTCCAAGTTTGGACAAAAGCATGGTAGTGCTGTGAATATCCATTAAATCGGGTACATTGGTATAGGTGTTGGCACCTTCGGCCAGCAGTGAAGATATCAATATCGGCAGGGCCGCATTTTTTGCACCGCTGATTCGCACCTGCCCCTTAAGCGGACGCCCGCCGTTGACAATTATTTTATCCATATAACCCCCATATATTGAATTGAAGAATGAAGAATTAAGGCATTCTGCCTTTTTAATGGTGGAAATGGCTTTTTGTAAGGGTGCAAAAAAAACTTAAGATAACATAGCACCAATATTCATTTTTCAATCATCAATAAAAAAAGCGCTTTCCCTATTTTTGCCCAGGGACAAGCGCTTTTGGTCATAAATGATACCGCGGATCTAGTGATGGTTTGCGCCCCCACCCTGGACCGTATCATAGACCGCCTTAATAATGCAGTAAGTCATTCCCATGCCAAGGATGGATAGAGCGTACCACAGGCCGCCCATAAATAACATATGCCCTGCATCCCAAATCCATTCAAAATGAAATGGAAACATTATCTTCCTCCTTTAAACGTTCAAAGGTTTCAAAGGTTCCCCGTTCTGGGGTATCTATATTCAGTGCTTTCAGATCGCTTTGCTTTTATGTCAGTTACTTATGCAGTTCACTAATAATCTACTATCCGGGGTGAATCCCGAACCTCAGAACCCGGAACCTTTGAACCCCTGAACCTTTGTCAGGCCTGAGCCGGATCCGGTTCCCCTTCGGCAGCATCTGGCTGATCGTCCTGTACCGCTTCCGCAGTTGGCGGCTCCTGAATATCATCGCCGTCGCCAACAGCCGGTTCCGGTTCAATCGGATTCAACTCCTGCTCCTGGGGGAATATCGGCAGATAGCGGTAAGACAGAGCGACCATGGTGATGCCTAGGGCCACCGGCAACAGGGTCGTGGCGATCTCCTGCCAGCTTGGAAAATATGGCGCCCAGCCTTCAAAAGTCAACACCGGGGCCGCCAGCACCTGCAACACCATCACCCAACGATTTATGCAGACGCCAATCACCGCCAGAATCACGGCCAGCCATAAGGCGGCCTGATTTTTGCGGCCCTTGCTGGTAATCAAAATTGCTGCCGGGATGACGCCACACCCAATTTCCAGAATCAGAATCCATAATCCGTAAGCCGACCCGGGATTGTTGGAGTAAAAGTCCATAAAAGAAAAGCCTTTGGACGGCGCCGTAACGGTTGCCCAGTAAATGGTATCAATAATTTTGGCAATTATATAGGTCCCGATCATCCAACCGGAGATCTTCGCCAACAGCTCAATGACATTGTCTTTGACCAGTTTCTTGCGCGCGATGGTTTCAGTGATTTTGGTAATTAAAATCGTAAAACAGGGACCGCAGGCAGCCGCCGACCAGGTGAACAAAAAGAAGGTCCAGGGCCAGACAAATATATGCTCCCGAAATCCAAAGGGACGGGCATACATTACGCCGGGAACACCACCTAATGATCCCTGATGAAAAAATGAAAGGAAAGCACCGGTCGCAGCAAAAACAGCCATGACCTCGTGCATGTTGTGACTCAGGTTATGGAAAAAAGGCACCTTGTCGATCTGTCGATTTTCGAGTATCAGCGGAATGTATTCAATCGTGAGCACGCCCAGGTAGCAGGTCAAGCAGAAGGCTACCTCGGTCAGCATGGAGTGCACATTGGCATGCCAGAAAATAAACCATCCCCGCAAAGGCTGACCGACATCAAACCCCAGAATCATCAGCGCCGATACGTAGCAATAAAACCCAACCAGAACCGCATAATTAACGATATTTTTGAGTTCGTCCTTGCCGATAATATATCGCAATAAGCCGGTAAAAAAGGCACCGCCACCCAAAGCAATGATTGCAAGATCCGCCCAGATCCACAACGCAAACCCATAGGCATTATTCATGTTGGTTTGATTGAGCCCTTTGAAATAGACCAGGACCATGGCCAGGGTGCCCCACGCCAGAACTAATTGCACGGGTCCGAGCCCCATGAAAAATTGCCAAGCTGGACAGCGTTTAACTCCTTTGGGAATTAATGCAGAATCCATAAGTTTTGTGCTCCAATATCGTTGACTGGTTAATTAATCCACCCTGATAAACAGCGCATTCAGGGTTGTAAAGTAATCATTACCCATACATTGTATCGATTAAAATGAGTTTTAATCAGATAAATTTCCACAAATATTCAATATTCAATATTCAATATTCATTAAACATTGGTCATTATGAATGCGTTTGCTCCTTGCTTTCATTTTTGGTGTAGTTGTCTCCGGCCCGCCGGACCCACTCGCGGCTGCTCATATAGTAAACTTTGGTGTTGACGCCCAGTCTTTCCAGCAGCCGGAAGACTTTTGGATTCTTAGGCTTGCCGCCGTGACTGTTATCGGGGCGCGCCATTTTATGAACCGCGTGCTGCGGATTGTTCAAATCACCGAAAGTGATGGCACCGGCCGGGCAGGCCTGGGTGCAGGAGGTCTGATACTCATTCTCCGCCACTTCCCGTCTGCCCTCGATATAGGCTTTTTCTTTGGCCAGTTGGTAGCGATGGATGCAAAAGCTGCATTTTTCGACAATGCCGCGCATGCGAACAGAGACATCGGGATTCAATGACTTCTCCATGCCATCGGGCCACACCGGGTCCCACCAGTTAAATTGGCGGACATGGTAAGGACAGGCTCCCATGCAATAACGGCAGCCGAAACAGCGGGTGTATATCTGGCTGACGATGCCGGTTTGCATATCGTAGTCCGTTGCAGTGGCCGGGCAAACCGACACGCACGGCGAGTGGCCGCCGTGCCCTTCGCAGTGCTGGCAAGGCCGGGGCAGAAAACATTCTTCGGTATCCGGAAACGATTTTCCATTGGTCAATCGATATGCATGCATCCAGGATATGCTGAGCAGCTTATCCGTGTTGTCTTGCCGGAACGGGACATTATTTTCCGACATGCAGGCGACCATGCAGGTGCCGCATCCGGTACACTTGTCCAGATCGATGACCATTCCGAACTTTTTGGCTTTTTCGTGTTTCATCAGAACCCCTTGAAAATGACTAATTATTCAATATTCGATCTACAATATTCATTCACGTCAAGCTTTGGCGAGTTTGGCTCGAATTCCCCAGGCCGCATCGAATCCGGTGGCCGGATCTTCCACGGTTTGGTTCAGCTTGTTATAATTGATCCCTTTGCCGGCCAGGAAATTGTCGTACGCGGTGTGTCCCAATCCCCTTGGAATTGCGATGACCCCCGGCATAATGCCGTCGAAAATATTGACTATCACGTTGGCCGACCCCCTGGGGGTAGTCAAGGTGGCATGTTTGCCATGGGATAGCCCGAGCTTTTTGGCCGTTGCCGGGTTGACTTCAACCAGAACGTCGTTGCCTTTTAAAATGGTATCCTCAAGGGATTTTACCATAAAGGGCGGTGATCCGATATATCCGCTGGCAAGGCGCATTGTGTCGTAGGGAATCAGAACAAGTGGATAAAAAGAATCATCGCCGGGTGCCGCCACTGATTTGTAATCGGGCAACGCCCGGATGGCATTGTTGCTGAATTCAAATTTGGCAGAATCAGTCTCAAATGCGGCGCCCCTGTTGATACCGGTAACCCCGGCTTCCATCTTAAAACCGTCCTCAATCAGGGAATCCCACAGGTCTGCCAGGGATTCTTCAAGACAGGCTGCGTAATCATCCCATGAAAAGGCCGCCGCCACCGAGCCCCCCAGGTCTTTGGCCAGTTGGATGATCACGTCGCCGATCTGGCGGGTATTGTGCTGCGGCTCGACAGCCGGCCGGGTAAGGCTGATGATCGGTTTCGGAAACCCCCGCGCAAACGGCACATCTTCATAGCGCTCAAGATAAACGTGGTTGGGCAGTATCAAATCGGCCTGGGCGGCAGTTTCATCCATATAAGATGAAAAACTGACGATCAGCGGTATTTTCTCAAACGCCTGGATCACCGCCTGGGTATCCGGCATGGAATAGAGCGGGTTGGCGCCGCTGACGAAAAGAACCTGCAGCGGTGACTCTTGACTGTCATTGATTGCTTCCGGCAGGCGATCCAGCAAAAACCGGGCGTTGGCATACTTGTCTCCGCCGGCACCGTCGAGGCGAGCCTGCTGCATACCTTTGGCGGCAATATCATCCATTTCGACATCCGGCCATTCAATATGGTCGGCCTCCGGAACAGCCATAATTCCGCCGGGTTTGTTCAAATTGCCGACCAGCGCGTTGAGCATGTGAACCGCCATAAAATCCTGCAGACTACCGGGGGAACTCCCGGCACCTCTACCGCAGATTGCCAGGGGCTTGCGGGCCTTACTAAAATCTATAGCCAGGCCGGCGATATCTTCAACTGTGACTCCGGTCATCTGGGAAACGGAACTTGGCGAGAACCCGTCCATAACGAGTTTTTTGTATTCGGCAAATCCGACAGCGAAATTGGCGATAAAATCCTTATTGTAGAGCCCCTCACTGATCATCACATGGCCCATGCCCAAGGCCAGAGCACCTTCAGTTCCGGGCTGGGCGGCGATCCATCTGTCGGACTTGGCGGCAGTTTTAGATAATCGCGGCTCAATCTGGCCCATTTTACCGCCGTTTTGCACCAGTGTGCTTTTGCCCTGAAACATAAAAACGGGGGATTCCCAGCCTTCGATTAACCCGCTGCCGAAACTTAAAATGTAATCGCAATTTTTCAGATCAAATCCGGGTCTGGCCCTCGCGCCCTGGGTCAGATATAGCGCTAATTCATAATTGTCTTGTATCGATGGGGTGCGGATAAAATTGGGTGAGCCGTAAACAGTTAAAAATCTGTTCCAGAGCTCGGCTATGGTACCGGAATCGGAATCGGAGATGCAGGCGACCGAGTGGGACAGACCATTGGCTCGCAAGTCAGACAGTTTTTCTGCGATTTCAGCGATGGCTGCCTCCCAGGAAATATTGCGCCAGCGACCATTGACTTTTTTTCTGGGCGCTTGCACCCGATTGGGTCCGTAGAGAAGTTGAGGTCCGGACTGTCCCAGAGAACAAATACCGCCGTCGTTGACCGGGTGTCCGGCCAGGCCCTCGATTTTAACAACCCGATCATCAACGAGTCTAACACTGATACCACAGCCGCCCGGACACAGGGTGCAGGTGGATTTGACATAAGTCGTCGCCCCTTTTTTCGGCACCGGTGTCCAGTCCCAATTTTGGGACCAGATGGAAAGATCATCGGTCAACTTCCAGGGTAACGGTGAAAGCGCGGTACCGGCAGCCCCTCCAATTGCAAATGACAAAAAACTGCGTCGGTCTATTTTCATCGATTCATCCCCGATCTATTATTGAATATTTTCGAATGAACATTAAATCTGCAATCTTCAATTCTCAATTATTTATGGCATACAAAACACCCGCCTTTGAGCGTTTGGACACTATTCTGATTGACGTTTTCTCGCTGGTGACATTCAGAGCAGTCATCCATTTTCATGCGATCCCATGAATTCTTTTTAAAACCGGCAATATTTTTGCCCCAAATATCCCGGCTGATGCCGGTAATCCGGTTGGCCTGGTACGTTTTCAAACTTTCCGATTCGCCGATATGCCCATGGCAGGTGACACAATCCATTTTTCCCATTTTGACATGCGCGACATGGGAGAAAAAGACGCAGTCGGGTTGCCGGGAATATACCAGCCACGGCACTTCACGGTCTTTTTCAACATACTGCGTAACAAATTTTTCCTCCTCCGGGCTTTCCCCCTGAACCTCTTCATGACAGTCAATGCACTGGGCCAACTTCGGAACCCCGGAATAGGTGCCGTCCTCACGGAAAAAGTGACAGCTTTCACAGCTATCATCCACCAGTTCGTTGTGCAACGCATGATTGAATTGAATCGGCTGCTCCTTTGAAGAATAGAGCAATTGGGGAAAGATGACCCATCCGAGCACCAGGCTGGCGACCAGCCCGAGAATGAAAAACAGGGTGATCGGTCCTGCGGCACCGTCGCCGGAATTGGATGTTGCGGGGTCTGTGATGGGGGAGGTTTTTTTTTGATCCCGGGCTTCTGAGGAAATCTCGTTCGCTTTATCCTCTGTGCTCATAAAAACTCCGTCGTGCTATAAGGTTTATCAAATTGCATGTCATAAAAAAACAGACACTGCGGACGATTTTCAACCACGCTAGAACGGCCTAAGTTGAGCTGTTTAACCTATTTGTACAATTTTTGTCAAGCAAAAATCGTGATCAAAAAGACCCGTAACTGTGCAGTCCCGGCAGAAGATTGACACCGAAATATGTAAATATAACAGCAGCGAATCCAACCATGGAAAGATAGGCAATCCGTCTGCCGTGCCATCCTCGCGTCAGACGTGCATGCAACAAAGTCGCATAAACAAACCAGGTTATCAATGACCAGGTTTCTTTGGGATCCCAGCCCCAGTATCGTCCCCAGGCGGAATTAGCCCAGACGGCACCGGTGATAATGCCGACAGTTAAAAAAAGAAAACCAAGCAAAATAAGCTGATAGCCTAGTTCATCTAGAACCCTGTGTTCGGGGAATCTGTCCATCAGTTTGGCTTTGGGTTCAGTCGGCATATTGTAAACCAGATATACGATAACCCAAAAAGCGAGGCAAATGGGAATCGCAACAATCAACCCCTGTCCCCAGCTGCCGACAAAAAGAACCCGGCTGAATAGTGCAGCGAAAATATACAGTATCAGGAACTTGGCTATTTTTACCCACAGGATTTGCTCATCCTCGCGTCCCTTTTTCATCAGGTACATGGCGCTAATTCCAAAAGCCAGGGCAAAAGCGGCATAACCGATAAAACAGGTGACTACATGGGCAATCAGCCAATTGCTTTTCAAAGCCGGGATCAGCGGCTGGATAGCGCTTGAAATTCCCGGTTTTAATGAGGCATACGACATAACCAGGCAGGCAATGGGAGTTGTGAATGCACCGATGATGCGATTTTGGATCTTGCGTTCGATAATCAAATAAATCAAAACGATGACCCAGGCAAAAAAAACAAGAGATTCGTATAAATTTGAAAAAGGTGCATGACCGATGCCGAGTTGATAAGATTCAACCCATCTCATTAAAATGCCGGCGGTATTTCCGACCAGGCCGACTAAGGCAACCCAGGTTGCGACCCTGCCAAAAACCGGTTTTCTGAATATCCAGGCACTGATGTACAAAAACCCGGCCAGACCATAGATAAATGTTACAATCGACAATACTAGCGAACCACTCATATTTTATCCTTTTTTATACCAAATATTTTAAATCGATTTTTCTCTTTTCTTATAAACAGCTCTGTTGCGGGCTTTAGGCCCCCGCTCCAGGCAGCTGGCCTGAATGTCAGGCTCGATCATTTTTCCCGGCCCAGTTCGGAAAGTTGCTCAGCAATTCTGTCAATTTTGTTCTGCATCCCGATTTTATTTTTATTGGCAGTCCCGGCAACGATAACCTGAGTCTTTTTGCTGGTTTCCGTCAAATCAAGGCAAATTTGTTGGTGAGACATAAAAAATGTCACGTAGCAGCCGATGATCATCAATATGAATCCGATGTAAACCACCCAGACACCGGGGTCTTTGGCAACCTGCAGTCCGGTAAAAAAGCGTGGCACATGCTCGACCACGGCAATCACCAGATTGCCTTTGCGCATTTTATCAAAAGTAGGAAAACGAACCGGCAGGGTTATCTGAACCGGGTCTCCAGCCGGAGGAGTCAAAACTCCGATAAAGGCCTGCCCGATATCGTGGCCTTTGAATTGAGCGGCCTGCAAAAATTTTTTCATCTCAAATGTTCCCAGATTATCAGGCAGTTGGACGGGCTGATTGATCTTTGCATTTTCCTTGTAGATCTTGCCGGTTTTCTTGCTGGTGAAGCTCAGTACCACCTCGTTTGGTGGAAGCTGTCCGCGGCTGGCTTGATATATACTGACCCCGTTGTAGCGCAGGGGATCATTGACGATGATGTCTTTGCTGATCACGGGCCGTCCCTGTTCCAGAATAGTTAGACTCGACCGGAACTCTTTGGGCGCGCCGTTTTCATAATAGCTCTCGGTGTAATCATCGCACCGGATCGTAAATCCCAGTTGCAGCATCTGGGGTTTATTGCGCAGGCGGATGCTCTGAACGCTTTCCCCCTCACCGATGTTGACGTAGCCGTCAAACCCGAAAAAGGAACCGATCAATCCGCCTACAAGCAGCAGGACCACGCTCAGATGAACCGTGTAGACGCCAAAACGGGTCCAGCGTCCCTTTTCGCCGAAAACGGCGAATCCGCTTTCGGTTGCTTCAATCTGGCAGTGTCGGAAACCGCGCGCGATAAATTTTTGATAGACTTCCCGCAACTGCTGCGGCGTGCGCTCAGCGGTAAATTTCTTTTTGTGTTTGATATTCCTGAATCTGGGTAAACTGAAAGACGGATTGCGGACAAACAGGATCCGCCGATTGGAGGACATTCGGTCAATCGAACAAACGATGATATTGGCGGTCAGCAGAACGATCAGCAGCTGAAACCACCATGAGTGATACATATCAAAAAGATCGAGCAGGTTGAATAGTTGATATAAAATCCCTCCGAAAGCCTGAAAATAGGATTGCGGATCTTCGTTTTGTGGAATCAATGTGCCGATTATGGAAGTTACGGCAAGGCTCAACAGCAAAACGATCGTTAATTTCACCGAAGTAAAAAAATTCCATATTTTGCTAAAGGGATCCGCCGAGATCACCTGGTCACTCATGGGCTGTCCTTTCTAATGAAAAATGAGCCCAATTTCATACCAAATATATCGACAATAGGCAACAGACATTTAAAGGTTCAGGCATTGGGATGGTAAAGCAGATATACAAGGAGTGTCGCTTCATTTCAGCGGACGGAAAAATTGGAGATTGCTGTCCAGGGTTCAGGGTTCAAGGTTAGGGTTTAGGGAATAAAAAACTGAAAATTACAAATATAGAACCTTCCGGTAGAATTCAATATATTGCTTCAGTTATCTTCGCAAAACCAATGCCTCTCATTCGAATGAAATAGTTGCTTGATCTGCCGGCTGCCACTCTTCAGCCAAACCTTTGAACGTTGAACCTCTGAACCTTAAAATATAAATAGCCTTCAGTTCACCAGTGGATGGCGACAGGCCTGAAGGCTATTTTCGGCTGGCTGACAAGCTTCGGATGTATAGTAACTATTTTTTTACATACAGGCCGCGGGATTTGGCGTAGACTTGACCTTTTTTGGAAAGTTTGTAAAGTGCATTGCTCAATTGCCGGGAGTCGAGATTGGTCTTTTGTTTCAATTGCGTCACCGTTACACCTTTTTTGGTGCGTTTGATAACATCGTAAACCGTATCCAGGACAGTTTTGCCGCCGGCCGCGGCGGCTTTGGCTTTTTTGGCAGGTGCCTTAGACACCGATGCGGCCTTTTTGGCCGGCTGAGCCGCGGCAGCTTGCCGGGCGAGCTTTTCTACCTTTTTGGTAAGGGCAGCCAACGATTTTGAGACAGCGTTTAGTTCGCTTTGTATCTTCTTCATGCTCACATCCTCCTTTTACTTTTACTTCGTAATTTTCTTCTAGGCCGGAATCTTTTTGGAAATTAATACATTATATATGCAGTGTCAACACTGTGGCAGGTTTAATGTCAAAGATCCAAAGACCGAATACGCATTTTGTTTTATGACTGTGTTTTTAACGACAGTTGACAAAGCGTGAGCAATATGAAAGATAGACGATTTACTAACTATAGGGATTGAGCAATGTCGGAAAAATCTTCTCTATCGCCGAATAGAAAATTTGAAATATCGTATGAGACACAGCTGAATGCCTCCCAGCTTGAAGCGGTCATGGCCACCGAAGGGCCAATGCTTGTGATTGCAGGGGCCGGCAGCGGGAAAACCCGCACCCTGACCTACCGGGTGGCCCGCCTGGTGGAAGGAGGTGTGGCCCCGTCTTCTATCCTTTTATTAACCTTTACCCGCAAAGCCGCCCAGCAAATGCTGCAACGGGCCACCAGACTGCTGGATCGCCGTTGCGAAAAAGTTGCCGGCGGCACCTTCCACTCCTTTGGCAATCTGATTTTGAGAAAATATGCTGCTGCTCTGGGAATCGCTTCTAATTACGCCATTTTTGACCGGGTCGATGCGGAGGCCCTGATCAGCTTGCTGCGCAAGGAAATAACTGTGGCTAGTAAAAATCGTTCGCTGCCGCGCAAGCATACTCTGGCCAATATCTTTAGCCGGGCCGTCAATAAAATGATACCGGTCGATGACGTGGTCTATGATGACTATCCCCACCTGACCGATGAATTGGAAGAAATAAACAGCATTTTTCACTCGTACAAGCGCTACAAAAACGAAAATAATTTTTTTGACTTTGATGATCTTCTGATATATCTCCTGCAGCTATTGAAAGATCATCCGGATATCCGCAATCGGATTGCTTCATCTTACCGCTATTTAATGGTTGATGAATATCAGGACACGAATAAAATTCAGGCTGAGATCCTGTACCTTTTAACTGGCGACAACAACAACATTATGGTAGTCGGAGATGATTCCCAGAGTATCTATGCCTTCCGAGGGGCCAATTTCAGAAACATCATGAAATTTCCCGAAATGTTTCCCGGTACCCGGATCATCGCACTTGAAGAAAACTACCGCAGTGTTCAAACCATCTTAAATTTGACGAACATCATCATTGAACAGGCCAAAGAAAAATACTCCAAGAATCTTTTCACCCGCAGATCCGGCGGATCAGTGCCCGTTCTGGTTGAAGCACAGGGTGAAAATGACCAGTCCCTGTTTATCGCAGATAAGGTTCAGCAGCTCGTTGGCCAGGGCATTGCGCTGAATCAAATCGCGGTGTTGTTTCGAGCCGGCTACCATTCGTTTGACCTTGAGATTGAGTTGAGCCGGTCCCAGCTCCCATTTATAAAGGTGGGCGGGTTCAAATTCGTCGAATCGGCCCATATCAAAGATGTCCTGGCACACCTGCGGGTGATATCCAGCCCACACGATCGCATCAGCTGGTATCGCATTTTACTGCTCATCGAAAAGATCGGCCCGGCAACCGCCCAAAAAATTTATAGCGCCATTACTAGCGAAGCTGCAGGTTACACCGGTCTGCTGACCAGCCAGGCAAAGCCAGTTGCCGCTGCCGGTCTCAAACGGTTGAAAAAACTTTTCTCCACAATCGACTCCCATTCGATGCCGCTTGAGACAATTGGAGAAATAATCATCGAGTACTATTTACCCATTTTAACAGACCGCTATGACGATCATCCCAAACGGGCCAAAGATCTTGAACAACTGGTCGCCATCATGGAGCGGTACAGCAACCTGGAACAGTTTTTAACCGATATGGCCCTTGAGCCTCCGAATACGGCCGTGGGTGACACGTTTGCAGCTGAGACACCGGCCGAGGATCGTCTGGTTCTGTCCACCATCCATTCGGCCAAAGGGCTTGAATGGCATACTGTGTTTATAATCTGGGCCTTAGATGGACGCTTCCCTTCCTCCCATGCCCTGCACAAGGACGCGGATCTGGAAGAGGAGCTGCGATTAATGTATGTGGCGGCAACCCGTGCCCGCGAAAATCTGTATTTCACATACCCGAACCAGGTCTACGACCGCAGCCTCGGAATCGTCTTAAACAGCCCTTCCAGATTCATTGATATGATGTCGGATACTATCCTCGAAAAACAATCGGCTGGATACCGGTACGGATATTAAATGGCTACTGAATATTATATCTTGATCATCGGCTACATTTTCGGCTTTTACATGGCCTGGAACATCGGAGCCAACGATGTTGCCAACTCGATGGCCTCAGCAGTGGGTGCGAAAGCCATCACAATTCGCCAGGCCGTTTTCATCGCCGGAATATTGAATATCGCCGGCGCGGTTTTCATCGGTTCGCATGTCACCAATACCATCCGCAAAGGAATCGTGTCGACGGAAATTATGAGTGACCCGCACGTGGCCCTGATCGGTGCCCTTTCTGCGCTGCTGGCGGC
>Ga0056115_1001080_pt1 | contig 12535 bp, 13 predicted proteins | sample WorMetOlspDAHAB1_FD_77007 | JGI IMG/M metagenome (GOLD analysis project Ga0056115, IMG submission 77007) | Marine gutless worms symbiont microbial communities from Max Planck institute for Marine Microbiology, Germany - Olavius sp. DAHAB.1 ... | reverse complement strand
TCTCCTTCACAGGGTCGCTATGCCCTAAAAAGACATCCAGCCTGTAGCCTATCCGCCTCTCCCAACACTCTATCAGAGCCAGGATGCATGGCCGTTCACGCCCCATTCATACCGCCTCCTTGGCTTTCGAAGGGGTTGATCGTGTCGATCGCCGGACCTAGATAGGGTTTTCTGTTGAATAAGGGAAACGAATGATTATTATATGATCAATAACGTTTCGTTATTTTAAGCCTCGTGCTGGATAGGGATCATGGCCCGCAACATCGACACGGCACTCCTACGCGCCTTCGTCACCGTCGCCGAGACCGGCGGCATGACCCGGGCCGGGCAGCTCCTGAACCTGACCCAGGCGGCGGTCAGCCAGCAGGTGAAGCGCCTGGAGGACCAGTTCCAGACGCAGCTCTTCGATCGTGACAAGAAACGGGTGTCGCTGACGCCCGACGGCGAGCGCCTGTTGCCCATGGCCCAGCAGATGCTCGACATGAACGACCGGGTCTGGGGCATGATGACCACCGCCGACTTCGAGGGCCAGGTGCGGGTCGGCGTGCCCCACGACATCGTCAAGGCCTTCATGCCGCCGGTCCTCAAAAGCTTCGACCGTGCCTGGCCCCGGGTCAGCGTGACGCTGGTGCCGGGCCCCTCCATGACCTTGTTGGAGGACATGCAACGCGGCGACATCGACCTGACCCTGACCACCGAGGAAGGCGTGCAGCCCGGCGGCGAGGTGCTGTTGCGCGATGAACTGGTCTGGGTCGGCGGGCGCGGCGGCAAGGCCCATCTGAACGACCCGTTGCCGCTGACCCTCGGTTATCCCAACTGTGTTTTCCGGGCCAGTTGCACGGCGGCGCTGGCCAGTGTGGACCGCTCCTGGCGGGCCGTCGTCGACAACGGCAACATGCTTTCCATCTACGCCGCCCTGGAGGCCGATCTGGCGGTTTCGGCGCTGCTCGCCTCGACCATTCCGGAAGGCTTGGTGGTGTTGGCGCCGGAATCACGGCTGCCGCCGTTGCCGCCCTTTTCGATCAATCTCTACCTGCCGAAGGGCGCCGGCGAGATCGCCCAGGAGTTCGCCCAGCACGTGCGCGACCAGTTCCGGACCCGCTACCGGCGCGCCGCGTGAGGCGCGCCTTCAGGTGCCGGTGATTCGCTCCAGCGCCAAGTGCACCACGGTGGCGCCCAGGACTACCACGACGATCATGAACAACAGCAGCGTATAGCGGTGGATGTTGCCCTCGCGCCTCGATTTCACGGCGCGGATATCCGTGAACAGGCTCGACATATGGGGCTGCATGCTGTCGATCTTGCTGACCTCGTTGTGCATCCAGAACTGATAGATGCCCAGCGTCGCGATCACCGAACAGGCCAGCAGGATGGTGACCGCCATGAGCTTGTTGGTGAGCCCGGCGTCCGCATTGACGAAACCGGCGATGAAAACGATGCCGAGATAGGTGAGCAGGGTCGCGCCGACGGTCTTCCATTGGTGGTTCTTGACGAACCGCAGGGTTTCCGTCGATTCCTCGTAGAGCATGCGCAACTCGCTGTGGGTCTTCTTGTCCAGCGGAGACGGCGTCGTGGTGCCGTCGCCTTCGTCGCCTTTCTCGCCGGTCTGTTTTTCCTTCAGCGCCATGGGATGGTCTCCTCGTCAGTGCGGGCCGACCGCCGCGTCCGGGTCCGGCCGTGTGTCCAGGATATCACGGTTGTGGAAAATATAGGGGTGATCGTTGAGAAATGAACCGGTTCAGCCCTGGTAATCTTTGAGGCGTTTCAGGGCCTCCTCGGCGCCGTCCGGGTTTTCGACGCCCCAGAAACCGACGGCGGCCCGGAGCGCGCGCAACCGGCCGAAGGGTTCGGTGGCGAAGATGACGTTGCCGAGGCCACGTGAGCCGAAGGGCTCCGAGGCGACCATTTCGATTTGGAGGTTGTTGAAGTTCTTGATGTTGAACCAGGGTTTTGTACGGGCGATGATCGCCCGCTTGTTGGTGACCCCGTAGTAGGTGGTCGGCGCCGACCACCAGTTCCAGAAGGTCCGGGCCGCCAGGCCGCCGCCGAAGATGGCCAGGATCAGGCCGAACATGATACCGAAGACGCCGGGGCTTTTCGGGTTGGCGGAAACGGCGTCATAACCCATGTAGAGCATGATCAGGCCGATGATCAGCACCACCCGGCCGAACACCGAGCGGAAGGGGTTGGAGCCCCCATAGGCGCCGCGGTCCGGCTGCCCGGACCACAACAGGGTTTCGCCATCGACCAGTTCGCGGCCGATGATCTGCTCCGCGGTTTCGGGCGGCGTGGTCTCGCTCACTTGGCGGCGCCAACCGGCCAGCAGGATTCGGTGATCTTGTCCAGTTGGCTGTCGTAGGCCATCTCACAGATCATACGCCTTTCGCCCTTGGCCAGTTCGAAGGTGGTGATCTGGATGTCCCGAACCAGGTTCTCGTAGGGCGGAATGCCCGGCTGTTTCTCCCGGCGTTCCTTGGTCGAAATCAGGTACCAGCCCTGGCCGCGCAGGCCGGCCGTGGTGGCCTCGTCGGCGACCGTGTCCCAGCCGGTGAGAATCGGGGCGGGAATTACGACGGTGGCCAGCAGGAACCAGGCAATGCCGAGGCGCATGGCAAAAACCTCAAGTGGTTGATTCCCCGCCATTATACTCCCCGACGCCGGATGATGCCACGGCCTTGCTTGGAGGCGGGCCGGTGAATCGCTAAACTTTCGCCATGCGACAATACCTCGATCTCCTGGACCACGTGCGCGAGACCGGCGTCCTGCGCGGCGACCGCACGGGCACCGGCACGCAGGCCGTTTTCGGCTATCAGATGCGCTTCGATCTCTCGGCCGGCTTCCCGGTGCTGACCACCAAGAAGCTGCACCTGAAGTCGATCATCCACGAACTGCTGTGGTTCCTGGCCGGCGACACCAACATCAAGTACCTGAAGGACAACGGGGTCCGAATCTGGGACGAGTGGGCCGACGAGAACGGCGACTTGGGCCCCGTCTACGGCCACCAGTGGCGCTCCTGGCCGACCCCGGACGGCGGCAAGGTGGACCAGATGGCCCAGGTGGTCCACGACATCAAGACCAACCCCAACTCGCGCCGCCACATCGTCTGCGCCTGGAACGTGGCCGATGTGAACCAGATGGCGCTGCCGCCGTGCCACTGCCTGTTCCAGTTCTACGTGGCCGAGGGCAAGCTTTCCTGCCAGCTCTACCAGCGAAGCTGCGACATCTTCTTGGGCGTGCCTTTCAACATCGCATCCTACGCCCTGCTGACCATGATGGTCGCCCAGGTGACGGGCCTGGAACCCGGGGACTTCGTCCATACGCTGGGCGACGCGCATCTCTACACCAACCACTTCGAGCAGGCCGACCTGCAGCGCGGCCGCGAACCCCTGGCGCTGCCGACCATGCGCATCAACCCGGACGTGGACGACCTGTTCCAGTTCAAGTTCGAGGACTTCGAACTGGTGGGCTACGAAGCGCATCCCCACATCGCCGCGCTCATCGCGGTCTAGGGCCGCCTTGGTTCGCCTTTCCCTGATCGTCGCGGCGGCGGAGAACCGGGCCATCGGGCTCGACGGGGGCATGCCCTGGCACATCTCCGCCGACCTCAAATACTTCAAGAGGGTGACCATGGGTCGGCCGGTGATCATGGGCCGCAAGACCTACGAATCCATCGGCGGGGCGCTGCCCGGCCGGGCCAACATCGTGATCACCCGCAACGCCGATTATCGCCTTGATGACGCCGACGTGGTCCACGACGTTGCGGCGGCCATTCGCAAGGCCCGGGTCATCGCCGAGATCGACGGCGCCGACGAGGTGTTCGTCATCGGCGGCGCCGAGATCTACACCCAGGCGTTGGCTGAGGCGGACCGGGTGTATCTGACGGAAGTGGCCGGCGATTTCCCCGGCGACGCGTTTTTTCCGGAACTGGCCGCGAAGGAGTGGCGGGAGGTGAGCCGCGAGGCGCATCCGCCGGAGCGCCCCGACGGCCCGGCTTTCAGCTTCACCGTGTTGGCCCGCATGCGCTAAACTGTCGGTGATAATTCATCACCGACACAGCAGGGAGGCCAGGATGACCAAGATTTCCATGACGACGGAGCTCAACGTCTCGGCGGACGAGGCCTGGAAGCTGATCGGCGGGTTCAACGCGCTCCCCGATTGGCATCCGGCGGTGGAGAAAAGCGAGTTGGAGGAAGAAGGCCAGCAGCGCCGCCTCAGTCTGGCCGGCGGCGGCACCATCGTCGAGCGTCTGGAAAGGATCGACGACGCCACCCGCACCTACTCCTACACCATCGAGGACAGCCCGCTGCCTGTCGCCAACTACCGCTCGACCCTGAAGGTCACCGGCGAGGGCGACAGTTGCTCCATCGAGTGGTCCAGCGAGTTCGACCCGGCCGGCGCCACCGAGGGCGACGCCATGGCCGCCATCCGCGGCGTTTATCAGGCGGGTTTCGACAATCTGCAGAAGATGTTTGGTGGGAAGTAAACAGGGCCCCTGCGGGCTTGTTTTGGGTGCCATCCGGCATTTCCGGTGCGGATGAGACTGAGTTCGTGAAGTTTTATTAGCCCCTCAAACGCCGGGCGCTCGCTCCGCTCGCTTGGCTTACGGCGCATTCGCGCCGGCGCGCGGTCGCGCTTGCCTCTTCACCTTCGGTTCGTCGGTAACATCCTTCGCCACCGTTTGAATGGGACGAGCAACGTCCACCACGGGAAGAATGGGACGTTACCGACGAGCGCAGCGAGGAGGCAAGCCCAAGGGGCGCCGGCGCGAATGCGCCGAAAGCCAAGGGGTCCGGAGGAACCCGCCCGGCGACTGAGGGGCTAAATAAAAACTCATCTTTGAGCATCAAAGATGAAAACAGTCCACCGCGATCCACCATTCCCGCTCGAAGGGGTTGAGGGCGCCCAGGTAGATCTGGTCGTTCTTCTTCACGTCCGTGGTCGGCTTGTAGCCCGGCGTCATGCCGATCAGGATGGTGGAGACGCAGACCGCATTGTTCTTGAACAGCGCGAAGACGTCGCGGCCGGCAACCGAGCGTTCCGTGAACTTGCGGGTCTCCTGGGTCTCGCGCCAGCCGGCGAGCGTCAGGGCGGCGCGGATGTGGGCGTGCATGTCCACCAGGGTGCGGATCTGCGGGCCCTCGAAATGGGCGCCGGAGCCGACCGTCAAAAGCCGGCAGATGCGTCCCCGGATGCCCAGCTCGTTGGGCGGGAACTCGAATTCCATGCGCCGGAAGCCGGGACCGACGGGCAGGCCGTCCTCCAAGGCCGCGCGGACCTCGTTGCATTCGGCGGCCGGCAGCGGCTTCACTTCCTGGGCGATGGCCGGCACGGAACGCAGCGCGCCCACGGGCGGCGCCGCCAGCACCAGCACCGCGAGAACCAACAGCACGCTGACCTGCAAACCCCGCATGGGTTGCCATGGTACGGGAAAAAGGCCGCCAGCCCAAGGGGTTGCGTGCACCGGGCATGGCAGGACCGCCGGTCGGCCGAAAAACGGCCGGACCCTTGAACGGGGAGGGTCTTTGCAGTCTTATGGCGCGAGCCTCCGTTCCGTCTCCAGGCAGGGCCCGATGACCACCAACGCCAAGTACTTCACCTTCGACGGCCGCATGGGCGCCGTGGTGCTCTGGCTGATCGTCATCTCACCGATCATCGCCACGGCGCTGGGTGCCGGCGTGACCCGGGGCTTCATCGCCGATTTCGACGCCGACCTCCACTACGTCTACCGCGCGCTGCGCATGAACCAGGGATTGCCGCAGATCCACTTCGACCACACCGGCTATACCTACACGCTCTTCCTGTCCTGGTGGACGAACCTGCTGCACCATCTGGGCCTGTTGCCCGCCGTGACCTTGGATGCCGTGCGGGCGTCGGCCGACGGCGTCCAGGAGATCGTCAGGCTGGTCCATGCGGGCCGGGTGTTCTCCGTCCTGCTGTCGATGCTTTACGTGACCTTGTTCGTCGTCGCGGCTATTAGGATCACCGGCGAACGGGTCCTGGGCTTTGCACTCGGCGCCCTGGTGGCGTCGGCGCCGGGAACCGTCCTGCACGGCACCTTCCTCCGGCCCGAGATGATTTCCGCCTTGGGCGTGATGATCAGCTTTTTGGCTCTCGCCGTCTCCACCCGCGCCACCCGGGCCGGCGCCTTTTTCTGGCTGGCGGTGGCGGCGGGCGGCGTCTATTTCGGCGCCATGGGTAAGATCCAGGCGATCATCCCGGCTTTGCTGCTGCCCGCCTTCGGCTTGACCCTCGGCCGCCGCGAGGCGCCGGCGCCGATGCTGTTGGCGCCGGATCCGGCCAGGGCGGTCGCGGCCTTCGCCCTCGTCGCCGTCCTGGCGGCGGCGCTGACCCTGGTCCACGTCTACGGCTTGAAGGCGGATTTCCATCCGGAGAAGGGCGTGCCGGCGTATGCCTGGGGGGTCGCCGCCTACGTGGTTCTGTGTATCGGTCTCTACGCGTACCTCTACGGCAAGGGACCGGCCTTCTTCGGCTGTGCCCTGGGCGCCGTGGTGGTTGGCGTGGCCTTCGCCTTCACCCTCAACTTTTTCCAGCACGCGCTCTCCAACTCCGGGGCCATCGCCGGGTTCCTGGACAAGATGATGGCCTTTGCCGACATGAAGTCGGGCGGCGACGCCGGGACCACCGTCTACGCCGAGCTCCTGGCCCGGGTCTGGCGGCAGGTGCCGCTGACCGCCAAGGCCCTGTTCATGGACGATCCATGGCTCGGTGCCGGACGGGCGGTGGTGCTCACGGCGCTCGCCTACGCCATGGTGCGGCTGTGGCGCGCCGGACAACGGCGAACCGCGCTGAGCCTTTTCGTCCTACTGGCCGGGGCGCTGGGGATCACCCTGGCGTTCAGCCTGCGCGGCCTGCTGCCCCAGTACGACGTCTATTTCATCTTCCTTTGGGTTCTCGGGCTGGCCATGGGCTTTGCTGCCCTGGAGGATGCGTGGAAACGCCGGACGGCACCGGTGCTGATTGCCGCTTGCGCCGCCCTATTCGTGGTCCAGGGCGCCTTGAACATCGATCGTTTCGGCACGTCCCGCCTCTATCCGTGGAAGTACATGGATTCCAGGAAGTTCTGCGAATGGAACGGGGTCGATGCGCCGATCCTGCATCCCGATACCTACAAAGGGAATGCCTGTTGGCCCCTCTACCGCCGGGCCATCCCGCAAGGCGACAAATCCTTGGACATCATTGGCGACTAACCGGGAAGCGCCAGGACGTTGCGGCTGGCACCGTCCGGGATGCCCTTGAGCAGGTCCGCACCGTCGATGCCGTTCCGGCCCTTGAGATCGAAGAACCGGTAACCCAGGTCTTCGAGGAACCGGGTCGGGCCGTCCGTGGCCTCACCCATCGCCCGCCAGGTGGATGGCGCCACTTCCATGAGAATGGCCGGCCGCCGGGCCTCGATGGTGCGCCGCCCGCCCACCAGCACGTCCATTTCGAAGCCGTCGACGTCCATCTTGATGAGGTCAACGGTATCGACGCCCTGGTCGTCCAGGAAGTCATCCAGCGGGCGCGCTTGGGCGCCGGCGGTGGAGACGGCGACGCCCAGGTGTTCCGGGTGCTCGTCCGGATCGGCGGTCATCGGCCAACTGGCATGGACTCGGTCGGGGAGGGGGGCGTCTATGGTCCGAGTCAACATGACCTGGTGGGCCGAGATCACTTCCACTGTCTCCCGATTGGCGGCGATGTTGGCGGAAAGCCGGGCGAAGGCCCCTTGCGTGGGTTCGATGGCGAAGACCTTGCCGCCCGGCGAGACGGCCCTGGCCATGGCGAGCGTATGGGCCCCCATATTGGCGCCGATGTCGAGCGCCGTCTGGCCCGGTTTCAATAATCGCTTCAGGGCCGCCGCCGTCGACGGCTCGAAGGCGCCGGTCAGGTAGACGGCGAAGTCGATGCCTTCCGACAGGTCCAAAACCCAGTTGAAACCGCGCCGCCTGACGCGGACGGTCTGGTCGCCGCCCGAGCGGCCCAGCGCCGCCACGATGACCCGGTTGGCCAGCCGGGCCAGGGAAATCTTGGTTTTGGTCGTCAGGATCACCGCTGCTTACCCCACGGATGATCGGCGTTAGACGATGGCCAGCTTGCGGCAGGCGAAAACCACCATGCGCAGCAAAAGCACCCCGTGCCGGAACCGGGAAATCTGCGTCTCGCCGTAGCGCCGCCCGGCATATCGGATCGGCAGGTCGACGATCTTCAGGTTCTGTTTGGAGGCGCCGAAGATGAGGTCGAAATCACCGAAGGGGTCGAATTCGCCGAAGTAGTCCCGACCGGCGGCGATTTGGTCGTAGTGCTTCTTGCGGAACACCTTGGTGCCGCAGAGCGTATCGGTGATGGGCTGGTGCAGGAGGAAGCTGAAGATGCGCGCGAATATGGCGTTGGCGATCAGGTTGAGGAAGCGCATGGCGTCGTCTTCCATGGGATAGACCAGGCGCGAACCGTTGATGAAGTTACCCTTGCCCGAAACCAGCGCCGCGTAGAACTTGGGCAGGTCCTCGGGCGCCACGGTCAGGTCCGCATCGAGAATCAGGATGATCTCGCCGTCGGCCATGGCATAGCCGGTGCGCATGGCGTCGCCCTTGCCGGTGCCGGTCTGGCGGGCATAGCGGATGGTGGTCTCCTCGCCGTGGGCTTCGGCGACCCGCTCGATTTCCTCGTAGGTGCCGTCCATGCTGTGGCCCTCGATGAAAATCACCTCCTGGCTGGTGCCGAACTTGGGCAGGCGCTGGATGGCCGGCTCGATGTTCCCCTTCTCGTTGCGACAGGGAATGATGACGCTGACGCTCTGTTCCTCCAGGGCCGCGTGGCGGAGCGAACGGGCCACCGTGTAATGGCGCAGGTTCAGCTTGCGGATCAGCGGCAGGAAGCTGACGTAGCGGTTGAGCAGCGGCCCCAAGCCGAACAGATGCAGGGGCGACAGCATGCGTTGCTCCTGCTTGACCACGTCGAAATCCGCCAGGGTGAGGAAATGCCGGGTTTCCCGGGCCGGGATGTAGTTCTTCTCGACGGATGTCATCCTCAGTCCAAGGATCTCGCCGAGCCTCAGGATCGGCCCCCAGCCGTAGGAATAGTAGCTGACGATCAACCGGGTGTCGGCGTCGCATAACCCGTGCAGCAGTTCCAGGGTCGCCTGGCAGTCCTCCAGGTGGCCGATGGTGTCCGACAGGATGATGAAATCGTAGGGTCCTTCGGGGAGCGCCGCGATTGTTTCCGGCATCTCCACGTCGCCCAGCACGAAAGTCAGGTCCGGATAGGCCTCCCGGGCCATCTCCAGGGCCTTTTCGCTGAAATCCACGCCGACCCCGAAGGACGGGTTCAAGGCCGCCAGCCGGCTGCCCAGCCCGCAACCCAGGTCCAGCACCCGGCTGCCGTCGGGGATCAGGAACTTGAGATGCTTGAGGTCGGTTTCCTCGAAATATTGGTGGCGCGCCTTCCAGCGGGGGCGCTCCGGCGCCGAGGCGTCGGCGTGGTCGCGAATGGCCGCTTTCCGCCTTTGGGATTCGGGCAAATTGAGGCGCGACGGCATGGGTGGCCTAGTTGCCCGTCGGCGCAGCGGTGCGGGTGCCTTCGGCCGTTCCCTGGTCGTCCAAGGCATCCTGCACTTCGTCGATGATCGGCTTGATGGAAACCAGGTAGTTCCGCAACGCCTTCAGGATCTTCTCCTGGCGTTCCGGCGGCAGGGCCCGAAGATCGGCCATGCCCTCGACGATCCCCCGGGGCAGGGCGCGCCCGGCGATCTTGGCGGAACGCTCCAGTTCCTTGACCTGGTATTGAATGACCGGAACGACGGCGGCGGCGGCGAACAGGAAAACCAGCAGCGCCACCACCAGCTTGATGGAGAAGGGCCCCCAGGCCCGGTAGAGCGCCTTCCTGGCCGCCTCGCGGCTCGGCAGGGGGATGGCGTCGGCCTGGCCGGCCTCGAGCATCGCCGTGAAGTATTGCTGCTTGTGGGCCTTGAGGGCCTCGTGGGCCTCCTCGACGCTCGGCCCCTCGCCGATGAGCCCCAATTCCGGAATGACGAAGCGGAACACGCCGTCCTTCTCGGCGAGCCGTACGTCGTAGGGCAGCTCCATGTATTTCGCCGTATCCGTATTCATGCTGTCTTTCGACTTTCCAATGACCGTCGGCTGAAAAATCTATGGATATCATCACGCTAGGTCGCGGGCGGGCTCGAATATACCGCGCGCCCATAACCCCGGCAAGCGCCGGCCCCCGGCGCCGCCGGGCTCTCGCCGCGATGCCGGGGCGGCCTACTGAATGACGATTTTCGGCGCGTCCGCCTCGCGGGCCGCCAGGGTCTGGTCGATCTTCGCCGCCACCGTATCGGCGATGGCCCGGTAGCTCTGGGCGTGTGCGCCGTCCGGTTGCGAGACGACGATGGGATGGCCGCCGTCCGAGGTGGTACGGATCTCGATGTCGAGGGGAACCTCGCCAAGAAAATCGCAGCCCAGCCGCTCGGCTTCCTGTTTGGCGCCGCCGTGGCTGAAGATGTCCGAGCGCTCGCCGCAGTGTGGGCAGGTGAAATAGCTCATGTTCTCGATGATGCCGAACACCGGCACGTCCACCTTACGGAACATGTTCAAGCCCTTGCGGGCGTCCAGGAGCGCGATGTCCTGCGGGGTCGAGACGATCACCGCGCCGGTCACCGGGACCCGCTGCGCCATGGTCAACTGGGCGTCGCCGGTGCCCGGCGGCATGTCGACCACCAGGACGTCCAATTCGCCCCAGCTGACGTCGCGCATCATCTGTTCGAGGGCCGATTGGACCATGGGACCGCGCCAGATCATCGGCGTGTCCTCTTCCACCAGGAAACCGATGGACATGACCTTGATGCCGTAGTTTTCCATGGGCCTGAGCGTCTTGCCGTCGTCGGAGACCGGTTGGCCGGTGATCCCCATCATCCGGGGCATGGACGGCCCGTAGATGTCGGCGTCCATGAGACCGACACGCCGGCCGGCCGCGGCCAGGCCCAACGCCAGGTTGACGGCGGTGGTCGATTTGCCGACGCCGCCCTTGCCCGACGCCACGGCGATGATCGATTTGACGCCCGGAATCATCTGTCCGGCCGGGGGCGGGCCGCCGGGACCACCGGGACTGGCTTGCGGCGGCGGCGGCGCCGAGGCCTGGCCGCCGCCGTTTCCGGCCGGCCGCTCGGCGGTCAGCACGACGGTCGCGGTGAGCACGCCGGGCAGCGCGTGGACGATCTTTTCCGCCTCCTTGCGCAGCGGCTCCATCTGCGGGCCCTGTTCCGGGTCCACCTCGATGGCGAAGGCCACGTGGCCGTCCTTGATCTGCAGGCCCTTGACCATTTCCGCGGAAACGATGTCCTCGCCACCCACCGGGTCTTTCACGTTTCCGAGAGCATCTAGGATTTGCTGCTCGTTAATATCCGCCATCCTTGCAAACTCCGTTTGATCTGCCGATATTTCCATCAATCGCGGGTGCCTGAGCCGAGCGCATCGCTATCGTTGCATCGGGGGCGCCCAGGGCATACAACAGGCTGGCCTGAACTTCAGGGACCTTCGCTATAGGAAGTAGCGCAGAATAACGAATTTACAAGTTCGGTCTGTCAAAAGACGGTTAATTTTTACGGAAGGACGATCCATGCCTTGGAAAGCACAAGGTGGCGGCCCCTGGGGCGGCGGTGGCGGCGGACCCTGGGGCGGCGGCGGGGGCGGTGGCCCCTTCGGCGGCGGCGGTGGCGGCGGTGGCCGTGGCCCCCAACCGCCCGATATCGAAGAGATGCTGCGCAAAAGCCAAGATCAGGTGAAACGGTTCATCCCGTCCGGCGGCGGCTTGAAGGGCTTGGCCCTGCTTTTAATCGCGGTGGTCGCCGTCTGGTCCTTCAGCGGCATCTACCGGGTGCAGCCCGGTGAGCAGGGTGTGGAGTTGCTGTTCGGCGAATATGTCAAGCGGACCGGGCCGGGCCTGCACTTCTGGGCGCCGCCGCCCATCGGCGACGTCATCAAGCCGAACGTCGAGCGCACCAACACCATCAACATCGGTTTCCGCGGTACCGGCGACGTCAATCGCGGCGGCGCGCGGGATGTGCCGCTGGAAAGCCTCATGCTGACCTCGGACCAGAACATCATCGACATCGATTTCGTCGTTCAGTGGCGGATCAAGAACGCCGCCGATTTCCTGTTCAACATCCGCGACCCGGAGGCGACGGTGAAGATCGCCGCGGAAAGCGCCATGCGCGAGGTCATCGGCCAGACCACCCTGGAAGAGGCGATCACCGCGAAACGACAGCAGGTGCAGCAGGAAAGCCGGGTGCTTCTGCAGAAGATCCTCGACCAGTACGGCGCCGGCGTCGCCATCGCCGGCATCCAGCTGCAGAAGGCGGACCCGCCGCAGGAAGTCATCGACGCCTTCCACGACGTGCAGCGGGCCAAGCAGGACCAGGAACGGTCCGTCAACGAGGCCACCGCCTACAAGAACGACATCATTCCCCGGGCCAAGGGTGAGGCGCAGAAGATGCTGCAGGACGCCGAGGCCTATAAGGAACGGGTCATCAAGGAGGCCCAGG
>Ga0056115_1001079_pt1 | contig 12542 bp, 11 predicted proteins | sample WorMetOlspDAHAB1_FD_77007 | JGI IMG/M metagenome (GOLD analysis project Ga0056115, IMG submission 77007) | Marine gutless worms symbiont microbial communities from Max Planck institute for Marine Microbiology, Germany - Olavius sp. DAHAB.1 ... | reverse complement strand
TGGTCGTCCTGTTCTCGCTCATCCTGGCCGTGGGCATGCTGGTCGACGGCGCCATCGTTGTGACCGAGTACGCGGACCGCAAACTCGCCGAGGGCTCCAGCGCACAGGAAGCCTACAGCCTAGCCGCCAAACGCATGGCGCTGCCGATCATCGCTTCCACGGCTACGACCCTTGCCGCTTTCATGCCGCTGTTGTTCTGGCCGGGCATTGTCGGCGAGTTTATGAAATTCCTACCCATCACCCTGGTCGCAACCCTTTCGGCATCGCTTGCCATGGCGCTGGTCTTTGTTCCGGCGCTGGGTGCGAACTTCGCCGCCGTGACCAGAGTCTTCCTGACGGCGCTGTTCGGCGCAGGGCTGGGCGTCATTGCGTTCGGCATCGGGTCCGGATCGCCGGCGGCCCCCTTCCTGGGTCTGGCCGCCGCCATTGCCGGCAGCTACTTGGGCTTCAGGATCGGCGGATGGGTCAACGTGCTGATGGCCCGCTCGCAGGCCAAACGCGTCGCGGCCACAACGGTCTCGTTCGCCGCAGCGGCGGACGTCAAGCTGGACGAGATTCGCGGCTTTACCGGTCTTTATATCAAGTCCCTGGGCTTCGCCCTGCGCCATCCGGCCAAGGTTCTGTTCCTCGCCCTGGTTGGCCTCGTGGCCAGTTGGTACGTCTATATCAACTACGGACACGGCGTTCAGTTCTTCCCCGATGTGGAACCGGAACAGGGGATCGTGATCATTCACGGCCGCGGCAACATGGCGGTTAACGAGAAACGCCACCTCGTGCGCCAGGTCGAACGGCATATCCTGGACATCCAGCAGGAATTCGGCGACTTCAAGTCCATCTACACCGCTGCCGGCGAATTCTCACCGCGGGACGAAGATCCCGAGGACATGATCGGCAAAATCACCCTGGATTTCGCGGAATGGGATGAACGCCGGCCCGCCACAACGATCCTGGACGATATCCGCGCGCGGACCTCCTATCTCGCCGGCATCATCATCGAGACCCAGTGGCCGCGCGCCGGACCGCCGGTTGGAAAACCGGTCAATGTCCAGCTGTCCTCCTGGGATCCCGAAGCCCTGGACCCGATCGCCAAGCGCCTGCGCGCCTTCATGGATCAGTTGCCTGGCCTGAAGGATGTGGAAGACAGCCGGCCAATTCCGGGCATTGAGTGGGAACTGGAGGTCGACCGCGCCCAGGCGGCCAAGTTCGACGCCGACGTCGCGGCAATCGGAAGTTTTGTCCAGCTTGCAACCAAGGGCCTGAAGATCTCCGACTACCGGCCCGACGACAGCGACGACGAGATCGACCTCGTCGCCCGCTTCCCGCGCGACTATCGCACCGTGGAGATGCTGGACCGCATCCGCCTCAACACGCCGGCGGGTCTGATCCCGATCAGCAATTTCGTCGAACGCGCCGCGGAACCGAAGACCGGCATGGTCCGGCGCACCGATGCCAAGCGGATCATGTTCGTTCGCGCCGACGTGGAAGACGGCGTGCTGCCGGACGACAAGGTACAGGAAATCCAGGCATTCCTAGATCGCGCGAACCTGCCGTCGACGGTGGAAGTGACCTTCAAGGGCGAAGACGAGGAGCAAAAGGCCGCGCAGGCTTTTCTCGCCAAGGCCTTCGGCGTGGCCCTGTTCATCATGGCCATTATTCTGGTTACGCAATTCAACAGCTTCTACAGCGGCTTCCTGATCCTGTCGGCAGTGATCATGTCGACGGTGGGCGTGTTGCTGGGCCTGTTGATCATGCAGGAACCGTTCGGGATCATCATGAGCGGAATCGGCGTGATCGCGCTGGCCGGCATTGTGGTCAACAACAATATCGTCCTGATCGATACCTACGACAGGCTGCACGCGACGGAGAAGAATGCGCGCATCGCAATTCTGAAGACCGGCGCCCAGCGCCTGCGGCCGGTTCTATTGACCACGACCACCACGATCCTGGGCCTGATGCCGATGGTCCTGCAGATCAACATCGACTTCGTCACCCGGGAGATCGCCTTCGGCGCGCCGTCGACCCAGTGGTGGGTCCAGCTGTCGACCGCAATTGCCTTCGGCCTCGCCTTCGCAACGGTGCTGACCCTGGTCGTCACACCGTGCGCCCTGATGTTCTTTGCAAACTTCATGGCCTGGTACGAACGCCGGTCTCGCCGCCGCGCCGAAAGGCCGGCCGCGCAGGACGGTCCGGAGACGCCGGCACCGGCAGAATAGGTTAAGGTCCGGCTTCGTCGCGCGGGCCGACTGCGTCGGCGCCCGCTTCCGTTTGCCTGAAGGCGATCCACGCTGCCGCAATCCGCGTTGCGGTGGTGATCCAGCACAGGGCGCCGAAAACCCAGGCGAGCCACCAGAATGCCTGCGGGAACAAACACATCGCCAGAAACACCGCGATGGTCTCCGTGCCTTCGGTCAGGCCTCCGAGATAATAGAAGGACTTTGCCCCCCGCAGTTCGGTCGACAGCCCGCGTTTTGCAGCGACGATCGCGTAGGTCAGGAAACTCGACCCCGTACCGACAAAGCTGAAGATCAGAAATGCGGCAGGCACCGCGTTTGTCGAAGGCATCGCCAGGGCAAAGCCGAACGGGACGGCACTGTAGAAGATGAAGTCGCCGACAATATCAAGATAACCGCCGAGGTCGCTGGTCTCGGTCTGGCGGGCGACGGCGCCATCCAGGCCGTCGGCAATGCGGTTGGCGGCGACCAGCGCCGCCGCAACGCCGAACTGGCCGGTTGCAATCGCCGGCAGCGCCGCAATGCCCAGAACGAAGCCGACGATCGTCACCTGGTTTGCCGTCACGCCGCGCGCCGCCAATCGCGCGCCAATGGCGTTCAGGGGTGGGTCAATCAGGTGTCGGGCGACCGCATCCAGCATTGCCGGGTTCAGACCGGACGCAGCCTCACCGGCGCGGCGGACTTGCCGCCGCGGTCCCCGGGGTCGCCTCCCTCACTGTCGCCGTCGTCCGTGTCGTCCTCGTCCGCCCGTTCCTCCTCCCCGGTCAGCCGCGCGGCCTCAGCCTTCAAACGCCGATAGGACCGGACGGAGAAGAAGAACGACGCCATGTAGGCGAACATCAGCAGGCTGAGCGTCGTCCAAGGCCGGCCGGCGACGCCGGCCATGAACAGGCCGGCAATGGCCATGATCGGCAACACGCGGCGGTGGGGAATCTTCAGGGTCTTGAAGGAATAGGTCGGCAGTTGCGAAACCATCAACAGCGCCACCGCAACCAGCCAGAGTCCGATCAGCACCGGCGCGCCGTCGAACTCCACCGCGAGTTCAAACGACAGGACCATCGGCAGGCAGGCCAACCCGGCCCCCGCCGGCGCGGGAACTCCCTGGAAATAGTTGTAGGCATATGGCGGCAGCTTGTCCTGGTGGGTGTTGAAACGCGCCAGCCGCAGCGCCGTACAGACGGCATAGAACAGGGCGATCGCAAAGCCGAAGCCGCCCAAGGCCGACAGCGACCAGTAATAGATCACCAGTCCAGGGACGACCCCGAAGGCCACGAAGTCGGACAACGAATCGAGATGGGCACCAAAATCGGTCGAGGCATTCAAAAGCCGCGCCATACGCCCGTCCAAGGCGTCCAGAAGCGCCGCCAGGGCGATCGCCACGGCCGCGAATTCGAACCTGCCGTCAACCGCAAACCGGATCGCCGTCAGTCCGGCGCAGGTGGCCGAGACGGTGATGATGTTGGGAATCATCTTGTTGAAGGACTGGCCCTTCTCCCGAGGCAGCCTCTGCTGATCGCGGCGTCGGCGTCTCAGCATCAACGCACCTCGCCAACCCGTTGTTTTTCCCGCGACTTCAGGTCGGCCAGGATGGTCTCGCCGGCCACGGCAGACTGGCCTTCGACTACCAGCGGTTTGGTCTTTCGCGGCAGATAGACGTCGACCCGGCTGCCGAAGCGGATCATGCCGAACCGTTCGCCGGCACTGACCGCCTGGCCCGGCTCCAGCTCGCAGAGGATGCGACGGGCAACCAGACCGGCGATCTGGACAAAGGCGATGTCCTGGCCCGTGGCCGCTTCCATCCGCACCGATTGACGTTCGTTCTCCTCGCTGGCCTTGTCCAGCGACGCATTGAGGAAGGCGCCGGGACGGTAATCCAGCTTGCTGATCGTGCCGTCGACGGGAATCCGGTTCACGTGGACGTCGAAGACGTTCATGAAAACGCTGATGCGCGTCATCGTCGCCTCGCCCATCTCCAGCTCTGGCGGCGGCTGAACCTCGCGGATCATCTGGACAACGCCGTCGGCCGGGCTGACCACCAGGCCCGCCCTGGTCGGCGTAACGCGATCGGGGTTCCTGAAGAAATCCGCACACCAGGCGGTCAGGATACCGCCGATCACCCAGAACGGATCCCAAATCAGGCCCAGCACCATCGTGACGATGGCGAACAGCGTCACAAACGGCCAGCCCTCCCGGTGAATCGGAACCAGGACGGATTTCATCGTTTCGTGAAACTGATCGGTCAAGGCCTGGCGGCTTTCATGCGTTGCGACGGGACGCGCAGATTACCCGCGCCGCCACCTCGGTTCAACACGGTCAAGTGTGTCGTAAAAGCGCTTAGTTCGTTGTGGGTATCGCGAAGACCTGGCCCGGATAGATCAGGTCGGGATCGCGAATCTGATCGGCGTTCGCGGTGTAGATGACGGTGTAACGCATTCCGGTCCCCAGCGTCCGGCGGGCGATCCGCCACAGGCTGTTGCCCGGCTGAACGATCACGAAGGCCTCGCTGGCAAAATCCGTCAACGGCTCGGCGCGCGCGAACGGCAGTTCCAGGCGCGCGGTGACGTCCCCGGCGACCGACTGGTCGACCCGCAGGGTGTAGACGCCCGGTGTGACCGGCTGCTCGGGCTGCAGGCGCCAGTTCCCGGCATTGTCGGTCTGGACGGTTCCGATCGGCTCGTTGTCCAAATACACCAGGACGTCGGAGTCAGGGGCCGCACGCCCGGTCAACTCAACTTGCCCGGTTTCGCCGTAATCGACGCTTTCCAGCGACAGCTGGCCGCCGGGCGCTTCGACGCTGCCCGGGACACTCGGTTTCTGCAGCACCTTGGTCCCGCCGCCGCCCCGGCGCGGCACCAGCAACGCCAACGGCTCGCTTTCCTGCTTCGCCGGATTGCCGGCAATGTCCTTGCCCTTTTCCGGCACCACCAGAACGACGACATTCTCCGACTGCGTGACGGTCCCGTCCGGCCCCGTCGCGTTCAGCGACAGCTCACGACTGCCCGACGGCAGCGCGTGATCGGGCACGTAGACCCATTCTCCGCGCTGGTCGGCAGTAACCGTTCCCAGCGGCTCGCCAGCGTCATAGACCGTGACCTCGGCACCCGGCGTCGCCCGCCCGGCAATCACCGCATCGCCGCGGGGATCGATTCTGACGACGTCGAATTTCGGCGGCATCGACTGCGGCGCGGGCGCCGGGACGGCCGGTTCTTCGATTCGGGCGGCAAGCTCTTCCCCCTGCCCGGCAGGTGCGCCGTCGTCCGCCGCCGTGGACGTCCCGGCCGGCCCATCGCGGGCGGGCTCGCCGGCCGCGCCCGCGCTCTGACCGGTCTGGCCGGGCGCAGGTTGCGCGGTATCGACCGCCTGCGTCTGTGCAGTGGCGCTGTCCGCGGCCCCCGGCTGGGCCGTGGGCGTGTCGGCCGGCGCAGTGCCCGAGGTCTCGGACGCGACCTCGGTGGAAGTGCCCGCCTCCGGACCTGGTCCAGGCTCGGGATTGAAATACAGGTTGAGCCCAAGGGCGACCAGGACGACCAGCGCGCCTACGACACCTATGATGGTGCTGCGACTCACGAAACCTCTGCTATGACAGCTTTGTTACACTCCTCTAGGGTACACCTTCGCTTGGTCCTTATGCAATCGCGCCGCCCCGGCAAACGACTCTTCCCCACGAGCCTCTTGCGCCGTGCCTCCGACGGCCTTAAGCAGGCCCTCAGCGATCAATCGGAAAGGGCTCGAAATGAGCGGAATCGGTACAGTTTGCGTATATTGCGGGTCGTCCGGCAAGGGTCGGGAGAGCCATCGCACGGCTGCCGTCGACCTGGGACGCCGGCTTGCCGATGCCGGAATCAGGCTGGTTTACGGCGGCGGCCAGGTCGGTCTGATGGGACTTATCGCCAATTCCGCAATCGATTCGGGCGGTACGGTGATCGGCATTATTCCTAATTTCCTGGATGAGCTTGAGGTCGGAAACACCCGATGTACGGAGCTTATTCGGACTCCAAACATGCACGAACGCAAAAGCAAGATGGCCGAGCTGTCCGATGCCTTCGTCATCCTGCCGGGCGGGCTTGGGACTCTGGACGAAACTTTCGAGATCCTGACATGGCGCCAGCTTGGCCTGCACGACAAGCCGATCGTCGTCGTTGACGTGGATGGCTACTGGGCGCCGTTGCGGGCCATGGTCACCCATATGGCCAACGAGCGGTATACCGCTCCGGAGCACCTGGACCTCCTGACCTTCGTCGATACGGTCGAGGACGTTGTCCCGACGCTGAGCGCAGCGCCGGCGCCGACGCACCCGATCGATTCCAAATGGACGTGACGCCACCGTTTCAGGCGGTCGACCCGAATTGCGCTGGCGCGGCCAACTGATTATGGTGCGCGCCGATCCGACCCAGAAATCCCCCGCCATGGAGCTTGAATAGAATGAGCAAGATCAAGGTCGCCACGCCCATCGTTGAACTGGATGGCGACGAAATGACCCGGATTATCTGGGAGTTCATCAAGGATAAGCTGATCATCCCCTATCTTGATGTGGACCTGAAGTACTACGACCTCGGCATCCAGAAACGGGACGAAACGGACGACCAGATCACCGTGGACTCGGCCAACGCCATTAAGCAGTACGGCGTCGGCGTGAAATGCGCGACCATCACGCCGGACGAAGCCAGGGTGGAGGAATTCGACCTCAAGCGGATGTACCGGTCGCCCAACGGCACGATCCGCAACATCCTTGGCGGGACGGTTTTCCGCCAGCCCATCATCTGCAAAAACGTGCCACGCCTGGTGCCCGGCTGGACCCGGCCGATCGTGATCGGCCGTCACGCTTTTGCGGACCAGTATCGTGCGACCGATTTCGTCGTTCCGGGTCCGGGAAAGCTGACCCTGAACTTCGAGCCAGCCGACGGCTCGGAGCCCATGAATTTCGACGTGTTCGACTTTCCCGGCGGTGGCGTCGCGATGGGCATGTATAACCTGGACGACTCCATTCGGGGTTTCGCGCGGGCCTGCTTCAACTACGGCCTGAACCTGGGATGGCCGGTCTATCTGTCGACTAAGAACACCATTCTCAAGGCCTATGACGGCCGATTCAAGGACTTGTTCCAGGAGGTCTTCGACGCCGAATTCGCCGACCGCTACGCGGAAAAGGGCATCACCTACGAGCATCGCCTGATCGACGACATGGTCGCCGCCGCCTTGAAGTGGTCCGGCGGGTTTCTCTGGGCCTGCAAGAACTACGATGGCGATGTCCAGTCGGATACGGTGGCCCAGGGCTTCGGGTCGCTGGGCCTGATGACGTCTGTCCTGATGACGCCGGATGGCAAGACAATCGAGGCGGAAGCGGCCCACGGCACCGTCACCCGCCACTATCGCCAGCACCAGCAGGGCAAGGAAACCTCCACCAATCCCATTGCGTCGATCTTCGCCTGGACGCGCGGCCTCTACTACCGCGGGACCTTCGACGAGACGCCGAACGTGGTGAGGTTCGCGGAAACGCTGGAGCAGGTCTGCATCGACACGGTGGAGAGCGGTTTTATGACCAAGGACCTGGCAATCCTGATCGGTTCGGATCAGCCCTGGATGACCACCAACGAATTCCTAGACAAGCTGGACGAAAACCTCAAAGCGGCGATGCAGGCCTGACCCGGTCCTGCGCGCCGCGACGGTCCGGGCGGCGATAGGTGGCGAAGCTCTATTTCTATTACGCGTCGATGAACGCAGGCAAAAGCACGATCCTGCTGCAGTCGAGCTACAACTACCAGGAGCGGGGCATGCGCACGCTGCTGTTCACCGCCGCCATCGACGACCGGTTCGAGGCGGGACGGATCAGTTCGCGCATCGGCATCGGATCGGACGCCCATCTGTTCTCGGAGGAAACGGACCTGCTGGACTGGGTTGCGCGGGTGCATGCGCAGTCCGCGATTTCCTGCGTGTTCGTTGACGAGGCCCAGTTTCTATCCCGGGACCAGGTGTTCCAGCTTTCAGAGATCGCCGACCGCCTGTCGATCCCCGTGATCGCCTACGGGCTGCGGACGGACTTCCAGGGCGAGCTTTCCCCCGGCAGCGCCGCTCTGCTGGCCTGGGCCGACGAAATGCGCGAAATCAAGACCATCTGCCATTGCGGGCGAAAGGCCACCATGGTCGTGCGGCTGGACGAAGCCGGCCAGCCGGTGCGCGAAGGCGCACAGATCGCGATTGGCGGCAACGACCGCTATGTCGCGATGTGCCGCAGGCACTTCAAGGAAAGCGTTGTCTACACGCCGGCCGACGCGGCCGCGTTGCCCTAATAGCCAGGTTGCTGGGAGACCCCCTCCGGCGGCGCGATCGAGGGCGTTTGGAAAGGCAGTTCCGTCGTGCCGGGAACCTCTGTGCCAGGCGGGCCCGGGATCGTTTCGCGCAACGGCGCGATCACGCGGACGGGCGCGTTTTCGTCGGACGGCGGCACGCAGATGAACGCGATACGACGCTTCAGAAAGACCGGGCATTCGTTCAGCATCATGTTCGATTTCCACACCCTCACGGAAGAGCCTTCGATCTTGCAGCGTTCCTCCGCCAGAGCCATGATCTCTTCCCGGGTCGTGTTGTAGGAGGTGTAACAGACCGAAACGACCTCCCCGCCCGCCTCCTTTTCATCCAATGGGTTGGTCGTCACCATGGGACCGAAGGAGCAGGCCGCAAGCGTCAGAACGGCAAGCAGGTGTGCAATCCGAACCATGCCGCGGTTATCGCACGCCCTGTGATGGCTTGAAAAGGGCGTCAGTGGCCCAGCTCGCGCATGGCTGCGTCCAGACCGCCGAGGGTCAGCGGATACATGCGCCCGCCCATCAGCCGCCGCATGATGCGGATCGACTCGTAGCTGTCCCACCACTCCTGGGGCTGTGGGTTCAACCAGACCGCATGTTTGTAGGTATTCAGGATCTGCGCCATCCAAAGCTGGCCTGGCTCCTCGTTCCAATGTTCAACGCTGCCGCCGGCATAGACGATCTCGTAGGGACTCATCGTGGCGTCCCCGACGAAGATCAGCTTGTAGTCCGGCCCGAAGGTATGCAGCACGTCCAGAGTCGACTGGCGTTCTTCACGACGGCGCCGGTTGTCGCGCCAGACTGACTCATACAGGCAGTTGTGGAAGTAGTAGGACTCCAGGTGCTTGAACTCGGACCGGGCGGCGGAAAACAGCTCCTCGCAGACCTGCACATGATCGTCCATCGACCCGCCGGCATCCAGGAACAGCAAAACCTTCACCGCATTGTGCCGCTCGGGCACCATCTTGATGTCGAGAAGCCCTGCATTGCGGGCAGTCGAGCGGATCGTGTCCGGCAGGTCCAGTTCCGTGGCCGCGCCCTCCCGGGCGAAGCGGCGCAGGCGGCGCAACGCAACCTTGATATTGCGTGTGCCGATCTCAACTGAATCGTCGAAGTTGCGAAACTCGCGCCGATCCCACACCTTGACGGCGCGCCGATGGCGACTCTCGGCCTGGCCGATCCGAACGCCTTCGGGATTGTAGCCGTAGGCGCCGAAGGGCGAGGTGCCCGCGGTGCCAATCCATTTCGACCCGCCCTGGTGCCTCCCCTTCTGTTCCTGCAGTCGCTGGCGCAGTGTCTCCATCAGCTTGTCGAACCCGCCGAGCGCCTCGATCTGCGCCATCTCCTCCGGCGTAAGGTGCTTTTCGGCCAGTTTCCTGAGCCATTCGTCCGGGATTGCGACGATGTCGACCCCGTCCTCGTCCCCCTCCGTCTCCAGCCCCTTGAAGATTTCGCCGAACACCCTGTCGAAACGGTCAAGGTGGCGTTCGTCTTTCACGCAGGCCGACCGGCTCAGATAATAGAAATGCTCGACCTCGAAGCCCGCCACCCCCGACGCCGTAGCCTCGACAAGAGTCAGATATTCCATCAGCGATACCGGCAACCCGGCCGACCGCAACTTCAGAAAAAAGTCGATGAACATGGCCCGCCCGTCAGCGGCCGGCCTCGCGCCGCGCCATGAAGGCGAGGCGCTCGAACATGTGAACGTCCTGCTCGTTCTTCAAAAGCGCGCCGTAAAGCGGCGGAATCGCCTTGGACGGATCGCGGTTGCGCAACACGTCGGCCGGAACCTCCTCGGCCAAAAGCAGCTTCAACCAGTCCAGCAGCTCCGATGTGGAGGGGCGCTTCTTAAGGCCGGGCACATCGCGGACTTCGTAGAACAGCGTCAGCGCGTCGCGCACCAGTATCTTCTGGATGCCGGGAAAATGGACATCCACGATCGCCTGCATGGTCTCGCGATCCGGAAACCGGATGTAGTGGAAAAAACACCGCCGCAGAAATGCGTCCGGCAGTTCCTTTTCGTTGTTGGAGGTGATGACCACGATCGGCCGGCTGACGGCCTTGACCACCTCGTTGGTCTCGTAGACATGGAACTCCATCCGGTCCAGTTCCAGCAGCAGGTCGTTCGGGAACTCGATATCGGCCTTGTCGATCTCGTCGATCAAAAGAACCGGCGCCTCCTCGGCGACGAAGGCTTCCCACAGCTTGCCGCGCTGAATGTAATTGGCGATGTCGTGGACCCGCTTGTCGCCAAGCTGGCTGTCGCGCAGCCGGCTGACCGCGTCATACTCGTACAACCCCTGCTGCGCCCGGGTCGTCGATTTGATGTGCCATTCGATCAGCGGCTTGCCCAGCGCGTCGGCAATCTCCCGGGCCAGAACCGTCTTGCCGGTCCCGGGCTCGCCCTTGACCAGCAGCGGACGCTGCAAGGCGACCGCGGCGTTCACAGCCACCATTAGATCTTCCCCGGCCACGTAACTGGCCGTGCCTTCGAACCGTTTTGTCACACTGTGCCCCTTTTCTGCTCTCCCGGCACGGCCAGCCTATTGGGCGGACCGGATCCGGGCAAGGCGGATTCACCTGCCGTTCGGGTTATCCAGAGCGTTTTTCCGTTCCGTCGCAATGGCTTCGATGGCATGGCGCACGGACTCGTGCTTTTGCAGCAGGGTCCGGAAATCGTCCGCCTCCAGCATCATCAGCCGGCATTCCGTCAGCGCGATCACGCTGTTCCGGCGTTCGGTATCGTGCAACAGCGCCACCTCGCCGAAAAAGTCCCCGGGACCGAGAACGACCGGATTCGGAAAGATCTCCACTTCGACCTCGCCCTCGGCCACGAAGAACATGGCCGTCGCAGTCTCTCCGGTCCGGACGATGGTATAGCGCGGCGGAACCACAAGCGGCCGCATCTTCGCCGCAATCTCCGCAACGTCCTCGGCCGGCAGATCCGTGAACTGCGGGACCTTGGTCACCATGTTCCAGGTCACCTTGAACTCACGGGTCCGCAGTTCCTCAACGAAACTGGACGCGAAAATGCCGGTCCACAAAACGAACAACCCGATCCCCGTCAACATCACGATGCTGCCGATGATCTTTCCGGCCGGTGTGACGGGGGTGAGGTCGCCGTAGCCGACCGTTGTCAGCGTCTCCATGGCCCACCACATCGAAGCGGGGATCGACGAGAACTTGTCGGGTTGGGCCTCGTGCTCCGCCAGGTAGATCAGGCTGGATGACAGCACCAGCATGATGACCACCACCACCAGCGCCGACAGCATCGACGTCCGTTCCTTGTAGATCACCGCAGCGATGGTCTGCAGCGCCGGGGAGTATCGGGTCAGCTTCAAGATGCGCAAAACCCGGACGACGCGCAGGAACCTGAGGTCGAACGGCGCCAGCCCGAAGAAGAACAGGTAGGAAGGCAGGATCGCCAACAGATCGACGATCAGCATCGGTTTCAGGCCGGCCTTCAACCGGGCCCGCAACGCCCGCAGGCCCGCCATCTCCGGAGCTTCCACGGCGACCCAGAGGCGCGCGACATACTCCACTGAGAACACCGCTACGGAGAAGACCTCGAACCAGAGGAAGAACGCTTCGTCGCCGGGGGCGTCTGCGGATACGATGCCGGGCATCGTCTCCAGGGCAATCACCACCACATTGAGACCGATCAAGGTCAGCAGGCAGCCATCGACAACGCGCGCCACAGGGTCCGACGAGTCCCAGCCTTCCAAAATGGTGTAAACGCGTCGGCGTAGCCGCTCTGCCATAAAGGCCCTTCGAACCTCCCGGGGGCTTATGCGATGGCCTGCTCGATCGCCTCCAGCGCCTGCGCCGCGGCGGCGCCGTCCGGCCCGCCCGCCTGGGCCATGTCGGGGCGGCCGCCGCCGCCCTTTCCGCCGACGGCGGCCGATCCGATGCGCACCAGCGAGACCGCATCGAACCGGTCGGTCAGATCCTCGGTCACGCCAACCACCAGGCTGGCCCTGCCTTCATTGACCGCAACCACCGCGACCACGCC
>Ga0056115_1001078_pt1 | contig 12547 bp, 11 predicted proteins | sample WorMetOlspDAHAB1_FD_77007 | JGI IMG/M metagenome (GOLD analysis project Ga0056115, IMG submission 77007) | Marine gutless worms symbiont microbial communities from Max Planck institute for Marine Microbiology, Germany - Olavius sp. DAHAB.1 ... | reverse complement strand
CTGCTGGCCCTGACAGGCTGCGCGACCTTTCGAGGCTCGAAGAGCGACCTCGAACAGGCAACCACCGATCTGCGAAACCTTCTCGAAGGATTCGAAGGGGACGGCGCCCGGCAGGCCCGTCTCGCTTCGATCGGCCACCGAATCGAGAACCGCTGCCAAGAGGTTATCGATTTGAAATCCGACTTCATCCGGAGGATGGGGGACCTTTCCCGCAATCGGGAAACACCTTCATCGGTACTCGCCTCACTTGTGGAAGACTTTTCGGTCCGTCGCGTTAAGTACCGGGAAGAGTTATTGGGCGTCCAGGAGGAGCTGCGGGAGGCCTTGACAGACGCGGAGTGGGATCAGGCGGTACAGGTCCTCAACTCGGGGATAGATGCCTTTTCGCAAACCAGAATTACAAGGAGTTAGTCATGCCCGTTTTAGTTACGATTGCTGCCGTCAGCTACCTTTTCGGAGGGTCCAAGGAAAAAGCAAGCTTCCTCGATCCCGCCGGCCTTCGCAAAAAAGTCGAAAAACTGCCGGAGGGGTCGGCACGCACCAGTGCCATTACCCTTGTTGACCGGCTCGATATTTTGGCTAAAGAGCACGAAGCTGCCACGGACGCAGCCATTAACGCATATATCACCGATGTAGAAAAGTATGAATCTACGACCAACCAGCTGGTTGAGGATTTCGAGCCTTTGGACCAGACGCGCTCGAAGGTGTATCGGGAGCTGATTGAAGTGAGACAGGACCTCATCGATACGCTTTCGCCGGAGGAGTGGAACAAGGTTTTCTCCTGATTCTTGCGGTTGCAAATACGCAGTGTATAATCGACCGGCCCTCACGACCGCTGCAAGACTACCGTCTGCAATACGGTGGAGATCGCCGACGCTAGCTAAACCAACATGATCTGTGGTCTATTACTGACAACGCTTTAGGCTGAGTTACAACCAAGATAGCTCAATTAAAGGAGGTGCAAATTCGAATTATTAGGATGCTTCTGTTAATAACCCAGTAGCTCAATTAATAACCCAATAGCTCAATGAAAGGAAATGAAAAATGAATGAAAGAAAATCATGCAAAACATTTGCATTGGCAGGGCTCCTACTGCTGCTATGGACCGTCGGTCCGGCGATGGCAGCCGAGAAACCCAACATTTTACTCATTATGAGCGATGACGTGGGCATCGCCAACATCAGCGCCTACAGTATGGGACTGGTCGGCTATAAGACGCCCAACATCGACCGCATCGCCAAAGAGGGCATGATATTCACCGACTACTATGCGGAGCAGAGCTGCACGGCGGGCCGTTCGGCATTTATTACCGGCATTAGCCCGGTGCGCACGGGACTAACCAAGGTTGGTTTGCCTGGCTCGCCACTCGGTCTTTCCGACAAGGATCCGACCCTGGCGGAACTACTCAAACCCCATGGCTATGTGTCGGGACAGTTCGGTAAAAATCACCTGGGTGACCGCAACGAGTTCCTGCCGACGGTGCACGGTTTCGACGAGTTCTTTGGAAACCTCTACCACCTGAATGCCGAAGAGGAGCCGGAAAACGAGGATTATCCCAAGGATCCTGCGTTCAGGAAACGGTTCGGTCCCCGCGGTGTGCTTCACACATTCGCGTCGGATAAGGACGACCCAACCGAGGACCCGCGTTTCGGCCGGGTGGGCAAGCAGACCATCAAGGACACCGGCCCGCTCACCCGCAAGCGCATGGAAACGGCTGATGAGGAGTTCCTCAGGGCCACGAAGAGCTTCATCCGTAACAACCAAAAAGCCGGTAAGCCTTGGATGGCGTGGTTCAGCTCATCGCGGATGCACTTTTACACCCATCTAAAAAAGGAAAGCCAGGGAGTCACAGGTCTGGGGCTGTACGCGGACGGGATGGTAGAGCATGACGGACACGTCGGTCAACTGCTCGACCTGCTCGACGAATTAAAGATAGCGGATAACACGGTTGTAGTCTATACCTGCGACAACGGCCCGCACTTCAATGAGTGGCCCGATGGCGGCAACACCTGGTTTCGTGCCGAGAAGAATACCAACTGGGAGGGTGGTTACCGCCTAATGGGTATGGTGCGCTATCCGGGTAAGATCAAACCGGGCACGGTCTCCAACGAGATCATGTCGCACCTGGACTGGGTACCGACCCTGCTGGCGGCAGCCGGCGAGCCGGACATCAAGGAAAAGCTCAAAAAGGGTCACAAGGCTGCCGGCAAAACCTTTAAGGCCCATCTGGACGGTTACAACTTTCTGCCGTATCTGACGGGCGAATCCGATAAGGGACCACGCAAGGAGTTTTTCTATTGGAGCGACGACGCTGAGCTCGTGGGGATGCGCTATAATCAGTGGAAGATCGTCTTTGCCGAGCAGCGGGCAAGGCAATTCGACGTTTGGCGGGAGCCGTTTGTAACGTTGCGGATCCCCAAAATCTTCAACCTGCGCACTGACCCGTTCGAGCGCGCCGACACGGATTCAAACAACTACCACCGCTGGTTGATACAGCGCGCCTACTTGTTGGTGCCGACCCAGGCGATCGTCGGAAATTTACTCAAGACGTTCGCGGAGTACCCGATGCGCCAGAAGCCGGCCAAATTTAACGTCGACGACGTGATCAAGAAAATGTCGCAAGCACAGGGAAACTGAATCCCCTCATAGCACCGCTAAATCGTGGAATTCGATTCAGAACTTTTATCTTTATAGTCAACTCCGGGGCAGTTTATCTTTTATTGCCCCGGAGTCCAATTTTTTTGTTCATGACTGTTACTTTTGTTCGGGGCACCGTCTGATGCATGAAATAAATCGTTTACCCCGGATAAACAGGCTCCGCGTTTAACTGGGCAGGCGGGCTAAAGATTTTTTTCGCCTGCAGCGAGATACCCTTGGGCCGAAGACCCTTGTATCTAAATAATCTTGTAAATCCTGTCTAATATTCTTTAAACATGATATTATTTCAAGGGGCGAAACCCAGCAAATCGAGCGAGTCGGGGCTGGATATTGGCTTCGGGGTCGCCGCAGCGGATTTCAACCGACGCGAGTTGCGGACAAGCTCGACCAGTTAGCCAAAGCGCACGAAGACGCCACAGACGCCGTCCTAGCTGCATACGCCGCCGGCGTGGAGAGGTATACGACCACCACCGACCAGCTGGTCGACGATTTTGAGCCGTTTGACCAGGTACGCGCGAAAGTGTATCGGGAACTCATCAAGGTAAGGCAGGCCCTGATCGACACGCTTTCGCCGGAGGAGTGGAGGGAAGACCTTCAAGGACTTCGACTGCTGGTCGGACGTGAAGGCTGCTGTGGACTACTGGGTGAAGCTCATCGCCTTTCGCTTGTGCCTGTTGCGCGGGGAACTTGATTGCAAGCCGCCGACGGGGTAAGATTTGCCGGTGCCGGCAGTTGCCAAAGAAAAGGGTTTCCGGCGAAAAATAGCACTCCGAAAAGATTGTACAATTACATGAAGACAGTGGGTGACACATTAAATCTTTTGCTTAGCAGTTTTATTTGACGAACATTAAATTGACGTTTGCCTGAGAGTATTTCTGAAATTACACCCTGGCTTCCAATTTCAGGTAATTCTGATTGTTTCAGACCATGTTCCTGCATAAGAGTTTTTAATGTGTCACTGGGACGGCCTTCAAGCTCGGAAACATTTTGCATCTCATAAGATTCAATGAGGCTTCCCAGTGTTTCCATTAATGAAGCTAAAGGATGGGATTCATTTTCGCCTACTTCATCAATCAGGCTATCAAGGATGCGAATCAGCCTATTATATTCCTCCTGGTTGTGGGGCACAGAAAAAATATTTTGGATGCCTGGCCAGATTTTAACAATTTTTTCAAGCTGAGTATTCATTTTATTTCTCTTTCCAGTTTCCACGATCATATTCTTTATGGGTAAGAATATGCCGGATAAAAACCAAGGATGTGTTGTAATGTATTGCTGCAATCAAGCGAGCCTTATTTCCTCCAATATTGAAGACTGTTAATTTCCCGACTTGATCTGCACCCGGAAAGGTAAGTTTGAGCGCTGCAAACGACCGGAATTTTGTATGTTGGACAATTCGATACCATGATTCAAGTGCGGTGCTGCAATCAGGATGCTTTTTTGCAAACTCTAAAAGGCGTTTCCGGGTGATAATGCGCATATCTCACATAGTATCTCATTTTGAGATTTTGTCAATTAAAATTTGACGAAAAGCTGTCAGCCAAATGTGAATATGCACGCTGTGACACCGCCGTTCAACTCGAGAGCGCGGTGGCGACATTGGGCGGTGCAGCCAACGAGTTCAATGCGGATTTCAAAAGGCTCTGCCGTTCGCATTTCCAAGGGCAGCCCCGTCTTGACCGAAAGCAGCTATTCAATGTATGGTGGGCTTTATTATTTTGGCCTTCTTAATTATAGATCAAACCTATCTTATAAATAAGCCGATGGCTCGATCAAATAACATAAAAATTACACTGCCCTTCAAATCACTTAAGCAAAATTTTCTGATTTTTGCGGCGTTCATCGCATGGGCCGTGTTGCCGTGCGCAAATGACGCAATCCTGGCGCAGGAGAATGATCTGCCCCAGCCTGCGGAAAGCACCGAGCAGCAGCCTCAGGTTTCGGATCATCAGGAGCCCATAGAAGGGTACCCGGTAGGGATGAGGCGGATCGGAACGCCCACGGATGTGGAATGGAACCTTGACAATAGCTTCCCCAAGTCAGGCTCGGTGCTGGAGTTGATATTAGGATGCGATGGAAGTCAGCAACAGTGAATTTAGAGTTACCTGAGTAATCATGTTTGCAGAGGATATATCTAACAAAAAATTTTCGCCAGACACGAAGTTAAATATTTATGATTTTTTTCTTAGTGTCTTCGTGCCGTTGTGGCAGTTCTTCCCGGTTTATCCGGGCTGGGATATTAAGAGCAATCATATGAAGCGATCGTGCAGTGTAATAGTTATAGTCATTGCAATTGTCATTCTGTTGTCCGGCAACAAAGTTATTGCGGCCCGGGAAGACGAACCATCCACCGCCCCGGACAACACAGAGCAGTCATCACCGGTGCTGGACGTGCAGAAATCCCCCGACGATATCGCGGAAGGGGACGAGGGATACCATCCAGAAGGCAGGCGGGTCGGAACGCCGGTGGATGTGGATCGGGACCTGGACTACAGTTTTCCCAAGCGTGATTATATTCTGCAACGGATTATACCGCAGAAATGGTTCAAGTGGAAGGAGGATCTCTACGAAGAATACGGCGTCAAGCTGGGCATCAGCTACCAAACGCTTTATCAAAATGCCTCGGACACCCTGACGGGTAATGACGAGGCCTGGGCCGGCTGGGCCTTGCTCGAGGGCAAGTGGGAGATTTTTAATCGCGGCAAAGACTTTCAGGGCAGCCTGGTCGCCACTCTCGATTCTCGTCACACGCTTGGAAACCTGGAGGAGCCGGCTACCTGGGGGGTGCAGGACGTGGGATCGCTCTGGCCCACCGACATGGCCTATATCGAATGGGACCCCTGGGTGCCGGTGGCCTATTGGGAACAATGGTTTTCAAAAGACCGTTTCGTCCTGCGTTTGGGGCAACAGAATGCCGCTCAGATATACGACTTTTTCCGCTTCAAGGACCCCCGGGTGGCATTCAGCAATTCCATGTTCACGGCGCCGGCTGGTGCCCAACCTTTTCCGGCCCCTGGATTGTCGGCGGCATTCGAATTGTGGCCGATCAAGGACTCCACGCTTTATGTGGTCGGAACGGTCAACGACATGAACGCCAGGCCCGAGATGTGGCAATGGGACGATGCCATCAGGGATGCAGATTTCTTCTATGGGCTGGAGGTGGGCTACAACTGGGTGCGGAAGCCGGGTGACTTCGACCATCTGCATCTCAATCTGTTCTACGCCGACAAGCCGGAGGATAATCCGCTGCCGCCTTTTTCCAGTGAGTCCGGCTGGGGTTTTAAGGTGCTGGGCGAAAAGCAGATGGGCCGGTTTGTGGCTTTCGGCAGCTACACCTACAACACTTCGGAGGGCGACGCCTTCGGCGTCACGTTCGCCAGGCACGCCACGACTGCCGGCTTTGCTTTTGTGAAGCCATTCGGCCTGCGGGGTGAGATCGGTCTGGGCACAAGCTGGGCGCAGCCCAAAAAAGACGTCCTAGACAGCCAGTTCGGGGCAGAGGCTTACTGGAAATTCCTCCTGCTGCCGAGCCTCTGGGTCACCCCGGGTGTGCAGATGATCTTTGACCCTACCTTCAACCCCGCAGTGGACGACGTCACCATCGCCCAGATCAAGGCCCGGCTGTTCTTCTAGTTAATCCGTCCTTGAAATTTTCTATATCGCTTTCGAGTCACAACTGGCCCTGGAATGATAATGTCGAAGGGCATAAACTTAAGCCGAGTCTGCCGGAACAGCAAAATTATAAACAATTGATTGTCCGCCTCATAGGCAATTTTTGAGGTTGCCACTTCACTCTGTTCATAATAAAGTTAGACGAGGGATAACCTAACCTCTGCTCTCAAAACTCGAAACAGGAGGTGCTAAAAATATGTTGAAGAACATTGTCGGATTTTGTCTGGTGGTTTTCATACTCGGTGTGTTTTCTCAACCCCTGCTGGCGGAAGAGGACGACTATTCCAACGAACCGTGGAAACGGGCCGCCCTTTATCTGGGGGCATTTTTCATCCACTCCGACTCGGAGCTGGAACTCGGGGGCGGCATCAAGATCGATGGCGAGGAGGTACTGGATCTGGATGAAGATTACACCGTGTTCCGGGCGGATGCTTTCTGGAGAATCACCCGCCGCAACCGTATCGACTTTACCTACTATGCCATGAACCGGGATGGCACCACGGATCTGGCAGTTAATATTCCTGATGGAGACGGCGGATCTTTTCCGGTCGGATCCCGAATTAAAACCGACTTTGATATGACGATCCTGCGAGGGTCATATGCCTGGTCGTTCTTTAAGAATGACCATTTCGATCTTGGCATCGCCGGCGGCCTGTATGGCCTGGCAGTGGATTTTGAAATTAAAAGAGATGGAACTGCCGGCAGCAATAAGGAAGAAACCGACTTTGCGTTCCCCCTGCCGGTTATCGGCCTGCGCGGAAACTTCGCCCTGACCCCTAAATGGTTTATAAGGCAAAGTTTCGACTACTTTTACGTCAACTGGGGTGATTATGAGGGCTATTTGATCGATTTTATGGCGGCCGTCGAATGGAACGCCCTGAAATACATAGGTCTCGGTGTGGGATATAATTATGTTCAAATGAATCTCGATTACAGCGGCAGCGATGACTTCCTGTCCGAGATCGATCTGTCCAACGGCGGCGTTCTGGCGTTCGCGAAGCTGTATTTTTAGTCCACAGATTACGCAAATTACACAGATTACAATGAGAGCCTTTAATCTCTTACCTGATAAGCGCAGCTTATGCTACCATGCTTAAATTTTGGCTCAACGCCACTTTTATTATAGTCATTTCAATTGTGGGCCTGACGCGACCCGGTAGCTGCAGCGATTTTCAGACCTGGTCCGACATCGCCACGATTTACCGGTTTGCCGAAGGTTGGCGCTATGACGGCGATCAGGGTATCCGGGGAGTGCTGAGCGACAGCGACTTTACGCTCCTCTATTTCCGGCCCTCGGTGCGCTATCGGGCCAAATCCTGGTTCACGGTTCACGGCGGGATCCGTTTTTTCAAAACCTTTAATGAAGATGATGAGGATACCTTCGAGATCGGGCCCTGGCAGGGTCTGCGTTTTATCGGGCCCAATCCCGGTGGCTATGCAATTAGCCATTATTTTCGTCTGGAGGAACGGATGACCTGGGGGACCGAAGGTGACAATGACTTTGATTTTACCCTGCGGGGCCGCTATCAGCTAGGTGTCCGATCGCCGAATTATGATATTCTTCTCAAGAACGGAATGTATCTGCTGGGATCGGTTGAGCCGTTCTGGGATGTGGAGACGCCTTTATTCGTTAATCGGATCCGATGGGACGTCGGCCTGGGTACAAGAATTTCCGATGCCCTGCGCATTCAATTGCATTATCATTTACAGCAGGGCCGGCAAAGCGCAAGTTCGGCGTTTACGGCCGATGAGCACATTTTGCGATTGCGCCTGTTTTACACCATAAAATAAATAATCCGCCCTGGAAAACTTCAAGGAGGCTCACCACAGCCTCCTTGAAGTTTCTCAAGTTTTCTGAAACAAACCGGACACAATCTGGTTATCTGGATTCCCAGAACTCATCCCGGGCCGACCAGTCCCAGGTGGTTTTCGAGCGGCTGCCCCCTTTTGGATTCACATCCACCAATCTATCCACCCACAGCTCCTGTTTTCTCAGCTCGCCGTGAACGCGAACATTTTTATAGGCATGTCTGGCTTTAATGCCTCGGGTGATATTCGGCATAAAATAATATTCGCCGTCCGGCATTACCAGCACAAAATCAGGCTCCAGGGCAATGTGGTTATCATCGTTATAGCATTCCACCTGGTAGTGCGTGCATTTGGCACCCCGAATCTCTCCCTCCAGTTGTACCTTTTCACCGGCCATAACCTGGCTTGCGGTCAGCACCATGATTAACAAGAAAATTGCGACCCAGATAACTTTAAACCCATTTCCAGTCAAACTTTTCATGTTGGCCTCCTTTTGGAAAATTTATAATTACGGCGGTTGATTGTATGGTTTCTTGTAATACGCCTTTAATAAAACCTTAATAATATAATGTTAGAATTTCGTATAAAATTAAAGTATTTCATGTATAGGCTTTTTTCAAGTGAAAATATTCGCCATCCTGGTGATATAATCATTATTAGGACAAACCGGAATTGACGAATGCAGGTGTTAACGCAATGATTGGAAGGTTCAGGAATTTGTCTTTTTGTTGGAACAGCTGCAAGATATGTCGAATTAATAAGGTAACTAGTGCCAGCAGTTGCAAACTAATGATTTTCAACCAATAAATAATTGATGCATACTTAATTATATCTCCATTTAATACTTGACCATCATTCATTATTAGTGGAAATAGAGATTGTTAAAAGCTGCGAAAGATAACCTCTATTTAAATTCATGAAGTCAATCCGAATTGTCCGGTGCCAGCATCGGGAAATGAGCGCCTGGCGTACAAGGAGGTGATGGCAATGTGCTGAAAGATTCCCACAAAGGTAATCACGGAAAATATTAGGCTTTTCTATGGCAACAATTATTAGGCAAATTAAATGTTGGAGGAACAAATGAAGAATAAAATTCAAATATTATTAACAGCACTGTTAATGGCTGCGGTCGTCATGATTGTGACTGCTCCGGCGTTCGCCGTCGATTTTTCCATTTCCGGCCAGGTCAACCGGGCCGCCCTGTACGCCGATGACGGGAAAACCGCCAAGTGGTTTTTTGTGGACAACGACAACTCCTCGACCCGCTTTCGCTTCAGAGGGTCCAATGATTTTGAAAACGGCTGGAAAGTCGGTTTTCTCTGGGAAGTGGAGATGCAGTCCAATGCATCCAATAAAGTTTCAATGGAGGATGATGAAGATTTCTCAGATGTCAACTTCAATGAACGGCATATGGATGTCTGGATTGAAAAATGGGGCACCCTGCGATTGGGCCAGGGCGATACGGCCTCCAATGGTACCTCTGAAGTCGATTTGTCCGGCACGGACGTGGCGGCTTATTCAGCCGTGTCCGATATTGGCGGTAGCTTCGAGTTCAGAGACGGCAGCGAGAAAACCGGCATCACGGTCGGAGCCTCCCGTGACAATTTTGACGGTCTCAGCCGGAAAGACCGCGTGCGCTATGACACGCCCAGATGGGCGGGATTTTTTGCCTCCGGCAGTGTTGAACAGCAAAGTCAGTTTGATGTAGCGGCCCGTTATGCCGGGGATTTCGGCTGGGCCAGATTTGCCGCTGCCGCCGGCTACGCCAATTTCGGCACCTCAAGTGACACGAAAGACGATGAAATCAGCTCATCGGCCTCGATACTTTTTGATTTCGGTTTGAATCTGACGGCTTCGTATGCATATCAGTGGCGGGATAACAATAATCCGTGGAACCTGTACGGTAAAATCGGTTATCAATTCCTGGAAAAACATGCGGCCTCTATTCAGTACTCGCGGACTAAACACAAATCAAACGATGATGACAAAGGCGACACCTTTGGCATCGCTTACGTGTTTACCCCCTGGAAAAGTGTTGAATTGTATGGTACCTATTTTCTGCACATGCTGGATCTCGATGAGGGCAATGATCCTGACGACATCCACATAGGTATGGGCGGCGTCCGGGTCAAATTCTAAGCAACCAACCCGAATCGCAATAGTTTCATTCGACCATAAAGAGTGAATTTGTTATATCAGCATCTGCTGTTAATATTTAATAGAGCAGAGTAGATGGAGATGTTAAAGCATGTTTACAATAAAACCAAGAAATTGGGTGTTTCTGGCAGCCGGTTTGCTGATCCTGGCCCTGGCCGGTTGCCACGCCCAACCGGATGAGAAACAGCTGGAGGCGTGGGAAAATCTCGAAGGGCCCGGTGAAATGAAATCGGGACCTGGAATCTTCAGCGGGGAAGACGGGGAGTTTAACCTCTACAGTTCCAAAAATAAGGATGGTCTGCTCCAAAACATCGGGCAAAACCAGGCCGCGCAACCGGCCGCAGAGCAAAGTGGCGGAACTGCCGCCGCGGCCGGGGCTGCAGCCGATGCGGCAGCAGGCTCCGACACCACTGCTCAATCGGGCCAAAAGCCTGCTAAAACCCAGGAGTTTCAGGAGTTTCAGGAATACCAGCAGTGGCAGAAGGAAAAAATCCAATTCCGCGAATATCAGGACTGGAAAAAATCAACCAAGGGTTCAGCCGAATTTAATGAATTCCAGGAATATCAGCACTGGCAGAAAACCGTCAAAGGATCAACTGACTATAAGGAGTTCCAGGAATATCAACAGTGGAAGCAGGGCGCCAAAAGTTCGGCCGACTATAAGGAATTTTTGGAATGGAAGGAATTCAAGGCCTACCAGAAGTGGAAAAAAAGCCAACAATAGTGATTCCTTCTCAACGTTTTTTCTACCTGGGAATCGAAGCGGCAGGGAACTCAACTCCGCTTCGCTCAGCATCAGGAACTTTGGATTAATGGAACGGTGGAACGCTGGAATATTGGTTATCAAGAGATCCCGTCTATCGAATGCGGATGCCGGACTTATCAATTATGTCTCCGGCGATCACCGAATCACCCGGTTCCATCTCAGTCCTAGCTTCCGGAAATTCAATGATAAGCCCGCTCTCGGCAAGCTCAAATCTTGTGACAGGCTCGGGAGGTACAATCGCGATAGCGGCCTTAATGGCAGCCAACCTGGCGTTTTCAGCATTGGCGGCTGTAATTTCTTCAGCTGTCATTGGAAACGCCACCGTATGCCCTCCTTCACCCATCTCAAAGACCATCACCTGGTTACTCGGGTCAACGACGCTCTTTTTGCTCGCAGCAATTAATTTATCATAAGCCGCATCTTGCGCCGCTATCTCCTCGGGTGTCATGGGAAATTCGACCGTGAAGCCGCCTTCTCCCATTTCAAACACCCGGACGCTTTCCGCGGCCCCAGCGGTATTAAAAGTGAAAAATATGGCCGTAAAGATGATTGTAAAAATATATAGTTTGATGTTTTTCATTTCTCAATCTCCTTGATTTGATTTAAACTCCGTTATTCGCTCCAGTGATTATTAAGATGAATGTTACCGTCAAATTATTCCATTGGAATTGAGAAACGCACAATTTTTTGGACAAGCTTAGTGCTTCGATTCGCAATTACAGTTACGTATATTTGGATTGAGGTTCATTAATATTGCTCACTCAGCACTAAGTCCTGAGTGAATAAATACGTTATCGTATTTATGAATCGATGGACTTAGCGCTTTCATTGCACATATTGGGGTATTTTTTTATTGACATACAATATGTAGTGTGTAATGCTGGTAAAGTTTTGAACCAACGACCATCCCGAGCGTCCTGCGGGATGGCTTGCTTTTTGGGCCATCGACCCAAATTGCGCTATCGGTCATATAGCCTGTTGAACGCAGTTTGGATTCATTCGGTGCCCTAATCACCCAAGTCATATTCCTAGGTTGAAAATTCTAAAATAGGGTCTATGTTTTTTAATACCGGTCTGTTTAAATTTTGTTTTTGCAGGGTCGCCGGATACAGATAGAAAATACTAACAAATTAGTATTTGAATAGGAGAGGTTCAATGGGGCAGAAAGGCAAATTTTTAGTTACAAATGAGGGTCGTTTTGATTTAGGCACCCACATATGGGATGATCAACTGTTTTCGGATATCCTGGTGAGGGACAACCCCATTGATACGGATCAGGCTTTGGGCATCAGCCGTTCTTTGCGTGAAGATATCACCCGCATGGAGTTTCAAACGATCACCATGGCGATGATCGAAAAAATGATCGAATCCAAATTGCTGGAATACGGATTGACCAAACCGTCTCCCATCCGGTTGGACCAGTCCATCTTTTTAAAAAACCGCCTGATTCTCTCGGACAATGCCAGAAGGGTCCTTCGCAGGCGT
>Ga0056115_1001077_pt1 | contig 12554 bp, 5 predicted proteins | sample WorMetOlspDAHAB1_FD_77007 | JGI IMG/M metagenome (GOLD analysis project Ga0056115, IMG submission 77007) | Marine gutless worms symbiont microbial communities from Max Planck institute for Marine Microbiology, Germany - Olavius sp. DAHAB.1 ... | reverse complement strand
TTTTTTCCATCATTATGATGCATGGTGTTAATATTATGTTGAATTGAACACAATACTATGAACTTTTGAGTAACTGCTTTTTATTGTCTTCTTATGCTGACACATTTTGGACATAAAAAGCTGCAACACTGGGTAACAGTCTAGATAAGCTCTGCCACGCGATGTCTGATGCTTATTCAGCAAAACAAGTTCTACTGAATAAGCAACAGATCTGGTGTGGCGGAGCTTATCTAGACTGTTACCCAACACTGCAATCACAAAATGTTACATCAAACTTTTCATGCAGTTGCTGTTAACTTGAATCTCATACTAACAATCAATTTTTTAACAAAAAACCTATCTTGTGCGAATGCTATACAGAAACATTTACTGACTGCAAAAATGCGTAGCATATGATTGAGTAACTTTTATCTAATGTCATAATTATTTATCACGCTGTGCATTGTCGAACGTCCAACTTTTTTCGATACAAACTTTTTAAAATCATATTTTATTTTTTTTAATTTTTTTTAAATTGTATTTTATTTTATGATTATTGTGTACTACTGCTACATGTGCATGGCTGTGCCTGACAGCTTTTAATAAAGAAATCTGATGATGATTTGATGTCTCCGAAATTTTATAAAACTTACATGGGCCTAATTTATACTGGTGCTGCAGCAGTTAGAAAATAGACGCTGGTTTAGCAGGAAATGACCAGATTTGACACACTCCAGATGTTGGCTGTGGCTGCTGTGACGCATCAGAATCAGCAAAAATCAGTCAAGGTGATATTCTTCAGCAGCACATTGATGTTTAGACGGGTGATGCTGTGTAGTATCACCCTTTCTGGTGTGTGCTGTTTTCAAGGTGTCTGGTCACCATTAACTAACCTATCAATGCAACTTTGTTCTTTAATATTTATATTTATCTTTGTTGGAAATATATTCCAATGGTTAAGAGAAATTAATGACCTGGCTAAGAGATATTAGAATTTTTTGTTGCCACTGTGTTCTCTACTGTCATATGATGTGTGTGTTGTAGCGACCTTATTTGTGTCTTGTTGCTGGTTGCAATAAATCGTATGCACGAGCGGCACATCTCAAACGACATCGTGAACAGTGTCACTTAGCTTATGATGTGTCCAGTACTGACAGCTATGTGTAAGTATAATTTTGTTGTCAGTAAATTCTTTATAGCTCACTCTGGCTAGTTTGAAAGTCACTAGTTACTGCTAGTTACTGCTGACAGGAAGGGACTGATGATTTTTTATTGACATTTATGTTAGTCAGTGGACTTTTTTTGGTGTTTATGTGACAAGATGAGCTGCCGTTTAGCAATGACAACCAAACTACGATGACACCCCCAATATGACTGCCACTTTGTTGATATGAGGAATTCATTTTTACTCTAATCACTATGAAGTTATCCCACATAGTGAGTATGTGATCTGACTCATATGTACATACTTGTGGACACACTTACATCCTGTTTGGAATGGCTGGGGCTATAAGTGAACTTTGTTGCCACAGTGGGATATTTCACATTTCACATTTTAACAATAAATTTAACAAACTAATTATGATCAAGGTTACTTCGACGACTGCACGGGTGAGTCATGTAAACCACTGATAAACCGATGGATGACCATGCCACTTGTTCACTGTATGGTTTCATTTCTCTGCTTTTGATGTATGATTCAGGTAATGCATTTATTTGGTTTTCTTTGCAGTAGATTATGTTTTTGAATTTTTACGTTCGTACTTTTAGTAAGGTCATGATATGGAATTTAAAATCCAATGGGAAAGTTTATGGTTATCATAAAGATAAGTTAGGCCAGCCACAGGAGTACAGAAATTGAGCTCTTAGTTATGTTGTTACTTAGATGGTGCGAGATATGGAGTATTAAGTTCTGGTCTTTTTTTATTCTATTTAGTATTACATGAGTAAAATTGGCAATATTTATTGTGGTTCTAAGCCAGTGATGACTACTGAGAGAAAACATCTGATGCATTGTTGTAGTTTTTGATGCTGTTAGTCATTTTGTGAATTATTACAGTGTATATGGCTATGATGAATGATACAGTGCTCAGTCTTCCTCAACCAGTTGGTAGACAGGCTCTCTAGAATTATAGTTAGTCCTTAGTCATTGACTAATCAGACTGATGCTGTTACCTGTATTGTTATTTGTTTACTGTGTGTTCAGATGTGAAGCTGAAGGATGCAGCCAGAAATTTACGCTGAAACATAATTTAACAAAACATCTAATGAATGTTCACGGAAAGTCCAGAATATATTTGGTACTTCCATTTTATACATATTTTGTACTTATCAGCAAGTGAGCGATTTGTCCTGTGCAAAAAATCAGTACAGTACTGGTCATGTAGTGATAATGTAAATTTATCTATGGTAGTTTCCATCGCCATTCTGTATAGACAACATCTTGTACGAATATATTGTCAAATTTAAATGTGTTCTTGTGTGGTGTTGCAAGACTTGATTTAGATTTAATAGATTGTTGACACTGTATTGTACAGTGTAGTGTTGACGGCTGCAAAGAGAGATTCTCCAAACGAGTTGAACTTCGGCATCATTTGTTTCAACATAAAGGTGTTCTTCCATATCAGTAAGCTTTACATTTCACGTCTGTGTTATCAGTTGCAGCAGGCATTCGGATACTGTGATATTTTGTTATTTGCCATATGTGATAGCGTGTGCCACTGTGCTGCATGTAATTTATCATTGATTTGTTGATGTTTTCATTTGCATATAGATGTAGTTATGATGGCTGCTTGAAACAGTTCAAACAAACTAGTCATCTGCTTCGACACGTGAGACTGCATGAAGGTCAGCTTATGTAACAATGTAGAAATACAGTCTTGGCTTGGTTTGACATGAAACAACAATTCTAATTGATTTTGGAAACGGGGGATTATTTGTTTTTTGCCTTGTTTTCTTTGTGACTTTATTGTTGCTACTACGTATCAGTAGATGTTAATGAAACTTGCATGTAATTTTGTGTATGATTGAGATATTTTTGCCCTGTCGATTATCTTATTTGTCTATAAATTTAGTGGGAGGGACAAAATGTGGCTATGCTGTACTCACGATATGTGCTCGCATTTTGCAAAAGGCTGTAGAAAAATTTGAAACAGAACTGAGACTGACACTTCTGCTGTCTCTGCTGTCTCCTTGGAATGTATTTCTCGAGATTTGACATACAAAACACAATGAGGCCTAAAGAGAATTTAATTAATTAAAGTTAAAAAATTTGACTGATCATTCGGGAATCTTACTAGTCAGCAAGTAATAAATCTTTTCAATTGGCAGCTTTGATCTAAAATTCAACATTAGTAGTACATACTGGTAAGTCTAACAGCACTAGATTGGGTGATTGTATAGAATTGGCAATCATTGCCAACATCAAATTAGTGTTAACTGTTCCTGCAACCAATCTGTTGTACTTCTAAAACCCAAAGTCTGGTATTATCGAAACAAGTTCTATGTAGCTTCTTTGATATTTCACATTTTTTATATTGAACAAACCTTGGAAAACCTTGTCATTGATTCACTATCTGTGACAGTATTGCTAAATGTTAACTTCAGGTTGTGTTACTTTGAAAGTTGTAAAACAGTAGTGGTATATGTGGCCTATGTGGAATTGTTTTGTTTTTTAATGTCGATTCAGAGCAAGGACTGATGCAACTTCAAAAGTATGCAAATATGATCTAAAACATTTTCATCGTAACTGATGGTTTACCTTCTATAAAAAATACTGTAGCAGTAATTTACTGTTGATTTTAGGATACTCTTGTGATGTTGATGGTTGCTCTCAGAAATTTGAAAAGTGGCATTTACTACGAAAACATAAGGCAGTTGACCACAAAAAGGGTTAGAATTTTATTTAATTATTTGTTTATTTATTTATTTATTTAGAATTGTACACATCGTACATTCTTCATTAGTTTTTTGCATTGAATAGAAATAGATGCCATTAATAACATACATTAATAACATTGCATAGCACCTTCACTGTGTCTCTGAACATGGTTCTTTAATCTCATACTGCTATTTACTTACTTACTTATTTACTTCATTATTATGTAAGTTATGACACAGCCTGGAGTGGATTATGCTCCATGTTGTAACTATCTTATATAATGACCGTTATGAACATACCCATAGTTCATCCTTTATTAGAAGCTCTGGCTATGATTGGCACTTAATGCAAAGTAGAATTCATTGTTGACATAGGTGCAAAAAAGTAGGTAATACTATAAATTGTTTTTTGTGAAATAAAACATCTGTTAATATATGTTTGTGTCTGAACAATAATGACAAATGTTTGAGGGTCTACATTACATTACATACTTAAAATCTTGTTGTTTTACATGTTGGAACCAATGACACATCAGCTATTGTTTGACTGATAAATTTTAGTGTTTTGTTATGGTTTTAATTTTAAACATATGACAATAACATCGTTTGTTACTAATGACAAGATGGTATGGACAGTTGGTGGTTAGATATTAATAATAATAATAATATTAATAATGATATTGATATTAATATCAATATCAATATTAATAGTAGGATGCTTCATAATTCTACACGATGTCACTGTACTTACGAGTACGTGAAAACAATTTTATTTGCTGTAGATAAAAAATGCAAATGTGGCATTGTCTTGTACTGTAGCTTTGCAGTGCAGTTCGTGTCTGAAGACCTTTGTGCGACCTTGTTTGCTGCGCAGCCACGTTAGGCTGGCTCATCCGATGGACAATTCGGTTGAAGTATATAGCTGCACTGAATCTGGCTGCAATAGAACGTATGCAAGTGTGCGAAGTATGAAGCAGCACATTGCACTGTTTCACAAGACACCAGTGCTCAAGTGTCCTCATTGTTTGAGGTCTCTTACCACTAAGGTAGCTGCCTTTTCAACTCCGTTTTCTCGTATCTCTCATTCGTTATTAGGCTTAGAATTGTGTGACACCATCCCAGTTTATGACCAGATTCATTACTTTGATCAGATGTGGCAGCAAATTCAAAATCATTGCAATACATTTAGGCTCTAACAACTAACATCTATATCTCAGCTGAAGCATGTTTGGACGTCATGTGTGAACGTCGTTAGGCGCCCTACTAGTGACGTCCGCCATGTTATGGTGCCTTATAAATTGTCATGTTGTTATTATTTTAAGTTAGATATGTTCCCGAGGGAGTTTACAAAACTGAAATATACAAAATTGGGTACAGATCACAGTCCGTGCAGTCAAGAGGCTGGCAAGGTGTCATGTAATAAGACAGCATTGTAGCATTGCATATGTAGCTTTTTGTACTGTTATTATTACTAACATTATTATTATTAACATTATTACTATTATTTGTGTGGTGCTTATTTACTGGCTGAGTATCGTAAGAGGTGACTAAATAATTGTATCTTGTTGCTTGTTTTGGTCTGTACATTTGGTTGTTTAGATTCTTTGGGTTGTAATAACTATTTTGTCTTTACTCTTTATTTTTGTCAGTACCAGTCGAGTGATTGGCTGTCAAGACCGTCTCCGAAATGGCCTACACTGTGCCAGGAGGCATGCTAAACTCTGCTCACTCATTCGGTACGAGGTGACACTAGCTCTGAGCTCTTACATAATGGAATATTCTTATAAGCGCTTGGCTTTTCCTCATTTCTGAGCATTTTTACTGTTATGTAATAAGCATAGGATGCATTATTGGAAGAAAAATGAACTCAGTATTGGTATAGCTGTTGAGTGAGTTTTGACTGCAGGCAAAAATTGTATTACAAACTGAGCTGATATTCATTGCATTATGTTGTTCTCAGATTCAATACAAAAAATGCATCCACATTTGCTGGCTAATACAGTAAGTCAAATAACTCCAGTACACTTTTAAGGCTATGAACTTTTTGATCGTATTAATCTTAATGTATTTTTTAATTGGCAGGGTACTTATTGCAGAAACTTTGCGCTTGAATTTGGGATAAATTGTACCAGATTGTTATATGTGTACAGTTTATTTTACACTTGCAGCAAAAGCTACAACAGCATATGAAGCTGTATCATTCAGTGGAAGTCAGTCAACAGCAAAAAGTAAAGCATGATTGTCTGACTTGATTCTGTGTCTTTAGCGTGATTTGGATTTGTAATTGTGGAGAGATGGGTGTGCTAAATTAGTGACATTAATGGTTATAAAAGTTCCTTTATGAATCACATACAATTTATGCTAGACTGGTCTAATATATGCAACTATAGTAACTCTAGTAGATAACTACATGTTGCTTGGATTTCAGTAAAAATTACTATTTTTAGCATCATTTTATACGTTTCACATGCAATATATAATTTTTAATGTGCATAGGATGTAGCAATAGTGAAATTTATGATCGCAACAGTTTTTATTTCAAACGCTTTCACCAATTAACTAGATGACGTTATGGTATATGCAATGCGCACTTTTTAATGCCCATTGCCCAGCATGTGCCACTTTTTGGTGGAATTTGATTATTTATAATTATTAATTTTTATATTATTAGTGGAAAAAGATGACAACAGTGATTCTAGCAATTTTGTAGTTTTAAACATGTAAATAGTTAATACATATGCTCATAACTGACTTTTAAAGGTGCAGTTTTAGTAGCAGGATGTTATGTTATCTTTTTCGTATGCATGCCCGAAAAATTCATTGAGCAGTACTAGCTGCATTCGTGCAGTACCTCACAACGTGATGTGTATTTGTTTGCTTCAGAAGCTGCGGTTGAACACGCATCGCAAGAAACCATTTGGAAAACTCGTCGCCGAGATTGCATCTGGCAGGCAACATGACGACAACGACATCGTGACTGACACACCATCGTGTAGCGCTAATTGTTATGCTGTGTCATGTCCTGTTGTCAACTCCGACAAGAATAGCGCGACTGGGACGGACTTTAATTGCAATGTTGCTCGGCTTGACTCCATTTAACTGGTGCAACAGAACTGGACTTATTTAAGAGACAGAGGAAGAAGTCCCGGTGAATGCTGCTGTTTTTTTTTCTAATAAACTTTCAGCTTAAACTGGTGCTACAGTATTACTGATCAAAAAATGACATGTTCCGAGTTCAGTATGTTGGTACACGTACATAAGTAGGCGTTCAGTCTGATTAGATTATGTTGCAGTGAATATGTGCTGTTCAGCAGTAATGTGCAGTGTTCTAGTTTTTTTCCAGAACGATCTCGGTGACCATGACGCATTACCAAAAAAATAAATAGCGGTTTGTTCATTTTTAATTAACAGAAATTAAGGCAGGGCTCTCTGTAGTGCTATCTCAATCGGATTGTAAAATTTGTAAGGTATACGTCGACGTAATTCTGTATAGAATAGTAACCTCCGCCACGTTTGAGGTACAGTATGGTATACTAACATCGTGTGCTTGCAAACTGTTCTGTGTGGAATTATGCACCAGACGAAACACACAGACTACAATTTACCTTGGTCTAAGAATTTTCAGACTTGCACATTTTTAGTTGCTATTTGTTCGTATTATGTATGCTTATACCTCCAAAACGGCGGCATGGTTTTATGCTGAGTTCAGCGAAGTCACTGCACCTCATTTCCGTGTATATCTCCGACTTTACTGCCGTCCAAACAAAACAGCGTTGAAACGCTGAAGAACGGTGAAAGTTGCCAAGCAACAGTTGAAAACCTAAAACAACTGTCTGCTGGAATTGTCAGTTGGTGGTTAAGAGTTCACTGAAGATTATGTTCTGACTGTGCCCACGACTGTTGCGTCTGGGTGGCCACGGAGCGCGTAATGATCCGGCCAACCATCTGATAGTTGTTCGATGCCGACAGCCATCTGGCGGTGTCGACTCGCGTGCACAGATGATCGCCGGGGCGTGGTACGAGGCCAAGATCACCAGTGTCGTAACCGCGAACTCGTGACAGCTCCGTTCTCGGCTGAAGCACACGTGGTCTCTGAGACGACAGTGCTTGATCTTCGTCGCTGTCAACATTTGACAACCGCCAGCTTTGGAACACGACAGCTAGGACGCAGATCTCTGGGAGCCCTAGATCTCTTTAAAATAAACCAATTCATATACGCAAAACCATGAATATAGATGTTCATTTATCGCATGTAAAAACATTCTACGTTTAATTTATTTTGCAAAAGATGAAAAACTGGTTTAGTTCTGGTAAATTTAACGTTTATTACAGGCGAGAACGCCGAATATTTTGGCTTGCCAATCCGCGTTGGTGCGTAGCCTATGTTTGTATGTCTGTCACGCTTCGGGCGGAAAGCGCCAACCTGGGGGCAGGATTACTCAATGCAGTATAGCGTCCGCATCTGCAGGTTAATTTTGGTGCAGTTTGCAGAGGGAACGGAATTGGTTTCCAACGCTACGTCAAACTCTGACATTCGTCATTAGGCCTAGATGTTGCCACAATCTGCATTCAAATCAGCCCCGGCGCCAGTGGGGGGGCAGGAAAGCCTGGCCCCCTCTGAATAAAATCTGGCCCCAGGGGAGGGAGGGGAGGGGCGGTGCCCCCAGGTTAAAGTTTGGCCCCACCAACACCATTTTTCTGGCGCCGGCGCTGATTCAATTACGGACGTTTTACGAAAAATTTAGGAAAGCTGACCAAATTTCTTCTGCGCATCTCTTTTCTCTTTGGCCATTTCTAACGAATCCAGAATACAATTTCCACGTCGACTTTGTAGGTATATAATCGCAGACGTGCATTATCGGAAAATTTTTTGATATTTCATTCACTAACGACGCTGCGCTTAATCAACTCTGCATCGTGAGGTGCCTGTTTGGGGAGTGCTTATATGCAGCTGAATAGAACAATCGTTCCTGCCGGTCTGCGTTGGCTCGAGTAGGCGACGCGTTCGGTTTTCACGTATGACTAAATTTGTAAATCGGTCTATAGACAACAACGCCCTCGTATAGTGACTACCCATGTTACTACGCCTTATAAATTGTCATTCTACTGACGTGTTTGTGGAGTGCAGACGTCGTAGACCAAGTTTCGACAATGTCTGGATATTATACAGGGTGGTCCCAAAAAGTAAGCGTTCCTTCTGCCCCTTCTGTTCATTTTCACGCATCTCACTTCCTGCTTATTCTTCAAGTTTCAGGCTGTGTTCTCGTCCTATAGTCCCTCAGCTCAATGCACCGATGTGGATTTCAGGAGTCGTGTTTACCCTTTCTGGCGTCCATTTTTTGTAGAAGTGCCCACAGCCAGTTGTTGCGACAGCCCTCGTTCTGTTTCAGATATTTTTCACGGTGGTCCGCATTGTCCCAGGAACCCGTAGGAGGGATTACGGGCGCTGTATCTGTCCCTCGAGGCATCCAACAGCCTCGGTTAACCTACTACAACCATCACTGTAACTGTAAACATTGACAGAACAGATATCTGTGAAACAATGACTGACGTTGGCGCGACGTCATCGACAGGCGGTGCGTGAAGAGGAAATTCAATGTCCGTGTTCAGAATCGTCAGCAGCTGCTGCAGTAGGTTGTCTCGCTTCGGCGCAATGTCAACTGCCGTTTCTGCGCAGTCTTCACGCTCGCCCAACTGTCATCATCATCATCATCATCATCATCATATTTATTTGCCAACGTGCAATAAAGATTAACAGAACAAATATAGAAAATAAAATAGCACGATGACGGCTGCCAGAAAAGCAAAAAAACGCTCATCACAGCTGGCTGCCCATAATAAACTTCGATGTACTCAAATCCGTTAAACTCCAAGTAAACAGCACACAGACACACTGCACACTGTCAGTTGCACAACACCGTTTAAGCGCATGCATCACGGCCAATCCGTATATATTTTGAACGTTTGTTGTTCGCATGGCCGCATTACGGGGTTGCTATGGGTGCTGCAACACCCGGGTCCGCGATTGGTGGAAGTTGAAAATTAGTAGTTTCCAAAATCCAACGTCAGATAAATTGATTTCAAGCGGTTTAAATATCTGCAATCAAATGTCGTTCTCTCGTTCATTCTGTCACCGTCGATGAACTTTACTGAAGATATTAGGTCTAGGTAACGTACAAAACCGGGCGAAGCCAAAGACGCCAAAACTTAAGCAGTTTTTATAGTGTTAGCCGGTTATAGCTGGTCACAGATCTGTAATGTATTTTGGTACAGCACCCGGGCCCGCACGACTGTGAAAACGGTTGCTCATGAGCTTTTGATAACTGTAACCACGGTGTTACGTTTGTTACAGCAAACACTATTCAGGACACGGAAATAAAGCCACTTTGTACGCGCACTGGAAAGATGAACAGGGACAACTTGATTACCTCAATCCGCCTCAAGTTATTAATTCACAGACGGGTCGGTTATAACAATATGACATACTATATAGCATTATAGGCCTATATTGTTCTGTATACGCACTTGTAGTGCATGTTTGAGAACGATAGAGGCGTCGGAGATGACGCGATGTAGTGACGTATTGGTGGCGTGCAGCTGCTGCATCTGTTGCTTCTGATCCGCGATAGCATTTTGCAATGTCGCTTGTTCGCTCTTCAGTTCTGTTCCCTCTTTCCTTTAGACACAAGCACGCATCGGTTGTACTTGAAATGAGCATGCGGCTATGTTGTGGGTAATGTAACAAAGAGTAAGGTAAAATGCATAAGTCTGAAGACAAGTGTTATGCCAGAGTAACTCGCAGGTCGTATCGGAAGTTTACAACGTTGCCCAAATGCTGCTGGACTTGCCTTCACAACATGGCGACGGCAATTGCCGTAGAATACAGAATTCCGTCATTGTTACTGTAAACCCCTAAATTTTCGTGCGCGCTTTATTTTCGCGGGCAAGTAAGTAAACGCGAAAATAATGGGCGCAAATATTGTGCGTCCATTACGGTGATTACTATCACCGGCAGTATCATGGATTTTTACAGGTCCTCAAAATGCAAAATTTAAGGGCAGCAAATATGTCTCCACTAAAAAACTGCAATATATAAGGGCACGCGAAAATTTAGGGGTTTACAGTACCTGTATACCACCACCGGAATTTATGCACATGAAACTAGTCCTTAAAGACAAGGATTAAAAACATCCCTGGTACTGTTAAAAGTGGGAAAGACAAGTACTTTTGACTTGGGCTCATAGGGTGATACTGACCAGTAGCTAACGGAAATTGCAAATTGACAGGGAATTTAATAAAATTAGGTTAAACGTTATTTTAGGTTTTTTCGATGTTCGTTTAGGCTACCTACCGCAGAGACGCGAGCTGCTCAACGACATCATGGTGCTTGGAGGACCTGCTCTTCTCTTGTTCCATCTGCATCTTGTAGTCGCTGGCCAACGTCGTCTGTTCGCCGCATTTCGCACTGAGCAACTCAATCAGCTGTAACTTACACGCACATACACTGCATTGCAAAGTCAGTCTATCAAATGAAGCTTTCTCGCAGTATTATTAAGAGTACGGAAAGATGTAATGCGATGTAATGTGATGTAATGGCAGAAAAGAGAACACACGAATGCGAAGTTTCATCAGCGTGTCGCCAATTATGCTTCACTCGCGACGCGCACATAATTATACCGACTCGTAGAAAGTTAAGTGTTCTGTTAAGATTGACGATTTAATTAGCAAGTCTGACTACGAGTTGTATATAAACATGTGTCTTCCAGGTCATTCACTGTAGGCTACTATTTGCGTCCGCCTAGTCGTATTAGTAAATTGCGTCACGGAGGACATTCTTTTTGCTGCCAGATTATACTACAGATCTCCACAAAATCGTTTATTGTACCCTCATTCTACCAGTTTGTATAACTTTAATAACACTTTATACCTTGTACAGTATTATTGCATTGTCGTGGCCACGACTCTGCTTTTCTGTTTTATGTTTTATGTGATAATGTGTTTATTCCTTTATTGGTGTGCGTTTGTCGCATCATAATAAAAGGTTATTTACTTACTTTACTTACTTACGTCAACAAGCAGTAAGCTATAACTACTTCTAATTTGCGCAGTCAGCAACATGGGGAATTTCTTTGGAACAATTTTTCTCCGGTATTGCGTTATTGTATTCAGGAATAGTCAGAAGACAGATTTTCCGCTTTTTCGTTTTTTTTTCTGGGAATGACTTGACATACGTTATTGCGTTCACTTGTCTCGTGGAACTTGTAGCGATGTCACGCAAAAACGCGTGCAGTGATGCAACTGCAATTATAAACAGTAACCCTGGCGTTGCTGCGTATTTTCTTCGCCCACTGCTGTTCCAGCGACTCCATCATGTTCAGGCGAATTTTCAGCTGGAACTCGGCACGTCTGGCGCGGTCGTTGTCTCTGAGAAGCTGGGTGGTCTCGTCAGACAGCAGTGCCAGCTGACTGGTCGCAGTAGCGTTCTCGCGCAGCATTCGCTTCGTCTGCTTTGTCATTTTGTCGTCAACCTCCTTGCTGTAGTCCTGAGCCAACTGCGCCAGTCGCACCGTCATTTCGCGCTTCAGTCTGCACGCGCCCGCACACGTGTCTCGAGAGACTTATCTAACAATAAAGTATTTAAGTAAGTAAGTAAGTGCATGAGCTTTAAATATATGTGTGTCAAACGCAGATATTAC
>Ga0056115_1001075_pt1 | contig 12559 bp, 11 predicted proteins | sample WorMetOlspDAHAB1_FD_77007 | JGI IMG/M metagenome (GOLD analysis project Ga0056115, IMG submission 77007) | Marine gutless worms symbiont microbial communities from Max Planck institute for Marine Microbiology, Germany - Olavius sp. DAHAB.1 ... | reverse complement strand
GAGCTTATCCCCTCCCGCCGCCCGCAACTCTATAACCTCGCGCGCTCGTGCCGAAACGCAGGTCACGTGCTCTCATACGGGTTGGGCGCGGTCTTTTGTTCACTGATCACGATTCCAAGTATCGATCTGCATGGTGCCATTGATACTTTACAGCTGTTGCTTCTCTCATTTGCTCGCGACAGTAGGCTTACTTTAACGACATGCACTTTCACTCTAGGTTACGCTATGCAGAAAAGTTTAACGAGTGTTGCAGTAGCGGTCTTGGTCTATCAAACATGCGATTGGATAGCTTCTAGCAACCTGGGTGGCCCGGGCTTCCGTTTACACGGATAAATTACACAGAAAAATTAACGAAAAAAAGAATTTACAATCCAACTATCAGCGTGAGAAATCCGACTCTGAAGTGCATGGTGTTAGTCTAGTTTGTTTCTGTAAAGAGTAACTGACTAATTGCAAGACCTAGACTCGAGACCCAGAAAGGCAGAACTCAACGTCAATGAGTAAAGCGGTAATGTTTCATGCAATGCAATCATAACGTACACTACAGTAACAAGGTTTTAAGCAGCTTTGTTGTATGACATGCATTTAACAGACTCTGACTCTGTTGGTGTACAATGGTTGTTTTCGTTCTGCGAAAGCCTATCTGTCAATTGACTCTACGTCGATCTACGTCCCTTCCGATATTATCCATTTAGCCTGGGTGTCCTGCAACTTCTTGTCCTGTGTTCTTTAGCGATCGAACCATATGCGACGGTGACATCTTTGCTGAAAAAGTGCCGTAGAGTGTCGGAAGTAACGATGCTCATTTCACCTTTCCAAAGCCCATTCGGGAAAAGATTAAAGTTATTCAGGTTCGTGTCTCATAAATAGCATTTGCAGAAGACTTTTATCCACTTAAATATCCACCAACAATAGCCTACGGTTGTCGCTCGGTGGTAATGCCAGGAAAAGTTGAGACAAACGTAAAATATACAAATTTAAAATGAATTTTGTTGCACGGTATCCTATACGTTTACGCTAATATTCCTTTTATGGTCCCAGTGTTTTAATCCAAATAGGCCTAATGTTATCAGGAACAAATTTCGGAGTTTTGGAACTGCCCGTCACACAGACGGCGATGGCTCACACATCGAATAGGCATACGCACAAATTTTTATCAACAAGCATATTCGTACATTGATGTGTTCTGTTATGCGTTCACAGCATACACCAATTTACACCGACTGCATCACACAACATTGATCTGTGACAGACACGGTGGGGTTGGGACGTTGGGTATTTTAGTCGGAATTTCCGCACAAAACTGCATGTTGTTCTCGATCGTTGAATCTCTAGATCTATGTGACGTGGGTGGCAAAACCAAACCACTCTTACGAGCCTGCCAAACCTCCCCAAATGCAGAGCATATCCATCATCAACATGCAGCTCATACACTGTTGCCAGCACAGGATTAACGCATTTGGAACAACAGGCTTCACGATTTATGAGGGGGTGGGTGGGTTAACTCCATATCTTATTTTTTAGCGATGTCCTTGTAAACTGCACGGGACGGTGGGCCCTATGCATGACCCCAGGGGTCCCATCTCACTCAGGCGTCAAAACCGAATCTAGAAATTTGTGGAGGTCCCAAAAACCAAGGACCCCAGGCTGCACGCTGCAGCCTACCAGCTGACGTGCTTGTTGCAATGGGCCACTGATCTGTTGGGTCGGAGCGACGGAGCAGGGGCGTGCAGCATGGCGTATATACCTGACAGACTGCTGTGATGTGATGAGGTGAGACACGTCGTCGCTGCAGTTCATCTTCAGAGTTCACCACGCAGCAGCACTTCATTCATAGCAGCGTCGCTCGCACTATGCTGCAAATTGCAGCCGTCGCCAGTCGCGTTCAAGGTCTGCGCGGCGCCGCCTCGGGCTGCCTTCATGTGCCACCGACGCCGCCGAGCGACGCCACGCGGGGGCCGGTCGCTGCCCAGCTCGGCCCGCCGCCGGTCTAGCAGACCGTATCCTCCTTCACCGTTTGCTCGATCTCCCGTTGGCTTCGTTCGCCTATTGTGCGCAGCAGTACCCAGACGACCACTCGCCCCCCTCCACTCATCATCCACCCTCGCCGACCCCACCCTACAATAAGCCACTTTTTCACGGCGACATCTTTCCTTATACGCAGCGGCGTTGGTCAGCGGGCATTATGATAAACTGTGTCCTCTGATACTCAGTTCGTGTCGCGGTCAATACGACAGCACAATAGGCGCTACTACGTAGAGCATATCCACGCACTTGTGCTCGATCATTGTAGCCTATATTCTGCATACACTGTACACATAAGCAATGTACTTTGTCCGTCTCATTCCAGTTAAATTATTAAACGGAATACGCTAGAGTTGGTGTCTCCCAAGGAAATATTGCACTGCCTATACGGTATCCATAAAATCGCCCTCCGGACAGCTGGACCCATGCTTACGGGCACAAAATCATTGTACATCACACCATTGACCAAACATTAACTAAAACACCACGTTTCTGTATACGTAACAGAAATTAAAATGAGCCATTAGTAAGTAAGTAAGTATACTGTATACAGGCCGTCACGCTAAAGCAGAACGTCACTAGTGCGCCTCAGCCTAGACAAACAAATGTGTCTAAAGTAGTCTCTTGAACTCGGTAGGCCTATAATCACCCAATATGGTCACCCAGGTTGACAGCGTAGCTCAGAGGTTAGGATGTCGGTCTTTCGCCTGCAGACTTTCCTGACCTGCCGATCTGTGGTTGACAGATGACCACTTTGTGGGTAAACTGTCCTCTATGGGTCAGCCAACCATGCAGGCCAACTCAGCCTTCCAGTTTAGTATAAACAGCAGTCGAACACTAAAGTATTTTTGTCAGCTATACGCAAGAAGATGGCAACGAAACTCGTCATTTTTGTCAACAAATTCTCATTAATGTGATTTACATCTGACTTAAAACACACAAAATGAACAATAAAAAAAAATAAAAAAAACTCTTCAATGTATAACCTCATAAACATCAGCCTCGTAGCAAATACTATTTGACGACTGAGCTGCCTGTGAGTGATTAATAATCATCATAAAATCGACAAAATAAATATCCATCAATGATATCGCTGACATTTCACGAGAGAAATGCAACTTTTGAAAAAGTCAATGCACTGGCCACTGCAAAAAGCCACTGTTTCTAAGTCGTTTGTGTCGACACTGAAACATCAGCGTAAAAAAAACTCAACCAAAATTTTCACGCAATTCAGGGAGTGGCGTATAATTATTCGGAGGACTGGAATCGTGACTGATAACGTCGTGTGTTTGACTCGTGGTCGTTCAGTTCCATAGGCGTACCCAGGATTTTGCAATGGAGGGAATCTGGGGGAGAAAGTTTCCCCAGAAGTTTAAGCAAAATATGAAATTAGTATACACTTTTTAACGTTTTCCTGTTGATAATTTAGGACTTAATTAGCATAGGAGCAGAACTTGGACAGTATATTTTGCAAACACAAAATTCAAAAAATCCTGAAGATTCAATGGAGGGTTTGAACCCCAAACCCCTTCTGGGTACGCCAGTGTTCAGTTCCATATAGCGACGGTGATGATGATGATGACGACGGCGAGCCAATCTGGCAAAATGAAATACTGTACAACCTAGCAGTATCAAAGTAATTGCAGGCTTGCATTGGGATGCGTTATGTCTAACAGCCACAACACAAGATTCAGAACAACGTTTGGTCGTAAGCAGCTCGCTTTGGTCTTTAAGACAGATCAGCACAGTCCCTGAGAGCATTGGTTATCTGCAATGAAACTGACTCTTCATATCAGTAAAATTAAGTACACGTTGATGAAAAGTGAAAGCTTCCCACTGTCAGCAACAACAATGAAAACGACAGAACTGACATCACAGACGTACGGACCACAGTTCTTCTGGTGACAAAGCATCGAATATCTCCAAAAAATGTTTCATGAAAATGACGAAGACACGCAAAAACACAACTCATTCTACCTTGTGAACGCTGGGATCAGCCGAAATTTAAAAAAAAAGCTGCACGAGACAGTTCACAACGAACAACATCAGCATTTGCTGACGTCTTTTCAAAACAACCTTGTCGAGCAAAATGGCGTCAGAAAACTTGCAGAGTGACACTACTTTGGCGCTTTTGTTAATCTTCTTCACCAAACAACACTTTTTTCATAATTTATCAACCACCAACTTCGACCACAGAACCATGGAATGACTATGGAAAAATATGCCACTGAACCTCAGACAGCCAGGTATATCACTATTAATAGTACCCTTACTTACTTACTTACTTACTCAGCCCTGACTACCTAGGGATAAGAAAATAGATGTTAACATAGAACAGTTCATAGCAGCAGGTGCGCGTTTTGCCTGTCCTAATGGAAGTGTACGTTCCCATGGGATTATAGCGATAATGGTAGCGCCGGAATCCAGCGCTCTCCAGTGCCGTGAGTGTCCGATACATGTCGATGAAGTCCTGTCGCGATGTCGGTCGACCGACTGACAACACTTCCGGCGTGTGGATCTCAACAATTAGCTGCTTCACCCTCAACAGTGAATTGTCCGACAGCATCTGACGCAGGCACAACCACTCGGCATAGTCGATGTCGATCTTCAGTACGTCAATCACCGCCTGCCAGCGACACAAAAGACCAGCATCACAATGAACAATGCATCTGCAACAACAATCACCATACATTGCCAATCCAGTTGCAATGGAAACAATGGCCCTTTGCCCTGTACGTGTGCCATATGCACTTCGCTCTGTCGACACCACAAACTATATTCTGCCACGTCTGCATACTGAGTTTGGAGAAAGAACTTTCTCTCACACAGGTCCACAGGCATGGAACTCTCTGCCATCGGAAAACATTCATCAACTGCTTTAACAAACATCAACTCAAGACATTCTCGTTCTGCAGAGCCTTCAACTGTGAACTGTAGAGACATTTTCAGCACCACATCATTTTGTTTCTTATTATCTATTTTTATAGTTTTTATTTGGCTCAGTGGTTAGGATGTCAGTGTTTGGCTGGCAGACTTTCCCTGATCTTCGCCTGATCTATGGTTGATATGTTACCACTTCGTGGGTAAAGTGTCTGCTTTTTGGTCAACCAACCAGGCCAACTCAGCCTCGGTAAATGAGTAGTAATCCAGGATTACAGGGGTGGAGCCATTAAACGGCAGAACTGGGCTGCGTATGGCTGGTCATAGGTCAAGTCTGTGGGCGCCTGCTTAGCGGACAGCCTATAGGCTCTACGCCCGTTGTCTGTGACACAACAGCGCCGCCGCAGCTGCAGTTTCAGCTTGTGGCACTATATAAGTGTTATGCCTTTACTTTTTTTGACCTCGAAAAGAAGAGGTTGTAACGATTCAAAACCAAAAAAGCAATGACAAAGAACACTATCTTGTCTGTTGATAGCGACGATCTGCCGGTCTGGTGACACCACAGACCTTGGAATGACCGAGTTTCGACTGAATGCTGGACAGAGTCATGAGACGCCAGCCGCGATCTGTCACCGTGTTGATCGCTCCCAAGCCGAGTTGGTAGAAATGAACTTTGGCCGAACGGAGGTAATCGGCAACCGTCATGCTAATGCAAACACAGGAACACACCATTAACGCAGTTTACGACGAAGAGAAGCAATGTTGGGGACACCATGCTCCAGACAGAAAAAGTCCCCAACTTTTCCAGATGAAATGGCAGGCAATATGTCAAACAAATGCACATTTATTAACATAATGTATGAAAAAAATGAATTACAGGAGGAATAAAGTACAGCTGTTATTTTGTTGAACTGCCACAATCAAATTTCCCTGACTACACAAATTCCCTGACCTTTACCTGACTTTGGGCCTTTTCACTCACTTTTGCCTGTGCTTAGCTGAATTCCCGGACATTTCCAGTCCGAACACATCTATTAATATGTCACTATTCTCACTAGTATACAAATAATCAGTTCTCATCCGAATGCAATTTTCAATGGCTTATATTTTGTTACTGAAAGGAAACCTAATAGCAATTTTTTTCATATTTTGTCCAATTAATCCTCCAGGAAGATGTGCAAATGAAGAAGACAAAGTTATGAAGACAAGCAGAGCAAAAAGTTATGAAGACAAGCAGAGCAAAACGTGCTGGAGCTCAAAACAAGAATGCAGGAGACACAGACGACCTCGGATCGAAGCACTTGATGGTGCAGCCAAACGCAGCAGCCATGGCGTCATCAAATGTAAAGTCAAAGTTGATTCTACACACAGAAAAAAACCATGTGAAGTCAAAGTTGATTCTACACACAGAAAAGTCAACAGACATACACAATTCATCACCAACACAATATAACGGCAACAATCAATCACTAGCAGTTTCCCCTTCACATCAGAAATACACATGGTTGGACCAGTATATAATTATTACCGTCTGGATCCAAGTTGCCTGGGTCGGCATTAAACCAAAAACTCGATCCTATTACCGGCTGATCCAGAATGATGTAACAAAAAATTGCTGCAAAATGAGGACATGCATACCTTTCAGTTCAAAAATTGAATATTTACGACAAAAAACAATAATAAAGTACATCTGACAAGATCTCTGATATATCAAAGCAAACACTACAGTAGAGAATAACCGAGTATCATTTCAGCAAAAGACAATGACCACTCGGTCTGTGATGCATACCTGCAGTGCAGCATCATCTTTTGGCCAGTTATGTAATTATGCACTCATCATACACAAAACAACACATTTTAATTTAATTAACTGCAAATGTTCAACCAGAAAACAAAACCTTACGATATCCAGTCTTAGTGTACGACACATTACAAGCTGTATACAGTACAATGAATAATGTGCAAAATAATGTTACAGTAGCACTGCAATGACACAGAGACGAGACGAATGGGTGCAAATCAACAAACCCAAATGAGTAAACAAGGCAACTCGACTGTGATGGAAAGTGGTATGGCGGAGAAGTGCAGAGATCGTAACCTCCATCGTCAAAGCTCCCCATTCGCCTCATCTCCAGACAATCCACATGAACCTTTGACACCAGTCTATGCAGACACACACACACACATACACTATGAGAAATGCCCTACATTGCAGGCTGCAATAACGTTACCACTGGAATCGGTATTGCATATTGAGTCCTGAGCACTGTTTCATCGCCCCATCTGACACAGCTTAAAATCAAATTATAAGCAGTCTGGGCATCCAGTTGCTTGACTGAAAAAAATTAACTGCACAGTGAATACAACACATAAATCCAAGCAATTAAACACGCACAAAAACCAAAAAACAACAAGGATATGTTGCACGACATTCGACCATGAAACGAGTTTGTTATTCAACACTACAGCTGCTTAGCAAACAACGAACAGCAGAGAATAGAGAGATATGAAACATGCGTAGTACTGACTGATAGAAGCGATCTTCTATTTGTCCATCCGTCATGTCGTCTATACTCTGCGGATGACCTTGCATCCCAGCAGCATGCAATGTATCGTTGACAATAAAATGCTCGGCCAATATATAGTCTTTCACCGGAATGATCCCTTTACAAGAAAACACAAGACCACTAGCATGTCAATAAACTGGATGAGTTATCCTTAAAAATGAACATAATGGCATAATGTCAATTTTTTTATTTCCAAACTGCATGGCTCTTGGTAGTTGGTGAGCAGTTGTCTGCCACAGATCAACGAGATTAACATAATGGGAGCGCAGCATTTGCAACGGATGCTGATTCAATATCAACGTTGCCTCAAAACAAGTATAATCATCAACTTTTAGTCTCTTATGATAATGGTTTTAAAACATCAAAACGACACGTACATCAAAAACTACAAGTAAGCCTCAGAGAACAGACCCGGGTAATGAGCATGCAGAAAAGACATATTGAGTCCTTGCCACTGGTGACTATCAATACTGCTGAGACTGGCCAGTGCAGGCACAGGCTTCTTACGAACTTCAAGCACTCCACCTTTCTTCATCTCTCGCATTATGTCTGCAAGCTCCTTGTCAAATCTACAGCATATACATAGATGGGTCTGTTAATGAAGTCTATCAAGCAGTGCCTATACAATCTCGCTGAAGTAAAAAATGCAGTTCCTATGCATGTCCAATACCAGAATGGTGATATCTTAAAACCAAAAGATAAAAACTAGCTATTATTATAATACATTAAAAATAGTCCACATAAGACTTATAGAATGTACTCGGACAACTGTAACACACATTTAAACTGAGTCTATAAAAATTCATTAAAATCAATGTATAAATTAGGCTTTTGTGCACGTGAGCATTAATACAAACAGAAGTTTTCCAGAAAAGGAAAAACAGTGTTGTGTTCTGATCTTTGGAGACTGCAAGTTATCAAGATCAAAGTGCCACTACATAGCCTGTGGCATGTGCTCACTATGAACAACACAATGGAAAATGTACACAGGCACAATATAAACCATAACACTGATTCCGGAGTGACAAAAATTGTGTGACAAACCTTAACAACTGTTCCATTTTTGGTCTTTCATTTTATGGCTAACAGCCATGTATGTATGTATGTGATGTGTGTATGTATCACATGTACACCGACCGGAGTTTGCGAAGTCGTTGCTTCTGAGCAGCGAGACGTCGCTTCTCAGAAACTATGACATGATTCAGCAGCTGACGTTCACCACCCAATGACTGCTTTGTTGGCGGAAGCAACAACGACACTGACGATCGGTTAAGTGGATAAGGTGTAGAGACATCTGACAGCAATGACGATGTGACACCTGCAAATGTCGGAAACTGTCGTAATGACGACACATTAGTGTTACTGTCAGTCATTTGAGTTCTGCTATTGTCAATATTTGACAGTTGGCTTAGTGAATCGTCATCAACTTCATTATCTTCATTATCGTCATTGTCAACAGTTTCGCTGCCACCAGTAGACACGTAATCATTATCATCATCGTTGGCACTATGTCTGGTCAGCAGTGAAGATGAATTATGAACAACGGTAGCACGTGATGATGGAAGCTCAGCTGTATTTTCATTGTACATATGAACAGCATCTTCAGCAGCAGAAACCTGCATATATCACAACCACCGTAATGCACGATATACTATGGTCACAGATAAACAGTTTACTTTGTGTTTTAACCACTAAATCTCCCACATCTAAATCCAAATTTTCACAGTTTGCCAAATCAATACTGTTTAACTTTATCAGACTTATTCAACTAAGTACAATGAAAAAAGCAAGAAAATTGTTGAATGTTCCTTTGTCAGGTAAATCTGACTGTATTGATAACCAAAGAAAGTTACTGGGTGTGACAAAACAGGAATATGGTAACAAGTGCATTTTAGTCACTGGGCCAGCAAGCCAGAAGCGCTGGTAACAAGACCTACTGCAGAGTTAGCTAGTTATCACGAGTCATAAGACCAGACTTACAGTTCATCAATCACAGTAGCTTAGATGAGACATAGACAAAGTAGACCTGATCATATGCCTGCACGTGGCTGACACTGTGTTTACTGTGAGTCCAGTAGAGAATAAGCACAATAGCAGAACAAACAAGGATGATAAAACATCGCCTACGAAAGCTGTTCATTACTCCTAGTCCAGTCCTACACACATTCACATTGACAACAAAGACACATGGATATTCCCATAACGTGCTTATCGGACGATACGCTGACAAACAAACTTGCAATCAGTCAACCTGCAGACTGGATGATTTGCAATTCATGGTCATATTTGAAGTAATACTTGTATTTAATAACCATTATGCTGCCAATCTCAACAGGCTGAATAAATTTGCCAAAAAATGCAAGAAACTGTACCACAGCAAACAACTTAATCTACAGGGTGTCCCATAAAAATGAGCCCCTCTGTTGTTTTGCTAATATATCCACAACCAGTCACTTTTAAAGCCAAATTTTACACACATATATTCAACAAATATATACACATATTAACCATTTTTGATATTTAATTTCAAAGTATAAAGAATACGATAACATTTTTATCAACGCGAGTCTCAAATTTTGCAACAAAAATTTTCAACCTAATGCACATAAGTGAAGTTTTCTAGAAAACTACAAGGGAAACGGGTTCGAAAGCACATTAACATAAAGTCAATCACGTTAAATGTTGAAAGTGTCCACAGGCCTTATCCATGCATGCTTGCAGTCGTTTACTATAGTTCTGGACATCCCTTGCGACAGGTTTCTGAGGAAGGACATTCCAGATCATCTCCAGTCTTGTTCGACGCTCCTCGACTGTTGATGTCTTACTGTAATATTCATTTTGTCTACGAGACTGCAAAATTGTAATGCTGACTACTTACGTTACCAATTTAATTCCGAAACTTGTCGAAGATGCCCAATGGTTTTATCTTTAAACAGGATGGCACACCAGCTCATTGTGCATGCACCTCAAGACAAGTTGCACACCAAATGCAATGATTTCAGTGCAAAGAATGAATGGCCACCAAACTTGCCTAACCTTAATCTTCTTGAATATCATGTGTGGGGTGCCATGCTGCAAGCCTATGACAAGCTGGACAATAAGCCATCAACAAATGAGGAGCTTCTAACAAGACTGGAGATGATCTGGTATGACCTTCCTCAGAAACCTGTGGCAAGGGCTGTCCAGAACTTTCTTAAACGACTGCAAGCATGCATGTTCAAGGCTGGCGGGCACTTTGAACATTCAATGTGACTGACTTTATGTTCATGTGCCTTCAAACCAGTTTCCCTAGCAGTTTGATATGCATTATGTTGAAAATTTTTATTGCAAAATTTGAGACTCACATTGACAAAAATGTTATCACACTCTTCATAGTTTGAAATTAAATAAAAAAAATGGTCAATATGTGTAACTGTGTTGAATACATCTGTGTGTAAAAATTTATGTGGCTGAAATAGTGGCAGTGGTTGTGGATGTTTCGGCAAAACAACTAAGTGGTCATTTTTTATGGGACACCCTGTAGGAATCACCAAACAGTTCAAACTTGCAGACCAGTATGTGTTTGCTTCTGTTCAATCAAATAGTCTAAATGTACTCAAACTCTCTTCCTCCTGCAAAATCCTCCTAAATATACAACGTCCAACCCTGCAGTCATCGTTTCCTACTCAGCTATAACATCCAACTGTGACAACTGCAACTTCATAACCTGTACGCTGTTTTCACAATGTATACTAACACTTTTTTATTTCTGAAATTTTAAAATCGTACTCCTAGATTTATTGTACACTGTGAATGCAGATGATAATAAACAGGCCTATCTAGAGGCTGCCAACTGTCTGCAGACCTACTGTCCCACCATCTTACACCCCACTTGTCTGCGTGGATGTTATTTCCCGTCTGGTCCAGACGGACATTTAGCGCCATCATATGCTATCTCCCGTCTGGGCTCACGCACGGCCACTTCGAACTGTGGTCGCAGTCATGGCGGATATACGGGCTGGTGTGGATTGTGGAAGCAAAAACAGCCGTAGAGGACTTGTCGGCGAAATCATTTCCCCGTTATGGTTAGGAAGGGTAAGGGTTAGGGTCTGGGTAGGGTTAGAGTTAGGATAGGGTTCGGTGTGGGGTTTGGGTTAGGTTTATAGGTTAGCCGGAGCTATGACGTCCGTTGTAGACGGACAATAGCGGTTTTTTGCCGCTTATGTACGTCTGTCTCAGACGGACAATATCACTAACCACTTGTCTGAGTCAGTTCTGCACACAGGCACAGACAACACCAATGACAGAAAGACTACACTATTTGAACACTAATACTAATCCTAACCGTAACCATAACCCTGTGGAATGACGACAGATAGGCCCACTTATCGTCGTCTGCGTCACTTAGGACAGCCGACTATGCAATGCAATGCAATACAGTGATGAATAGCAGAAGCAGGTGACAAAGGCAGTGACAAAATGCACAACAAAATCGTCGTCTGCAATTACACAACACTGGTGCTACTACATAGCACGAATGCCACAAACAATCAAAGACGAAAGATTTATAGTAACTCACAGCCGGTAACTAAGGCGTGAACAAATTCTAAAAATGCCACCATCTGCTCAAGTGCAATCAACCGCAATTAGAACAGGACTTGTGCACGACACGCTTTTGCCGCAAAAAAACACACATAGCGATCGCTGCTTAGTAAATATGTCACAAACTGTAGCTAATTGTTAGTAAACCTACTTTGTACATAAAAAAAACATGGTATTGTCGTTGCACTGCAGTGTTGACATACAGCTGAATCGTATTATTGAGGAAAACTCGGTTCGGACCGAGATTCTGGCAATGCGACCTAATGCAAATCTTGATATAATCAGCAATCAGCAATGAAGTATAACGGATGCAGGCAATGCCTCTATATCCGTATCCTTGTATCTGTTACAGTATTACTGACTATGTACTTTCTAGTATGTACTCAGATCTGTCTCCGGTTCCGGTTATCTCTGAAGTCCAATCATACATAACATCCTTACCTTTCCAATATTTATCTAATCTGGTTTTAAATGTATTTACACAATCCGCAGCAACAACATAATCT
>Ga0056115_1001074_pt1 | contig 12565 bp, 4 predicted proteins | sample WorMetOlspDAHAB1_FD_77007 | JGI IMG/M metagenome (GOLD analysis project Ga0056115, IMG submission 77007) | Marine gutless worms symbiont microbial communities from Max Planck institute for Marine Microbiology, Germany - Olavius sp. DAHAB.1 ... | reverse complement strand
TATCTGACGCATATCGCTAGTTCGCGGGTCAGGCATAGTTATTGAGGTCAGAAAGTAGGTCACGCATAGAATATCTAATGCCAACGAATAATATTACAGTGCTTCATTCATACTTTAATTTGACGAATAAATCTATCTCAATGACAGGCTTCAATACGATTTAATATGATTTTTTGATAATTTGGTAGTGGCTTACGTTTTTGGGCCACCCTGTACATTGTATTCATTTTTGCTGATCGTCTTTACTAAGCCACTAAAGCCAGTGACCAGTTGGTCTACGGTATTCAGCGCTGGGGAATGTTTAAAGTGATACTGAAAACCATAGCTGTATGCATCAATTACACGACGGCGTGGAGGTTGCCTATCACCATTTCTGGTGTTGATTTCAGTTGGTTTTGTCAGTTTACCCTTATTCTGCATGGTCGTCATTACCGAAAATCGTGCCGTTTGTCAGCCTTGCAGCTGCAGAATCTCGTTTCCTGGCCGAGTGTCGTAAGAGTTGACTGATCCAGGGTAACATTGTTTTTGTCGTATTAATTTCGTTCATTATGTAGTGTTGTTGACGTGTGTACTCAGTTGTTTGTTGTTTCGTGTCATTTTTCTCGCTTCAGTCAAGTGTTTGGCTGAATCAAAGGCAACAGGGAAAGTCGCAAATGGCTATTAGGCTCTCTCACAGCGTACAGTGCAAAGGCAACGGCGTTCGTCTCCGTTCCGTTAGCCTTGTGTCAGCAGTGAGCCTACGCACCAGCTTAGCAGCCAAAGCACTCAGTGTGACGTGGGTGATAGGCTTCACCTCACACCAAACCTGTCGTATACCTCCGTAGAACACGCACAATTGCAGAGGTTACTACTCATTTATCCGGAGAGACGGAAGGTTGACCAACCTAGTTGGCTGACTGATAGCGGATGCCTTACCCACAAAGTGGTCATTCATCGAGCTTGCAGTCAGGCGAGTATGGGGAAAGTTTGCTGGCCAAGACTAGCATTCTAACCACTATGCCACGCCACCAACATCTTAACAGTTGCAATGTGTTTTTGTTTCATTGTTTGAATAATATATCTTCATAAGCTGGCACCACTTTAGTATCTCGTTAATTGTTATATATAGTGATTTTTTGTATTCCATTTTAATTTTCATTATTCACGTTAACATATAAATAGCTCTAATCATATTTGTTATTGTTAGGTATGTTTCACCATTTTATAGCTTCTGGTTGACAATTTTTATGATGTTGAAGGCAATACTTTCACTGTTCATGTGTTAATTATTTTATTTTTATATGCAGTACGTTTAAATCTGCATATGACCTTCGTATTGATTGCATTGTGTGAATCAGTAGTTTTAGGACATCAAGTTGTTGAAATATATTCAAGGTGTTAGCTGATTTAATGGCATTCTATTATGCTGTCTAATTAGCAACCAGTAAACTATGTTGGTTGACAAATGCTGACTTCAAGCCTGCTGTTGAATGACTGAAGAATCGATGGAGTGTTGATGACTCAAGAAATAAGTGCAGAATTATTATCTACATCACATCCATTTTAGCCCGGCACATACCATTATCACTATTTACAGTCAAATAAACACTTGCAAATTATATTGGATCAACTGATATTTCAGACACTTCACACTTATCATACACAGACGGTACACAAAACAATTAAAGGAATGCTGACTAACAAAATGACTCGCAGACATAATCTACGAAAAATCACAGATAACAGACAGACTGTCATCAACATCAACAACAGTAGTTATTACAGTAATTTAAAATGCGCAGTATTTGAAGTACAGCTGCAATACATCACTTGGACAAAGAAGGCCTACTGGACTGCAGCAACGGTAGGGCAATGTGCCTGGTAGTCTAGTGGTCATCGGATTGGACTCATGATCGTACGTACGGAATACACATTACAATTATAAGCCAACATACACTAGCCTATGTGTTACAGAATAAATATAAACACAACAAAGCTACCAAACAAAGTCGTCAAAACAAACGTCACGCATGATACACAAAATATTGAGTAGCATTCTGACAAACACAATCCAACATCCATAGTAAAATGTAAAATTCAGGATTCAGATCACTGCTACAGCAACGCAGGTAAACGTTGACAATTATTACACAATTTTTTAAGCAATAGCAACAATACTCCGAGTCTGCCGATTGCAATAACCAAATTAACACAAGTACCAACCGAGCCCAAGACATTAAAAACCTTAGCACTTCATCCTTCCTATGAGATGAAGCTGCACATCCACCTACTCATTTTTTGTTCAGTCTAGTTCGGATGAGACGGCAACAATATGCACAGAAAAGATGGTCTACGCACACTTAAAGACATCATAGGACACGTACACAACGTACAAAACTGAGAAGTGCAAAAAAATGGTGGTGAACAGGCATGCATACATTGAAAAAAACCAGTGTTTGTATCATTTAACTGATGTTTTTAGTTTCATTATTTCAGTTTTATTCCGCTACTCACTTTCATACTGTGACATTTCAAACTACTGCTCACATCATAAGAAAAGCAACACTGAATAATTACAAGTGCACTTGCATCAAAAAATACGTCAATGCATTTGCATAAGTGCACACTTACTTACAACTGTCATCCACTTCTGACATTTGCGTTTATTAAGTAAAAATCAACAGGTGACCATTTACTGAAGCAGTGGATCTGAATACACACAATACATCTGAATAGCAATGGGGGCAAAGAACAAAACTAACTTATTGCATGCCACAGTACACAGATGCACAAGATATTGTCACAGGAAAAAAACAATGCACCAATAAATCATCATAGTGAGTTACAGAAACTTGAAGTGCACGAAAGGAATACATCAAACTGTACTCGTAAAAGCTGCAAGGATAATGCTGTATCGTCAAGCAAGAGATTCGGTGTAGCAATAATGCCACATAATAAGTTCAACCATATGAAGGTAGGCAATACTAAGCTAACAACTTAAAAAGCACTGACTAGATCACGAGTGTGAAAACACTGGCTTTCCGTTGCATCGGTCCAAGGATCTGTTTTGGCCAAGGGACTACTGGAATTCTGATTTCTCCACAGTCGTGTGGAGAGGCTGCCAGCTTCTGTTTGGCTGGCTTTACTAGTTTACAGGCTTGTTACCAGGAAGCTGTCAGTCTCCATGTCATGTTTACAAGGGCATAGTTACATGTAGCACTCAACTACTATATGTATATGAGCTTTTGAGCGATTAATTTTCTTAATCGCATCAATTGCTGCAATTAATAGTGCATTAACACGTTATTAACACATATACAGGTGGCCCCAGTTACTTACTCCGTAAGTATGTAGGACAACACGTTGCTTGTTGGCCCATCCTCCCTATCACATTTCTTTTGACTGTCTTGTATTTTGACCAAGAACAACTGCATGCTTAGAAGCGACGCAAAATTTACATTTATGGAGCATTACATGACGGTCTGGATGGGTACTGGCCTGGGTAGGCCTATTGTATGGTTGGAGCTGTGCATCTGTCACCCGCAAATCTTATCACACACGTTAGCCCGACTGCATGTGAGGAATGAACGTTGTTTTGAGAGATATATCCTGGAAAATGCAGAGTAGCTAAATGTAGCATTCTTTCAGTAGAAGTGTAAAAATTTTTAAAGATATTAATTTTCTTAATTGCGATTAATTGTTTAACACATTAACGTACTGATTAACGTGTTACTTTGAAAGCTATGGGCCAGTGTTAACTGTTCGCTGGGAACCATGTCACATTGCTGTCTACTGGGTGCGTGTGTTTGAGCAGCATGACACTGAAGCCCAAAGGCTAAATTTCAATCATGAACTGCTCATACTCTAGATGGGCCAGCCGCTTCGAAGAAAATCAGCTGGTTGCTGGTGGTTGTGCCTCCATTCTGTTAACTATTCAGAAGTCTGTTACGATCACACACAAACCAACACTCCCAACAAATATATTATGACTGGCATCGCTTCGGGCTCAAGGGGAAGAGCTAGATGCAAAAGATTGGTTAATGAATGGACTGACGACCGGATGAGACTCAACATCAACATGGTACGAGAACAAGCAAGAAAGAGACATAAATGAAGGCAACTGGTCCTTTGTGTTACCGACCCTTCATAAGAGGATCGCACGACATGGTGGTAGCAGCGCACGTGACAATCAATACTGCTGACTGCAAAGGATCGTGAAACGGTTGGACGGACTATGTGCATGAATTACCCCCATGGCGGAAAAGAGTAGTGCTCACTATTATCTTCTATAAACTGTGAATGCTGATGTTGATTACAACAGCAGTAATAAATAGCATCTGTTCAACTACTGCAACTGTATGAAAGCAACTTCATTATTCTACTGACTCCCAACCTGCATGGGTCAGTGAGATGGAATGGCCAGTATTGCAGAAGGGAGACACAGTGTGGCTGGTGAACTAAAAGAAACTGGACAAAGACTGCTCACGACACGCACACATCTTGGACTTGTGTCAACACACACATCAATGTGTGGTCGCAGGTCTATTAAAGGCCTCAGCTCATGGTAGCTCATCCCCCATAAGAAAATGACAACAACACCAGCAACAATACCTCAGAAACTGTGTGTAACATATACAAGTTAATAACTTTGTAAGTTCAACAAAGGAATACAATGAAAAAACATGCAATCAGTGGGCACATACAACCATCAAAGGTAAAATTAATATGTGCAATATAAATAAATAGACTGGACATTAAAATATCAAAGTTACAAAGTCCCTTTTTCAACAGGACCAGGGGCCCGATTTACAAAGTATCCCAAGTTTTTCCTGTATCAACGACTTATAAATTGCTAACTTTGTCGTAAGTCATAAGTTCATCATAAGTTTCCACAACTTGCATATCAACGCTTGGAAGATGCAGAATGCATCATACAGACTTATTTACAGTCTGCCAATCGTCCATTACTATCAAATAGAACAAACAATGGCCAATTGCGATGGGAATGATGATTAATGAGCGAAATGCAGTAATTCTTGATGTTGATTGTTGTCCCCACCCCCTGTGACTGCTAGGGTTACTGTCAGTAAGTAATCGAGTTATCCTAATTTGCTTTAAGCACTGGAAAAACAGTGTATAGATGCACAAGTGTCCGTTTGTACTGCGGTCTTAAGTAACATTCAGTACAAAGTAAGGGTGGGTTTATCATTAGCAAATTTTATATTAACACGTTTTTGTTGGCATAGTATTTTCAAGTTGAACGCCCATCATCTAGGGCGCATAACTGTATGTTGTGCGTTTTCGTAACTTCGTCATAACAGGCGTCATTAGAAGCTGTTGAATCCTTCCAACGTCGCTAAATGGCAGACAAACTGAGCCAATATAGTAATTTTGCATCTAAAAGCTTGTTTGCTTTGCAATTATGATGTTAGACTCTCTTCAGACAACTCTGTCATTGTCGTAAGTTTCTCCTAAGATTCTTTGTAAATCAGGTCCGGATCTCTGTTTTATTACAATGTAGCTCAGACCCAGCTGAAACTAACCAAAATTTCAAAGCCTCTTTCACAACGGAACCATTTCAACACATATTTTGCATGACAAAATTTCAACATACTAGCTGTTTGCTGTTTTCCAGCACCACGTGAAATGACTGCTATTAATAGTCTGGTGCATACCAATGTACCAAGCTGTAAAAATTATACAGATATCAATCATTCATTTTCTAGAGCTGGTACTGATTAAAATTTTTTAAATTCATTAATGTACAAAAATTACTTCCGAACAATTCTTGTAAAGTTATTACTTCTCATAAAGGAAAATTGAAAAAAGTGGATTTTCTGTTTCTGAAATTGGAGTTTTGTCTTTGCAGGGTGCCAAGTCAGTAAATCCAGCATGTTGTTTACTATACAAATACAACTGGCCAGAAATGCACAAATTAATTACAAGAAGTCAAAATCTTAACTGAATTTAACCAATAAAACGAAATTTAATCGAACAATTTTTAACGATTAATCAATCGATTGTTAATTTCCACTGCCTGAAAAATATTAGGGCAGCAGAAATTAACTCCATACACCAAGGAGAACATCCTCAGATCTAATAAGCTATTTTCCATTTTGCTGCAGACTCCCTGACAAAAATTTGACAAACTTTTAACATAACAACAGCAACGCCAAAACACCAATTTCATAACTTGCTTCCCACATGTAATTAACATCACAAAAAGAATACAAAAGAGATCACATAGTCGGCATTTACGTGTCTAGGTGCACTACATGCCGTAACAATAACAACACACCACACATCACAGATGCTGACGCTGTCTTTAAATACACATTTGCCTAATAATTCTCAGCCGAATTTATCCATCGAGTGGATGTCCTAAGTATACCATAGAAACTTCTGTATTTCCATAAACGGCAGACACCGCAGGATACAACTTGACGTCCGGTAGGCCACGAAATGCAACGCCTTCAGAACATACACACACAGAGAACAAAAAAGCTCGTTTTAAATGAAAACACTTTGTCTGCTATTGTACGCATTCTACACAGCTAGTGTATAATACTCTATTGAGAACAGGGTTTCCACACTTTTACTGACAAAAAAATTGCAGGACTTTTAAAGGACTTTCTATGACCGTCAAAACCTTTTTTTTCAGGACATTTTCAGAGACCACCAGTGTTAAATAGAAAAGGTGCCAGTGTTATTTTTTTAATAACTCTGTGAAATGTTGGCCGATTTTAATAATTTTTGGCATGCAACATCAAGATGAAACTTGATGCATACGACTATACATTAGCCCAGCCCACCTTAACGCTGTTGCTACACTACCTTGTGACATGCAGAAGTCGTATTTTGGCAGTTTACAACATTGTATTTTATAACATTGGGTAGTGCATGCGTTAGCTCAGAATATTATTGCGAGATCACAAAAAAATCATTGAACATCTGCTTATTACACATAATGTTCTATATACAGGGTTCCCACACGTTTACTAATTACTATCAACAAAATTCCAGGAGTTTCCAGGCCTGGAAAATTCAAAGAAAAACCAAGGACTTTGCAGGATGTGTGGGAACACTGTAAGCAGCACATATGAAAATTCCTACTTAAGAGCGTTTTTCAACGGAACAATATAATCCTGTCACATACAATAAATATTCATGCTCTGTTTAAAACAACTGGGAAAAATAAACAATCAACTCAAAAGAATGTGCAACATGTTTACGGACACAAATATTGTGCACACAAAATTAAAACCAGTTTTACTTGACCAAAAATGATGTAATCAGGTGTCATTAATCATTATATTGATATTATTTAACTGGTCCATAAACTGTACAAGTAACAACCCAATTATTTGTAATAAACTGCATTATGTTATGAAGTCGATATCACTAATTACCAAGGAACTCGTAATTCTTTTCAAAGGCTAATGTATTGTCGTCGCAGTCTAATATGACCCGTATTCGTTCTCCGACCTGCAATGCAGCACATATATAATTCGTTTATTTAACACACTATTTAATTAGACTGTGGCACTAGGTGACTTTTTGTTCCATATTATTATTAACATTAAATGAAAAATTTAACAAATATCTACAATATCAACAGTAAAAACACGGACTATTTGTTCTACATTATTATTATTATTATTATAGACAGCATACACTGTACGCATAGTATAAAAAGTAAAAACTAAATTTAAAAAGTAATAATAACATCATCAGAGAAAGCTAAAAATGAAAACAACATGAACATTAAACACCACCAAATTCTCATAAAAAAATCAGCAAAAGTACACCAAAATTACATATAAATACACATACAGACTATGAACAGCACTTAAAACATGAAGAACAAAAACAGCACCACCAACCTAATGCTAAAATTCATTTAATATACAAGAAAAATTTAAGAAATATCTACAATATCAAAGTAAAACCACGGACCATTAATAACGTTAATAGACCGTGGTTTTACTGTTGGATCATAACAAGATCACGTCCACTGTCCATTTTATAATCTATATGCACCATAGAAATGATCTTATTAACTAAGTAACTAATTTATCGGTGTGACAGAAGCATGCCATTGAAACACACACAACGTGACTTTGGCTGGTAATTATACAACAATTATATATTCATGTGTTTATGCTGCGGTTGGATATCCAACCAAGGATGTAGATTGTAGCAGATAGTTCCAACATCTCCAGTGGCTCACTAAGATCCAGAATCCATTTTTAGACTAGCATCTTTATGGGTTTGATGCCTTATTCATGAACTAGACTGAGATGGTACTGGAAACAGTCTTAGATGAGATGTCCTGTAAAAACAGCTACAATTATAATTTTCACGAAGCTATTCCAGAACCGTAGCTATGTTGAGGTAAAAGGAGGCAGTCAACTGTCTTGTCGTATATGGAGAGACAAAATTCTGCTGCCAGAGCCCATAGCTGGATTTTAGGGATGGAAGAGGGATGAGAAATAGAAATGGGAAGGAGGAAGGAAGGAAATATAAGAGAGGGGATATGAATGGGGGAGAAGAAAGTGACAAGCAGAGGAAAAGGAAATGTACAAAACTGAGAAGTGCAAAATATGGTGGACAATACGTCGACAAACCAAATTGCAGTCAGTCTGGTCACACTAGTCAATTTGCTGACAGTAAAGGGGGCAGGAGATGTTTCTACTGTCTCCACTTTCAACTGAGCTTGGCTGTGGTCCTGTTTTCATTGGAAAACAGACAATTCGTGCAAAGTATCATTCGCACACGCTTACGTGACGATTCGCGCAACAACGGGGATGATTCGCGCGCTGAAGTTGCTCATTCGTGCATGCAAGCTGTTATGTTGTATAATATATTTCTTTCAAATTGAGATTAAATTACCATATTTACCTTATTTACCAGCTAGCTATGTGGGCACTCTTTGTTAATTGTATTAGTTTATACAATTATCTTATAATAGTAAAACGCACTCTTTTCATTGTAAAATTTATTTCTGTTACGTGGTTGATGCTATTCTGACAGAACTTGTCTCCATACTGCTACACGCTGGCTCATAACGCAATTTCAATTGTAACGCTTTTTATTATATGATTTTTACAATTAAGCGGTGGACAATATCACGTCGACTTCGGATGATTCGTGCAATATAGGAGATCATTCGCGCATTTCTACGGATGTTTCACGCACTTGCGCGAATCATACTTTGCGCGAATCATCTGTAAAGTGTTTTCATTTATCTATTCACAATATTTCATCACATTTATAAATCTGTATTTTTCCCATTCTATGAAACGTGACCAACTAACCCCATCCCTGGATGATTCGATGACAAACCCAGTCAAGTCACGACTGGTCAACTCGCGGACTAGTGAACTCGCTGAAACATATGATTTAAAACTTGCAGTAAATAATTGCTATTAATGTGATTTGTGGTAGATTACACTTTCAGTAGTCGATATAGTTAGCGTTAGGATTAGGTTTAGGTTCAGCATAAAAAATATAGCGTACTTTTTCCATTATTTATAACAAAACTGCTGTCAGCAAGTTGACCAGTCTGTGACTTGACGCTTACAGGACAACTCGCCGACAAACCAACTCGAGGTCAGTCAAGTCGCTGAATTTAAAAAAACATGGAATTACTATACTTTATTTGTACATTAAACCTAACCCTAACCCTGATTCTAACCCTATCGAATATTGGCAGTGTTTAAATAGTGTAATCTGTCTGAAATAACACTTAGAGCTATTATATACTCCAAATTTTAACTAAAACATTTCGGCGAGTTGACTAGTCCGCGAGTTATCCAGTCCGCGACTTGACTGACCGCGAGTTGGTTTGATGGCGAGTTGTCCTGTTACCGACTTGACTGACCGCGAGTTAGTTCGTTGGCGAATTGTCCAGTACGCACTAAACACCAGTTACTGCGTAATTTTTCCCGTTATTTTTATTTAATCAGCCAGAGCCGGACACATCGCATTATTTGCATGAAGCGACTGTAAACCTGATAAATCGGCGCGTTATTGAGCTGCGGGTAGTTGCCCTGACTATCGCCGTTGTGCAGAAGATGGTTGTCGACCAAGTTCCAGCCCCAGCTCTCCCTGTCGCCGCCCAGCAGCGCCACGTAACCGTGACACTGCATCGCAGCCGAAAGCGTGGCGATACCTACAACGGCAACGGTGCCGAGCGGACCCTCCCACCACACCTCCCAGCAATGTCGGCCGTTCCGAAAGCCGATTTTTCCGCGCGCGGCGTCCGTACTCTGCGCGACCGGGTTGCGATGCAGCGTGAAGCCGTTCGTTTTCACGTAAACGTTCCGCGAGCAGTCGTTCGGGTTCCACGCGTGATAAAACGCGCGCAATTTCGCCTTGTACGTAGGCACGTCGGCGAACAGGTCCGATTTGAGCGCCTCTTCGGCGAGCTTGCGTATGCAGTGCAACCGCCATACGTCGTTGTTTTCGTCGTTCAGAAATCGATACCAATTTGTACACACTAACGAACAGTTTCGAAGGTCGTCGATGCTCAGAAACGAGAACAGGGTTTCCAGAACTGTCTGAGGAAGACTACCCCACCCTCTCACAGCATCAAAACACGCCATCTTGAAATGTTAAAAGCGTTACCATGCGGTACAGTTTCACTCCCCTAAACAGGAAAATTCTGGCTTTAGGCACAGATGCGGGAACTCTGTACATTTCGATTTTTAGTTGTAATTCACAACGTCACAGTGAACTCACCGTTGTATTGTAAACAAAGATGTATTGTGCGGTTTAGAATAAAAGACGGCATTTTAATTAAGAAATAAGCAGAAAAGGTTGTTCTGCGTCGTTGTTGTTGTTATCCATATGGTCACAATGGACGACCTGTGGACGCTGATCTTGCTGTCGTTGGCGATGCTTGTCGGCTGTTATTTAGCCGGAGCCGTGCCACTGGCTTTTAACCTTTCCGATGATAAACTTCGATTGGTATCAGTACTAGGAGCTGGTCTTCTTGTCGGCACAGCGCTTGCAGTGATCATCCCGGAGGGAGTTCATGCACTTCTTTTTCCATCAGGCGGTCATCACGAAGGTCATGTTCCGCAAAAGACCGGCGGCACTAACACCGGCGCCGTGGGAGGCGCTGAACACAAAGAAGAAATAAAATTGGACGGAGCTGCAGCTCATCATCATCATCATGAAAGCGAGTTTGGAGTTGAGTTGCACAGTTGGATCGGGGTTGCGCTGGTCCTTGGCTTTGTGTTCATGTTGCTGGTTGACCAAATTGGCGGTCACGTGCACTCCCATGCCGGTGCCGCAGAACCTTCATCCGGGCAGAATAGAAACAAGATTACCGCAACGCTTGGTCTAGTCGTACATGCGGCAGCTGATGGCATTGCCCTTGGTGCGGCCGCCTCCACTTCGCAGACCCACGTCGAGATCATTGTCTTCATTGCAATCATGCTGCACAAGGCTCCAGCGGCCTTTGGTCTCGTCTCGTTCCTGCTTCACGAAGGATTCGACAGAACAAGAGTTCGCCGACACCTCACAGTGTTTGCATTCTCTGCACCAGTGCTGGCGATCATAACATATGTTGGACTTAATCAGGGTGGAAATGAAGTGTTGGTCAGCAACAAGGGTACAGGAATTGCGATGCTGTTTAGTGGCGGGACATTTCTGTATGTTGCAACTGTTCATATTCTTCCTAAACTGGCACGTGTATCAATATCTGACCAACTTAATGGTTCTACCGATGTTTCTCATGTAGGATTTTCTGTGGTTGAACTGGTTTTAATGGTATCAGGATGTCTTCTGCCACTGATTCTGGCATTAGGTCACAAGCATTAAATACTTAATAATGGTGCCTTTTAGTAATTGTAAATGAATACATTTCGTCAACTCCATGTGACAATGTGAGAAAGTAGTTCAAGGTACACTGTAACTTGTAAGTTGACAATTGCTGTAATATGACATTACACTTGTCATTTTCAGTGCAGTCTTGCTTTTGGGCGTTGTCAATTGGAAGACAAAAAATCCATAAGTCACATATGTTGCGATGCAGGTCTTTCGTCTGCATACTGTATAAGTAGGTAATCCGTGAAGCACACAGCAACGTTAGTCAGGTATAATCATTGGTTCATTTCTGCTTGAATGTAACACAGACATTGTTATGGATTTGCCATCATGTACAGAGTGTCAAACTTTATGTGAAAAGAAGAAATGAACTGATAACTGGTATGAATCTGTCTTCTGAGCATACCCACTCGAAGCTACCTTCATAGCAACATTAGTGCAGCCATTGTGGTAATTTGCCATCACAGTTTTTCATTTTGCATTGTAATTTTATACATTTTACAACCACTCAAGATTCTTATCAGATGTCAACAAAATGAACAGATTCATCTTATGGAACTTTTTTTATAATGTGGGCAAGTCTCAAAACTTTCCAATAGTGTGCTACCAGATGAACCCAATTTAGCTGGTTGGCTGTAGTTGCTATACTCATTAATTTTCTGTCTATTTTGCATTTTGAAGTAGGCCTGTGAGATTTCCATAAAACAACTTTCTCAACAGATTATTCGCTGTTACTGTCAAATATAATAGC
>Ga0056115_1001073_pt1 | contig 12565 bp, 8 predicted proteins | sample WorMetOlspDAHAB1_FD_77007 | JGI IMG/M metagenome (GOLD analysis project Ga0056115, IMG submission 77007) | Marine gutless worms symbiont microbial communities from Max Planck institute for Marine Microbiology, Germany - Olavius sp. DAHAB.1 ... | reverse complement strand
CAGCTTGCAAAGACGAGCTGATGCCAGAGGAAGCGCTGACATCGTTTACCATATCTGACGCATATCGCCAGTTTGCGGGTCAGGCATATTTATCGAGGTCAGAAAGTAGGTCACGCATAGAATATCTAATTCCAATGAATAATATTATAGTCATACTGTAATATGACGAATATATCCAATCTCACTGACAGGCTTTAATACGATTTGATTACATTTTTTGATCATTTGGTAGTGGCTTACTTTTTAGGCCACCCTGTATAAAGTCGAATTATCCACAATCAACACAGACAATTATGACCGGATCAGTACCGCAACAACAACGACGAATTATGTCAGCAACAAAGCAGTCGACGACCGGCGAACGATTTTATGATCGCATCGGCCTATGTACACTCCGTCTTGACGGTGCCTGGGGGCAGATATTCCGCCAAGGGGCGGACTGGGCCCTTTGGCGACCTGGCACTTGCCAGGCGGGTCGGTTGGTCCGCCGGCCAGGTGGGCCGCCACGTCAGATGTTGAAGTTGGTCAAATGACTTACCCCGTTATGAGGGGACGGGTCTGAAGGGAGTGGAGAGGAGGGAGCCAAGGGACGTTTAGCTAGAAAGGGAGAGCTCTACTCATTTGCAGGGCCCCGACTTTCTAGTTACGCCACTGCTCGTTGAGCCGGTTCGTTTAATTATCAAGGGCCGGTTTGAAGAGCCAGTCGGCCCCCCAATTCTGTCCATGGATTTATGTACACCCCTGTCGTGGGTATCTCCGTATTGACCGAGTGCAATCCCTCGGCATTTTGAGTTCGGCGCTTTTGGCGCGCCTTGACTCCCCCAAATCGTCGTGAACACTCCCCAACCGGAAATTTAGTATAAAACACCGCGTTTTACCGTGACGGTCCCGGAGAAACATCTGCCTTCTTGGCGGGAGGAGGTCATTATCACATTGGGTTTGTCACTTTACTGAGCAAAAAAAAACTTCCGCGGAAATCGACAAAACTCGCCGGTACAGGAACTGAGGATGTGTGGAATTGGCTAATTGTTATGATGGCGCGTGTCAAAAGGCCGTGCAAAGCAGTTCGCAATTTCGCGAAGTACGCAATATCTTTTATAAAGCTTACTATATCCACGTTTAATGAACTGACTCAAAAAAGTTTTCTGTTCACGGGATTTTGCTCCCAATTGTTGACTGCGCTATAATTTTTATAAGAATAATATCAGGGAAAACCCTCGTGGCCGGGAAAACCCCTGATGGCTCAAAAATTGCACCCTACTCTGGCCGGTCGTCGTCAATAAAAATTTCGTGCAGCAAACCCGAATTAAATCGTTGCAGCATTGGACAAAAACAAAGATGCTCGAACATCCCCGGTCGTCTCCACCAACCGCCTGATGTCCATTGTCCAACTCGCTCAAGACCTGAAGAGCATCTCTGTTGATTGGGTCGTGAGACTCCACCGCAATCGGGACAAATTTACCCTATAAGGGATATCATTATTACCATTATTATTATTATTATTATAAGTCCCCGTTTGTAGCAGTTGAAGTGATCAACGCGCATCTAGATGTCAGTGACACGGCGGCGAGGCGCCGAGCAGCGGGATGACCTGACAGCTGACGATGACGACGACGACGACGACGATGCCATGGAGTTGCCGTGGTCCATGAGGTGGCCTGGCCGTGAGACCGGATACAGCAGCTGGACCGGCACCGAGGCGTGGCCGCTGCCGGCGACCGAGTGCGCCGCCCGCAGGAAGTAGAGCGACTGGCCGGAGCGAGACTGGGCGATGGAGCGCTCGATGAAGTCGACGATGCTGGACGAAGAGGTCGACGGAGGTCGAGGCTGAGCGTAGAAACTGAACTGGCCTGGACAGCACCATTAGCAACAGCGGCAAACGTTGAGCTTTTACCACCGCACGCGACAATATACGGCTGTCTTACTGGGTATAATGCTTATTGCTTAGTTAAGTTATGTTTGTTTTTTCTTGTTTTGCAATTGTATTGTTTTATTATGTAGGCCTACTTCTACCGTTCTGCGGTGAATAAACGTTGTTCATATCCTACGCGATAGAGGACATTCATATATGTTGCCAACTTGTACCTTTCAACTGTACCCAGACACCTTTATCAATCGGTGCCTGTTTAGTTAAATTATCTCCTGATTGGCCTAAATGTTGTTTTTGTGTTGTGTCTTATTCCATTTACTGAATACTGATTTCCATGTTTCAACACCACTGTTTTATGTATGCGTTTGTCAGCCATACAAAAAAGATGATTTGATTTGCTTTGATCTGAATGCCAGGAAAAACGCAGCCTTTTGTCGGAATACGCGCGCATATTTGTTCCCATGCACTTTTTCCCAAACGCTCACCTCTGACGAAATGGTCATTTGCCGCGTGACCACAGTAAATAGTTAGGGTCACTCACTTGTACGAACCGAGCTGTTCTCGATCGGTCTGTAAACAGCCAGCCAGCAGGTGACGTTGGTATACTGGTGATAGGCTGCCGTGCCTCGCCGCTAGACCTGCGGTTACCTACCTAGCTTCAAAGCATCACCGCCCTTTGGACAGTACGAAATTATACTGCGCGGTAACAAGGCGTGAGCTGCTTTCACAATCACAGGATCGTACTCGAAACGAGGAGGGCGAGAAATGCAGATGCTGATCGCGAATTCAGCGCTCTATCTTAACCAGCACGTTAACGAGCCACGCCACTTTATTGCGGTTGACATTAGCTGGATGATGTGATGTTGCAGCACTGAGACATCTCTTAGTGGCTTTCTCGCTTTGAACTAAGGCGAATGGACAGACTGGATATCGTTTTCAACTGCGGCTTTGCGATGAAAGAAGACGTGTCTCATCAGTTAAACTCAGCTCACTCACTCACTTGCTTGTTTGGTATTAATATTGTATTAATTGCACTGAATTTTTATAGCAGAAGAACTGCGAATTTCTGATAGCCTTTCGTATGTCGAATGATGCAACATCATCATGATCAGCATCGAATTGATCGCGAGGTTCTTTGCGGCGATCGCGGAACTTCTTGCAGGTTCTTGCATGGGGTGATTGAGTGACGTCAGTGAAGTGAGAACAACATCAGGTCGCCATCAGGTATTGTTAGCCGACGCGCATTTTAACACACCACCCGAACTGTACCTGCTACAACCTTATATCAGTTATATGGTGTTCAGAACATGCATTGCATACTTTGATTATTATTGTCATCTCCAGTAACGACGAGCTGCACGGGAGAGAAGTTCTGAAAAGACTCGCAATAAACAGGCCCATATCCAAAATGGGTAGGCCTATAATCGAATTCCTTAGTTCATCGATACTGCCGTCAGGGGAAAGAGTTGCGGTAATTTTCGCAAGGATACACAATTTACACATATACAGGCTGTATATGTGTAAATTGTGTATCCTACAGCAGTCAAGTTTTCTAAAATCTTAGAATATTATGTCATACAAATAAGGTGCAGTGACGCTATTGACGTCATTGTCATAACACGCCGCCACACTGGAGGTATATTCTTAATGTGAACAAAAACATGCAGAGAATATGGATTGTGGAAATCTCAAAATTTCTATGTCGAGGTTATTTGCAGACCGTGTTTTTGACTGGTGTATGATTCCATACAACAGCTTTTGCAAGCACTCGTAAGTTTACGATGTTACACTTCTGCACGTGGACGGACTGGCTCTTCAAATCGGCCCTGGTCCCTGGCTAATTAGGCAGACCGGGCCAACGAGCAGTGGCGTATCTATATAGGAAATCGGGGACCCCTGCAAATAATTTATCCCTTTCTTCAAGCTAAGGACCCCTGGGCCTTTTCTCTGTTCCACTCTCTCCTTCAACATTTGACGTGGCGGCCCACCTGGCAAGTGCCCGACTGACAGGCGGCTCAGTCCGTCCGCCCCATGCTTCTGCAATATTGTTTACCTCCAACATGGCGACGTTTAAATCGTATTAAAGCAGGTTAATGAGATTGGATTTATTCGTATGCATATGGCGTCACTGTCACCCCGTGCATAACAGAGAAGAAGGGCAGGAAAGTTCGTCAATATCATTGTCAATAGACAAAATTTACCTTTGTAGTGTTCGATGCGGGTGTGGTGCGTGCGTCCTTGTGAACGAAAACTGAGGCTGAGAATGTAACGGTCATCTGAACTGTCGCGAAGTAGAAACGAACCGTCGGGCAGGTCCGCCAACCACATGGTTGCTTCTTCCCAGCTCAACGCGCCCCAGTACCAGTCGCACTAAGCACACAGCATACGCGTCATAACTAAGAATAGTGAATGACTAGTTACATATTGATGGCACGTTGGCACAGGCCGTCAGTGGCGAATTCAAGGGGGAGGCGGTGTACAATATCATGAGGAAATTTCACATAAGAAAATTATAAACTCGCCCACCTCACCCGAATAATGTCTCCGCATTACCTTGTGAAACGCAAAAGTAGCTGTTTGCAGTGTATAACAGTTATTATTATAATATAAATGTCTTACTCCACCTGTACATAATGAAATAAGTATCCATATCATCTCTATCTAGTGTGTGTGTCTTGTCTGCAATGTTCAGTTAACCGAAGTTATAATAGTCTTGCTCATAAGTGGGTGGCTCTGACAATAGCCGGTTGATGTGCTGTGCGTGTGTGGTCTACTATCCGGCAAGCAGCATCAGATTTATTGTTTTTCACAAGGTAATGCGGCGACATTATTCAGGTAAGGTTAGCGACTTTATCATTGTCTGATGTGAAATTTCCTATTGATTCTGTACACACACAAAAAATGTTAAAATATGTTCATTTTCGCCGAATTATTAAAAAATAAAAAGGGGGCACGTTTTTCGAGACATAGTGTAGTTCGTTGTATGCATTTGCGATAAATGACGACAGGGCTGACACAATGTCTTCTGTTCTCCCTTTCAAAATTTTAGGATCCGCCAATGCAGGCCATTTCGGCGCCGTTCGGGTGTTAAAGTAAAAACGAGATGTAGCAACCAATAAATTTATAGGTCCCACAAAAGCTGAAATACGAAAATGAAAAAGCCATAAGCGGCGACATGATATGAACAGGGGCAGCACTCCAATATTGGGCAGCATCCTCTGGCAATGTAGGCAGCAAATACAGTATAGGCACTGGCAGGCAGCAACATTGTTCCAGCTTCAATCCACTGACAGTTTGTATCTGTTGCTGCTGTTAAGCAAGAGACTCCAAAACTGTCGTTAAATAGCAGCAATTTTTCATATATGATCACCTTAAAACTATACCTACAAAAAAACTCGCACAAATTTTCCTCGAGATCAATGCACGACGAAATGCCAACTTAACTCTTGGAAGCGAGGATGCATGTGGCGAATGGCATGCAGAGGAAGTCATCATTTGATTTGAATACCAGGAACACGCAGCATTTTTATTGGGATTCGCGCGCAATTCTGTTACCACTTTTTTTGCAAATGCGCACCTCAGACGAAATCTGACCAAAATGGTACTAACCAACGACGGATCGCAATTAAGGTTCATTACCGAAAGCTCTGTTGCCTCGTATGGGATTCAGTATGGCCGCAACATGTCATGCCTCGGACAAAATGTATTATTCTGTATGCGACAATACAACTGTAGCTTAAGTGATATTGTTAGCAGTAGCGTATCAGTTGATAACATCGTACATAGGCAATATGTGCAGTCACTAGCTTCGGTCCAAAAATCATTGGCCGAATGTTAGAGAGAGTGTATTATGATCAGAGAGGGGTTGCTTATTCTGCCAAATGATCTCAGCAGCGTTGTCGGTGACATTATTTTGTTTCTATGTACGCAGTGACTGACTGAAGCTGTGTAATGCCTACTTTCACGTTTTCTTTTCTTTTCTCTTGTTTTCATGTGTACTTTGTGTACGATTTAATAATGATAATAATAATAATTATTATTATTATTAATTTATTACATTACTTGTGTATTTTTACACTTTTGGGTTTTTAGTGCTAACTGTTTGCACTGTGTACTTTCTGCTTCGTTTGCAGTGATTGTGTTAAGTCCAGTTTTATTATTTCTTGTGTACCGCGTGTACGATTCTCATTATAATAAATAAATAAAAATTACTTAACGAACATTAGCATTAAGATTGATCTTTTAGTCACATTGTGATCTTTATGCTATGCTCATAGGCCTATGCTTACGTTAATGTATGGGTTACACACACAAGAAAACGAGCAGACACAAATAGACACATATAAAATATACACAGTGCTTATTATTACACTACAGCTTTTCGTTTTATAAACAGCCCTAATTACACTGTCTGAATTTAGGAACGCATCGCACATACTGAAAACACAGTCATTAGGTAGGTAAGTAAGGGGACCACAGGGAATTGGGGAAACGAACGATTGAAGAGATAAGTCTTCAGGCGTTTTCCAAAAACAGTCAGTGACGGCGCCGACGTGACGTAGAGTGTTCCATCATTCCATGGTCGGGATGCGGCGACCGGTCTGTACGTTGTCAAAGCGAGAAAAGCGAAAGCCATCAATGCCGGCGCCCATGATCCCATAACCACAGCGAATGAAATTATTACAAACAAAACAACTTGAAGCAAACAGAAACATACCCACATACACAAGCCCATGTCGAGCACAGATGATTTTCTGTCAGGGCAGGCACAAAGGTGACAGCAAAATTCAGTTGTAGGCCACACCAACAACGAGAAAATTTCAGTAGTTCGGCACGACTTACGTCTTTGAGCTGTTGTAGGCTGTCGACAAGCTGAGCGGAAGTGGAATGATCGTGCGAATGTCGTGCAGTGGCCGCGTGCCCCGGTTCAGGTTGACCCTCGGCGGCGGCAGACGAGCCAGAGTTCGACGTGGTGCCGGTCGTCGAGCCAGCTCCTCCCGTCAGCGGCCAACTCAGCCCTGTACAGTCACGTGACACCAAGCACCTGTCACGAACTACCGCATTCGGTCTTCATTAGCCGCATCACCGAATTTAACGCCGCGGTTCGACCACCGGGGCCGCCATGCTTCCAATAGGAATGACGCCTTTAACCCTTCCCAAGCAATCAGCTCACATGCTCGTCACAGTCAGCGACCAAGCAGACTTTTTAACGCTCCACCTGACACAGTTAAGGTCATTTCGAAGGAGGTCTTGGCAGCAATCGCTTGACCAATGTAACCAGTGGCTTAGACAGACGAGGTGCGTAGGGTGCGTCAGGAAAATACTTAAAATTTAATTACCCGATTACTGAGTTATTTGGGCCTGTATGCAAAAAATCGTCTCACTGAATCAAAAAGAACGACCTGTCGCAAATTCCTGGCTACGCCACTGAATGTACATGTAACTGTAGCCCACACAGGAAAATACACACAGCTTACAAACACAAAGTACGAAAAGTACAGAACAAAATAAGCAACCCTGGTTTAGTCGCCTATTACGACACTCGGCTGGGAAATGAGGCATAGGCTTATATATAGACTTCAGACCATATTACACACAGGATGAGTATAAGAAGTTTCAGTTATAACTTTAACAAAATATTTAACAACATCCCCACCTACGTATCGGCGTACCTGTAGCCTATATAGGCCCATTGAAAACAAATGATTTGCATATGGACATAAAGTGAAAATTATATAGGCTATAAATGGCAACTTGAAACCGTATACGCAACATAAAATTCTCCCGTAAGCCCAGACCCCCTCAGTTCTCGTCTGGTTACCAAAGTCACTTCCTCTAAGAATCCTAGATCCGCAACTGACATGCCGCTGTGTTGGAGGTATACTCAGGGTGAACAAAATTCGTATTCACAGAGCGTGTATTTTTGACCGGTGTAATTCCATACAGCTTGCAAGCACGCGCAATATTACGACGTTACACTGCTGCAGCATACTGCACAGTAGCCGACTCCGACTCTGTTGCAGCCGCAAAATGGAAGAGGCTATACCTACAATGCGGCGGCGTTTATTATCGCGGACAGCATGACGTCACTGTCACCTCATATACAGAAGCTCACGTCGGACGAAACGCGGCGTTTTATCATGACGAAACACGCGGAGCGGCAGCCAATAAATAACTGGATGACACGACCGTGTATCAGAACCGACAATAGCATGATGGATCGGCCTGACGTGCCACGCCGCTGGCAGTTGTACGTCGACGAAGCCGGCCTGCGCCGTACGGTAGCCACGCCGCTCGGCCGCCCAAGATCAATATGGAACAAGCATCGATCATTTAAACATCACCCGGACTCCGGCGGCGGGCAACCCCGATCACCACTGCATACAGTTTCTCTCTTACGATGGTACAATGGCGTTTCAACGTTTGAACTTTGAAACGCTAGCAAACGCCACTCCAAAGCAGCCGAAAATCCGCCGATATCGGCCGAATTTTTACCAAAAAATAGCCGCCAAAAATTCGGCTAAAATTCGGCTAAGCATTGTTTCAGTGATATTTTTTTCAACAGCTTTAACATTTTTGCATATATTGTAATATCCTTTTCAGTATGCGATAATGACATTCGATTAGCCTGCTCATTACACTTAGATTAGAACTTGGTACTTTGACATTTCGAAGCAATTAAAATTTATTTAGTTAAGAATGTCATTTATTGCTCACGTTATAATAAGGCCGTAAGTTGGACCAGTGCTGCATGTGTTCTTCGGTCACTTTAGCCGGATTGTAGCCGAAAATATTCTGCGCCAGCTGTAAATTAGCCGTGTTTTAGAATTTACGCGTAAATTCGGCTAAGCCGGATATCAGCCGAATTTTCGGTTTAGCCGGGTTTATTTTCTTAAAAAATCGGCTGAGTGGTCTAGCCAGAACCTCTCGTCATACATATACACGCAGCAGAATTTAGCATTTATATTATACTCCCGCTATATATACTCGGCTTATTTACGTTATTATGACGAATGAAAATTTCAGATGGCTACATACGAACTTCCTCGAAAAGTCGGTTATATTACAACGGCCGTCAAGCGACACTGACCTCATTCACAGCCACGAAATAACCTCACAACACATTCTCGTCGTAAGCTATGCGTGTTACATTCCCATAACCGGACTTCCCACAGCCTGACTTGTCATGCAACCGTTTCAGACAGTCAGTGAGTGAGTGTTTTTCTTAACCGGCACATCACCCTTCTCGATAATATCATCGTAGCTACCCTAAGCGAATGTTAAGCTCTCGGAGATCTGCAGAACAGATTAAAACGGTTGTAAAATCAAGACTATGCAGCTGAAATAAAACCAAGAGGTTAAAGACACTGATAACATGTTTATTTGATCACCCGCTACCTAATTGCGCTTTACAAATCCTGTTACCTGATTACTTGCTTAAATAATTATAAAAATAAACGTGCTGCAACGGACTTGAGTTATACGAGTGTGACGAGCACAATAAGTAAGAAAGTAAGGCTTTTTCTAAAGCGCAGTTAAAAGGGTGGGGGCTACAGTGTGTGAACACGTGACTCCACTGCCCAATAAAAAACGTCACAGCTCCTCATGAGACCGCGTGTTGAAGCCATTCCATTTTGTGGCTGTAACAAAAGCGACTCGGAGTCGGAGTCGGCACTTTGTTCTGGCTGCATGTGGATCTGCTGGTGCTCGTATGCCAGCGTGCAGTATCACTGAACGACTGAGTTACTGCCCGCTAACTCACTCTGGACGACACTGCAGACAAAGTCGGTCAAAGTATTAACAAAGTAATATAGGTGAGAACGTTGCCATAACGCCGGCCGGCCGCAAAGCTCCCTGCAGTATTTATACGGTGAAACGTCGTCGTCCGCGCTCGAATTTATTAGTCGACACTTTCGGCGATATTTTAGCGGCACCGAAAGGCGTTAATCCCATATATGTACAGAGTAGACGGACGCCGAAGTTCGTAGTCACGTCCGCGGCTCGAAACAAGATGGCGGCGTCGAGTCGAGCGTCGGGCGGCGGCGGCGGCTGCTGCCAATGTGTTCGCCGTTGGCTCTTATTTACGAGCTGGTCGACGGTGCTCGCCAGGGCAACAAGCGGCACACTTCGCCGCCGTAATGCAGCGATCGTTCACCGCGTTCCCGACCCGACCAGAAGTGGGCGAGGTGGGCAGACTGGTCGCCGGTGGACTACGCTCCGCCGCACCGATGATCGGCCGCGACATTTCGCGGCAACGACGCTTCGAAAGTAACAACACGGCAGTCGGTGGCGCCATATACAAAAACTGACATCGAAATTGTATGACAAAAAAATGAACAGAACACTGTCATTTGGCCTTTCATTTTGATCCTGTGGGCAGGTCCACAAGTTTTCCAAACAGGGCCCCCACATTCGGCAGACACGGCCAACGCCGATACCACACATTTTCGGGGATAAGGTTCATCATCATCATTCAATTCGTTGAAAGCAAATACAGAGCAAGTACAGGTAGCTGCACGTGACAAAAGGAACACAAGGCTAGAAAACTAGCACTTAGAGTGGCGCTAGACTAGAAGTTACTACAAACTATAAAACATAAGACATAAGGAACACACAATTGGACAATAAAACATGCATACTTAACGGAGTATATGCGTATTTAAAACGTTATATTACGTGGGAGTTTTACTTATGTCGCTGGTCATCTACCACTGAATACGAGATGTACAAGACTCCCAGGATTTATCCGCCTCCGATATGACCTATATTGTGTCGCGTGGGGCATCAAACTCTACTCACTCACTTACTATATTACTTATAATATTATTACTTATATTATATATTATTAACAGTATTACCTATATTTACTTTGTGACATACTTTGACCGATTTTGTCTGTAGTACTGTCATATCGTCCGGAGTGAGTTAGCGGACGGTACCTCAGTCGCTCAGTGACACTGCGCGCTGGCATATAGCATGAGTATATTCGCATGCAGCCGGAACGAAGCGCAGACTACGAGTCTCGAGTCGTTTATTACAGCTGCTCTCAGTGTATACAGTATGCTGTGTCACTTTTCAGGACCGACGAAAAAAAACAATTTCACAAAACCGCTCTCGCCCTGTTGGGGTTAAAATACACAAAATCAAAAATTCGGTTCGGGCTCAGCCGCAGGTCCCCGCCGGCTGGGCAGCTCACCACGCTCTTCCAGACCCCCTAGTCGGCTGAAAAGGGAAACACCCCTCACCTTTCCGTACTCCTCAACACATGGCAACTCTGTCGCTTCGGTGTCTCGATCTTGAGTCTGCACCATTTTGTCCTTCGATATTGTGTGGCACTGCTGCATGTTGGGCTGTGGAGCCTGTAAAAATCGTCCCCGAAACGACACATATTATGTGTCGGCTGGAACACTAAGCTCTAATCAATCAGTCATGTCGTACCAATAACTGAAACGTTGCAGCGCTCCAGGCCGGCAGGAACGGGGCAGGACGAACTACTGCACTTGAACTGTTGTCCCAGTGGTACCTGATCTGCAAAGGGTGTTTGAACTTCGAAGATGGCACGCCGACTGATGATCAAACAGTGTATGTGTTAGCAGAGCGAGCGCAGTCTTGTAGGGGCGGTAAAGCGGAGATGGCGGATTGCAATGTACGAATCCGACACGCCTCCGCATCCAGGAAGCGGCGCCTACCGCCCCCCGCTGCTGCTGCGGCTGCTGATGGCGTTCGGTGTCGCGGTGACGCCATCAAAACTGATGACCACCGAGTAGCCGACCGACGGCGTCGACTGCTGCCTCCTGCCGCCGCATCATGTTTCGGCGCTTTGCCGTCGCCGCGTTTTCGCCGAATTTCGCCAAAACGCGTTTGAGCGATGGCCGACAACGACACAGTAGTTCTCTACTGTACTGTTACTATCGCCATTTCGTTTGAGTATTTCACTGTCATCGTCATTACAGCCAATTAGTCTTTTTTCATTAGTACGGTTTGCCCCTCGCGCGTTCTCCCAATTCTCTCTCTCCTCCGCTATATCAGCGTCTGCATTTCGCGCTGTTTCATCTGTTACAATATTAATTGTTAATTTTTCGTGAGTTATCATTATATGCATACGCTATGTGTTGCTGCATTTTTGCGAAAAAACAACAACTACATTTCGTGTTGAGACAAGTGTTTCGGCAGCAACGGAGCAGGACTGTATTTGCCGGAGGAGATGAGGTTCATTCTATTCCATTCTATTTTATTTCGTTCGAGCAGCAACAAAAACATGTAAATTTAAATAATGTAGAACAGGACAGCAAAGCACGAAGGTGCACATATAGCTGCTCTCAAATTATACTGACATTGGCCTATTAGTGACAATAGAAAGCTAAACAACACAACCTATAAAGTGGCCAGAAAAGCTTGCACATGTAACGGTACGTTTAAAACGAGTTCGTGAGTTAAAATCGACGGCGCTATGGCATAGCATTCCAACCACTAACTACACGCTCGGTAAACAAATTAACTAAGTAACGCCTAATGTAAGACGGTGTTTGAGAAATTTATACTTATGATCATGTGGGCATATAGGAGCTGAAAACCAGTGAATCACCGAGATCTATTCGGAACAAAACCGAACATAATTTTGTTACACAAAATAAATATGTGGTCGAAGAGTTTTAGGACAGGACTAACCACACTGCACCGAATGACATCCAAAAT
>Ga0056115_1001072_pt1 | contig 12579 bp, 13 predicted proteins | sample WorMetOlspDAHAB1_FD_77007 | JGI IMG/M metagenome (GOLD analysis project Ga0056115, IMG submission 77007) | Marine gutless worms symbiont microbial communities from Max Planck institute for Marine Microbiology, Germany - Olavius sp. DAHAB.1 ... | reverse complement strand
GCCTAACCTGCCACGTGACGTCTTCGACGCACGAGCGTGGCGGCACATTAGACGTCATCGCCACCCGTGACGACCTGCCTCCACCGCCAGTCGAAGTCGTCGACGTCGGTCTGTCTGACCATCGCTGCTGCGGTGGACTACGTCGTTGATTAAGCAGAGTCCCGTGTACTCGACGCGCACCAGCCGACCACGCTTGGTCGACGCCGCCGAGTTCTGCGCTGCGTTGACGTCGTCACTTCTGTGTCGTCCTGACGCGTGGACTGACCGCGACGTCGATGGCTTGGCGCGGCTGTACAACACTGAAATATCCATGATACTGGACCGGCTCGCTCCCGCTCGGACGGTGACATGTCGCCAGCATTCGGCAGATCCGTGGTTCGACGACGAGTGTCGTCAGGCAAAGCGTCGAGTCCGGCAGCTGGAACGAGCAACACGTCGCACAGGCGCCACTGCCGTCTCCGTTACCGAGTGGACGGCCGAATGCCGCGCATATCGAGCTCTGCTATGCAGAAAGCATGAAGCCTTTTGGACGAGCAAGATCGACTCCGAGCGTTCATCGCCCAGTCAGCTGCTGGCGCTCCGTCGATACACTGTTGGGCCGCGTCCCGCTGTCACAGGTCCTCGAGGCAGCCGATTTTCACCAACATTTCGACCAGAAAGTGGCCGATGTCCGTGCACTGACGGAAGACGCTCCACCCCCGCTGTCCGCTGTTCTCGCCCGCGTCGCCAGACTGCAGGTTCGTCGACTTTCAGTCACTGACCGTCGATGATGTCGTCGCTGCCATTCGGGCGCTACCTGACAAACAGTGCGCGAGCGACCCCATGCCGACTGGTCTGCTGAAAGACTGTGCCGATATCGTTGCTCAGTTCTTTACGAAGCTGTTTAACCGGTGTCTACGGTTGGGTTCGGTACCGACTGTTTTCAAGGAGGCATATATCATGCCGCTGATTAAGAAGGCCGACTTAGACGTGGACGATGTGCGCAGCTATCGCTCGATATCTACTTTGTCGGTGTTATCCAAGTTGCTCGAGTGCCTTGTTTCGCGGCAACATCTTCGCCCGCACTGGTGGTTCTGCCAACGCGTAGAACAACAATCGGCGACCGTTCCTTCCGGGTGGCCGGGGCTCGCGCCTGGAACGCGTTGCCGTCATTCGTCACAGACTCTTCAACGATATCCGCCTTCAAGCGTCATTTAAAAACGTACCTCTCTGACAGGTCCCTGTCTTGACTGCTACACTGTTGCGTTCGCGTCGCGCTGTTTTAACCTTGTTCAGTGTTCTCGAAGCTGTTTGCTGTACGACACTCTAATAATATTCGTGCGATGATGATGATGATGATTTACGCCAACTGATTCAGTATTGGGTAGGAATGCGATGTTATGCTATATACAATATGGCTTCTTTGTGGAGGAACTGTTTTTAGACACGATATAATATTGCATAGTTTTCGTAATACTGTCAGTACGGTGCAGATGATAAATGATATACTTAATGTCCAAGATGGACATTCTATCTTACAGTTTTCGAATGGCACACCATTGTACGCAAATGACACTGATACCATTTTATTGCATATGGCAATGGACCACATAGCTTCAAGTTTTACTGGTGTGTTTCCATTCTTTCTTTCTGTTATTTTGCTGTTTGCCATTGTCTTTTATTATTTGCTGTACTTTGTGTATGGATTATTATTTGTTCAAACAATAAATTGTAAGTCTTGCTCAATGGCACAGCATGTTAATTTTTATTTTTCTACCTTTATGAAATGCATTATGATGACATAACTGATCTGGTCTCTGATATCTTTACTTAGGTAAAAGTTTTGTCACAGCAGAAAATCTTAGGAAGATTCTTTTAAAATTGGGCCAAGACCTGAAAGGACACGCAGCCGACTGGTAGATAAGTACGGTCCTCAAGCATGTTGACATACTCAGCCACTAAACTTGCAGCATGCACCAGGCACTGAGCAGCCTCCGCCAGGTTGTTCCTCTGTAAGACAACCAACAAACTACCTGCAAACAAGTGCTTTTTAAAAAGGTATCATTATTAGTCATATAGGCTTCATATGGTGTCAGCCAATTGTGTGTGAGCGTGCGTGCATGCATTCTTATGTGTTCCATTTCAAACATCTACCGCAGTATATAAGAATATCGAGCACAGAATGTGAAATAACTTGCTATACGATGACAAACCTCACTATGCTTAGCAGCCATGCTCTGCAGCCACGTCAGCCGCAAATCAGGAGAATTCTGATAACCTTTTGCAATGCGATACATCAGGTCGATCAACATTTCTGGGTCTTCCTGAAACTCTTTCATCTTTATTGTGTCCGACAGAATCATATGGAGATTGAAAACCAGGTCACGCACCTGAACACAGCATCAGTGCCAGCTGGTGCCATCATAACCAGTGTTATTTTAGGTTTAACATATTTCTAGTTATAGTTCTCATTTCTTCTGAAATAAAACAAGTAGTATTCTTAATGACATGACATGAAAAGTGTAATCAGAAAAAAACTGCAATACAACATACTTGTGTGCTCAGCTACACAGGTGATCAGCAAATTATTTTTTAAATCGATATTATGGTAATCATATGATACTGCTGTAATGCCATTCAGCTCAAAACAACTCTGCAAACGTCTCAAGTGCTTGTAACTTTTTAGCACGAGTGGGACTGTTCTGACCCTCTCAACGAAAACTGATAGAGCAAAATTTCTCGTTTTTCTTAATTTCAATTATACCAGGTGACTCAGAAATTGTAACTAGACAAAATGCAATTTACTGACAAACCACATGAGATTTTATACTGAAATTTTAGACATCCTGCTACAATTCTGATTTTTTTATAATTTATTTCATTTTTCTCCAACGTTATGGCTATTTTTGTGCCATTTTATATTTTAGCCATATTTTCAACTGTACATGGAATAAGCAACAGTAAACTGTAATGTTCATTGTCAAGAAGCATTAACTACTCTTATAAATACGAAAATCTAACTAAAAATTGCACTTGGAAACTTGGCAATAACTCAATCAAATCTTAACTGATTTGCAAACTTTTTTTCACCATTATAAGCAGCATGAAATTTGCAACACATCTTATGTAGTTGTTATACCTTGTGAAAACAATTCCTCAAAAACTAACACAAATTGCACAGTAAAACGATAAAACTCTTTTCACAGAATAAGAAAAATTATCTAAAAATTAGAAAAAGAATTACAGCTCACAAATCAGCAGATAATGACGTTGGAAACCTGATCAGGGAATGAAGTGTTGTGGAACTCAGTGTCTTCTTCAGCGTAAACAAGGACTGTTTTGAGCGACTTACGCAGACACTGTTCGTTGAACGACTGGTTCTGACCAACCAATGAACTCAGAGACATTGTCACTTGCATCTTCACGCGAGCAAAATTCTACAGCAAAACAACACCAAGGACTTCAGAATGACCCCATGGTGCAGGATTCTTTCTGGCACCAATGGACCGATTTCCTAATCGCATTATGTACATGCATGAGCGCACGTGAAGCAACTTTTCCTCAACTGGGATATGTTACATTAAATCCAACATGAAAACAAGGTGTGAAACACACGCTATCATAATGATGACCTTTAACCATGAATAAACTGGCAGAATAAAAGTTCAAGACACCATAAGTTAGTTTCAGCATTAACTTTCGCTAAAACAATTCATTCAAATTAATGTATAAATTGTGACAAGACTTCTGTCCCGAAAGCGCAAATGTGCACAAACTGCTCACATATCTCTGGTTGTATAAATTGGTCCAATTCGGTTGGCAGATGGCCTATACGTCTTGTCAACACACTATGATAGAAACACGAGAGGTCAGATAAACACACTGGACGTAATATATTACAGGGTGACTCGTATTTTTCCATAATGATGACGATCATCATTATCACTGTAGTGTGCTGACAGCAGTGGTCCATTCATTCCATTGCAATGACTCAAAGAGCCTTGAACTATTCGGCTTGCAATGCTATGAAACGAAACAAGTGCAGTTTGGCTCCCACTGCTTGGCTGGCATGCTATGTGCCATCAATACTGGAGTGACTGGGAACAGAGTTTTGATCAATATTGTGCATGAATTGCCTGCCATTCACAAAGAATTCACCACGTTTGAAGTTTATGCAACTTTTTTCACGAGTTATGAGGAACTCAGTACTTTGACGTGTGACCTAATAACTGGGGCTTTCATCCGCTGAGTCCAATCTACTTTGGAACTCCTGCAAACTTCTGACAGTAAACTACATTTGTATGCTGAATTCCTCGTTGAAAATTGAACTACATGACGAGTACATGTACATGAGCCTTTGATCATGAACGTTTTTATAACAGACCCATTCACCAGCCAACAATCGCGTTATTTCGTCCCTGAACTTGTTCAAGTGTCTCCATGCATGCAGCAGAAATGAGAATGTGCAGTGATCACAGCACTCACAAAATGACTTGAAACTGAACTGCATCGTTATTTCTTCATGTTAGCAAACTGTTGGGGAGGACCATGCAGACAGTTTCCTACATGTGCCAGATACCATGCTGCATGCAGACTAATGTGGAACCGCTTAAGAACTGAATTCACCAGGTGCAGACCATCGTCCAATGACTATGCTTCCACTCTGTTGATGCTTATGTGCCACAGCAACCTGTCCTCTCCCACAAAAATAAAATTAAGAGCACTATAAGTATCACGTTAGTCAACTGTAATGTCAATTTAGCTGTAAACAAAGACAACAACAAACAACAAAGAAGTACATTTCCAATTTCAAAGTTCTGTCTCATCAGCATATAGAGAGAGGCGCTTGCGTGAACTCGGACTTCACTGAGCACAGAACTGCAATGTCGTAGCAGGCGAAGACACAGATCGGCACACTGTTCCGTGTCTTCTTCAAACAACAACTCTGGAAACTACAACAAAAACATCATTTGCGTCAATACGTCACTGTCGACGCCAGAGATGGGTCAATTACAAAATTTGTAATTGTAATTCAATTACAATTAATTAAATTTCAAGCCTGTAATTGTAATTGGCACCTGTGTAATTGTAATTGTGATTGGACAAATGTAATTGGTATCTGGCAATTACCAACCATTTTGTACATCGTTATCCATGGTTATTTTAGTAACTTGGACCAACCACATAATGCATTCATTTTGGGCATCACAGTTCATTTAATCAAAGACTGGCATTTGAAAAGTGGATTGCTTGCCTGCAAAGAATTTGTTGGCTGACACACATCTGACAATATTGTAAAGTAACGCACTACAATGCAATTATTGAGATGTTTCGTTTGTGCAGCAAAATAATGCACGTTGTTAGTGATAGTGCCTCGAATATAACAAAGGCGTTTGAAGTGACACTTCCACAGTGAGCTGACAGACGAAAGAGTACTGTTGTCACTGAGATGCAAAAACATGCAGACACTCCAGTCACACCTGTGTCAACAACACAGTCATCGCTGTCATTCGGCCATTGCCAATCACCAGCCCAGGAACCTGCCACAAAGAAGATGAGATTATTTAGCTTTATGACTACTCCTTCCCAAAGCTGCCAGCCTGATCATCCTGACCTTGCACTGACCATGCACCAAGAACTTATGGATTACTTTAGAACCACAACACTGGAGTATGACGATGATCCCTGGCCTGGTGGAAGTGACATGCTTCTGATTTTCCGCATGTGGCTCGAACGGCGAAGGCATTGCTGTTAGTTCCTGTTTCTTCTGCGCCTGCGTGCCTATATTCAGCACAGCTGGCAAGATATTTCGCCCCGAGAGGACGAGACTCACGGAGGAGAAGTTTGAACAACTGGTGTTCATCAAATGCAACAAACGCATACACAGACATATAACTGGATATTGAGATGTTGAGATTGAGATGACATTTGAAGTTCTGACTGCTAATTTGCTAACGAATAAAAGTATCAGTGCCGACGGGCAGTAACGCTAATAATGGTGTGTTGACTGGCGAGTTCCCATTTGCAAACACATGAGAAAAAGTCATGAGAAAAAGTAATTGTGACTGTAATTGACCTGACAGTAATTGCTTGTAATTGTAATTGTAATTGTATTTGGTAAAATGTAATGTACCGGTAATTGTAATTGGCAAAAACGCAATTGACCCATGCCTGGTCGACGCGCTCGCAATCCGACCACAATTCGTCAGTTCTCCGCATTGAACTGCGACCGCACGTCGAGTTCAAGGTCCACCCTGGTCCAACAGGCTCATGCCTACGAGGCTGATAACTGCCGCCTCGTCACCAACGCTTGCTCCAGAAGACTGTACTCGATAGACACTCGCAACTCGCACGCTGATCGGACGGGCACCAACTTCGATGACAATGTAGATGGACAATCTGCTGATGAATCTGAGTCAGACTTGTCATACTGCCGATTCAGACAGTTGCAGAAGGTGTTTATTTTCGAACTGAGACCACAACGCAATTTAAACAGTGTTTTAACTGCAAAGCTGGGTCCATGACTAGATGTTCACCGCTGCGGGGAGATAACCCTCAAAATCGGCACTTCGTTACATCGTACACATTACAACGTACACTGAAGGCCTAGTGGTAATTCATTATGCAGGTGGGTTAAAAAATACCACACCATATACGCGCTTCTTGACCATATACGCGCTTCTTGATGTAATGAAGTATTTCCAAAAAGTATTGTTGGCTTAAGAACTGGTGCCTCCTGTAGGTGTATAAATGTCCTGATCGCATCAGCTAACCTATTTTGTAAGTTTACTTTATGTCTACCGTCCAGATTGTGATGTTAGTCGCAGTCAGTCGCACAGTTAAAATTCAGCATTCCGGCCCAGCAGTTCACATATTCACATAGAATGCAAAACACACCTTCATTTTATGACCAAAAAATTATTCATGTTCCATACTTACTATCACACTAACCGTAATCAAAAGATATAAACTGTCCATACATGTCAAGTTTTAATAATGACATCATTACAGAATTTGAATTTGAAAATGCCGGTGCCAATTTATGGAAAAATTGCAGCAACGTTACAGCATTTTCCGGAACACTCTGTAGAAAGAGGCATCATTTAGCTATCATAACTTCATGGCAATTGCAGTTCATTGCACAATGCGTTGGCTCTCGTAGAGGCGACGATCGCACTTCTAGTTTAATGTTCTTCTCATTCTGTTGAATAAGACAGTATGATGTTTAAAAAGGATGGAACTTGAAATCAGAAGTGATGTCACTAAAAACGTTTATTCACCAAAAATTTTTAATGCCACAATGGACGCAGTTCAGGGATCAAATTTACCAAATAATACTACACTGCAATAATAATAATAATAATAATAGTATTATTATTATTATTATTAATAATAATAATAATAAATCAAATTTTTAACGTGGCTAAAATAAAAAGTGTCATTACAAACGGAAGTGTAATCGATACATGAAGAGTTAGAACAAAATGTCTGGTAATGATTAGCGGAAGAGGTGTCTTCGGTCTGTGGCAGAAATCGGTCAAGGATGAAGAGGCAGGCTGTTTCAGAGAATTAATGCAGCAACTGGAAACAAACGTCCGCTGACAGTAGCTAGACGATGTGCCGGAACCTGCAGCTGGTGTGATGAGGATGAGCACAGACGATGACGACCAGGCAGATCAGCAACACGAACTAGTTGATCCAGGTATGGCAGATAGTAGACAGACCATTCAGTGCTCGAAACGCCATGACCGCAACTTTATAGTTGAGCTGTTGTCAGAGCATGTGAGCGGAGATGAAAACGGAGCGGAGCGGGCCAAAAACCGGCTGGAGCGGTGAGCGGGGTTCAAAAAATCAAGTGGAGCGTGAGCGGAGCGGGAGCGGGAAGTCGTCGGAACGGGAACGGAGCGGTGAGCGGGCAAAATCTGCCGCTGAAAATCCGGTCCATCGTAAAACTACTCATTGGCCACGATTAGCTAGTACCGTAACTACCTTAGCTATAAAATAATTCAATGGTTCATATACCATGTAGATGTAGTGTACATAACGCAGTACTGGAGCTATTCGGGTGAATAGGCACTGCGTTGTTTCGCGTTGATCTGATATTTCTACGCTACATATGACGTCATTGCATTTAAATGAAGTATAGTTATGTAATATGAGTAATATGGATACAATTAAAAAGGTGCTGGGCGCTAATGACAAGTATAGGTGTAAGATTAAAACAGGTAAACAAGATGACGCAGATAAAGTGCGCGGCGCCATTGTCTGTGTGGCGAAGGACTCTATGTGGAATTTGAAGCGCCATATTTTGCGAAACCACGAGGATACAATGAAAGAAATCAAAGCTTCCGAAGAAGGTTTTTCTATGTTACTGTTTGTTTTACAAGTAACTGCATTCATTAACCACGAGACTGTGAAATAACAACTTTGAAAATCAGACAGTCAGTGTAATGAAATCACTGGCGGAGACTTGGTGCAACGTTTGGGGGACGCGGTCGGCGTCCAGTCAAAATGCGAATTTGTGGAGTACGGCAGCAGGGGACTATCACTGTCTCTTGGAGCTGAACGTTGGGCTGGTTCAGTATTACTGTGTATAGATGTTGCAAATAGTACCATAGCGTATATTTTACCCTTGAATGCCTGATTTGAACCTATTTTGGTTGGGTCTGGCTAAATACTGAAATAAAACGTGTGGATTTTGTGTATGTATACAGTGGATTTCGTAGATTTCGATATTTATACGCGCCGTTTTTAGTTAGCTGCCTGTTACAGCATTCACTTCCAGACCTGGTCATTCGTGTCATTACAAATGAGAGCAGTCATTTTATAATTACGAATAACGGATTAATCGAGGCTGGAAACGAACCTTTCATGTTTTTGTTAGTCTTTGATTTGAATTCTGTTCAGCCAGTTTGACGGTAAACGGATCTATTGATTCGATTGATTGATATCCCAATAAAGCTATTCATATATTTCGTCAGTCTTCATAGTTATAGCCAAAGATTACAAAATAGAAATAATACTATGTTAATCTAGACATTGTATGTGCCTGCATATACATGTAAATCAATAGGCCTGTTAAGCTTCTGTGTCGGTCACTGGTGTTGTATCTTCTCTTTCCGTCTTTCTCAATCTCTTTCACTGTGGCAATACGCAATGACATTTTCTAAACAATGGGGAATAAAAGCACCTCTATCCCTCCACATAAATATTTGAAGGGACGATCCCCCTGTTCCCCTACGTCTCCACTCCTGAATGGAATGCATAAAGAGTTCAAGAGTTGGCAAATGCACATCGATGATGGCTGACTTTAGTTGACTATCAGCACTTTTGCGTAATGATGTTCATCCCACAAAACAAAACGAACATTAAATATGAACGAATAAAAGTACTTTTTAACTAAACAAGTCAGAACGGTAGAGTATAATGTTTGTGCTCTAACTGGTTATAGTTGTTATTAGTTGGCTTGACACTTCACTATACTTTTTACTAGGCTCTCCTGGATTATAGGCTACAGGGGCCTATACGTGGAAGCAACATAATTTACGCGTCTTTATGTTCATGCAGCGCGAAAGAAGTAACAGCCACGCCGCGGTTTCACAAGTTTTTTTGAACAGGCGCCAGTTAACACTGCACAGGTGCTCAAAGTATCTTCTGTTCGAAAGAAGCAACTTGATGAGACGTTCATGCAAATGGTGATTCTGGATTACCAACCACTGACACTATAGGAGAGCGTAATGGGATGCGTGTTTTCGTTAACTGTGCTGTTCCTGGTTATGTGCCACCATGCTATGCTACTGTGAGAGACTCGTTGTTACCTGCTGCCATGAGACAGGCTGGAGAGAAATTGGAGACGGTGTTGCGTGGTAACAGCAATTACACAGCAGCAACTGCTATTTGGACGAGTAGACGAGGACATCTGTTCATTGCGTTCGTGTGCACATTTATCAGTGCGAATTTTGAGGGAAAGACTGTTCTTCTCGGATGTGTTCGCATGCTGAACCCAGTGCTGGGTAGTATCTAAGATACAAGTATCTAGATATGTAACTAGATACAAAGAAAGTATCTTGTATCTTGTATCTATATATATTAACCGATATGTATCTAGTATCTGTATCTACAATAAGCTTACCAAAAAACAGTACCTGTATCTTCAGCGCATCAAAGATACTTGATACTTCAAAAACAAAGTCATACAATTCGATTTAATTTTGAACTAGTAAATAATCGAGTTATACTGCCAAGTATTCGGCACATCTCTACGATACCAGCCTATTCCAGAGTAAATACAAAGCTATTACATATTCTAGGAATAGCTTGGTAAACAAACATGGCTGAAGCAAAAAGTGTGCCTCTGATTTTAAACGGAAAGTATTTCGAAATAATCGATGTAGACGGCGAGAAGGTTAATGCAAAATGTGTTAATTGTATCAACAAAACAATCTCTGGAGCCTTGTGCAGAGCATTGAACTTCAGAACACATTTGAAGGTAAACGTTATTTTACAGGCACGAGATGTGTGTGGCTAATTACTGTTACGGCGTTGCTCCGGCCCCAAAAATACTGACTTCCCAGTGTTAGTATTTGCATCAGTTGTGTAAACCTGATTAAATTTACCTTAAGAACAGAATAACTCCCGACATATATATTTCAAACTTTATCAGTTATTTACTTTATTACGGTTTTGTTGATGACTTCGTGTTAACCTTAGTTACATACATAACAATAACAGTTACATCGTTTATAACACGTAAGGCAACATTCAAGTCTCGTGTATGTTGTCATTGTTGCAGCGAGTTCATCCACTGCGCCTGGATGAATATGAAAAAGATATGGCAAACAACAAAGTTACTAAATCATCGAAACGCCCTGGTTGTGAACTTTCGGGAGGGGTGCAGAAGAAATTTAAACAGGCTTCATTGTTTGGAACATCTAGCGAGAAAGCAGCAATGTGGCCACCACAAAGTATTGTTGATGGCCTGATTCTAGACTACGTCATTCAAGAGATGCGGCCATTGGCGACTGTTGAGAAGCCAGCATTCCATAAAATGCTGACAGGCATCAATCCGTCAATTAATGTGATGTGCCGGAAAACACTGAGTGTCCGCCTAGACAAACGTCTTGACCAGATGAAAGACATACTGAAATCTCAGTTATCAGATGTCAACTATGTTTGTACTACTGCAGACATTTGGACAGTGAACAACAAAAGCTACATGGGAATGACCATGCATTACATAAAGGCAGACAAGTCTGAAGAGGTTTCACGTGTTTCCGCTGCACTGTCGTGTCGCAGGTTTCTTGGAAGCCACACATTTGAACATATTGCTGAACTAATCTCTGACATCCACTCAGATTATGGGCTTCATGTCGACAAGATATCTGCTACTGTGACGGACAATGCGTCAAATTTCAGTAAAGCATTTAGAGAGTATTTGGCTATTCCTGACGAGGATCGTAATGAAAACGAGAACGATGACACTGATGTCATCAGTGTTGGAGCAGTTCTGGAAGACGAGGCAAATGATGGGACAGACATATATCTTCCACATCACGAAACATGCTTTAGCCATTCACTGAATCTGCTAGCAACAGCTGATGCCAGCAAAGCTTGTGAATCCGATACACCTTACAGGCGTATTTACCGTGGTGCTCTTGGTAAATGTACGTCAATATGGAATTCAACGCACAGAAGCAGTAAGGCATCAGATGCAGTCAAGGAAGTAACTGACAAAAGCATCATCACACCAGGTGCAACTCGCTGGAACAGTTATTTTGAGGCAGTCAGACGAATTGTGGAAATTGGACCGAAACTGCCTGATGTCTGTCAAGCCACAGATACACCAAAATTCAAGCAGGCAGAACTCGAATGCCTGGAAGAGTACATTACTGTAATGCAGCCAATAGCAGTCGCACTGGACAAACTTCAAGGAGAGAAGAATATTTTCTTCGGTCATATACTGCCAACACTTTACACAGTGCAGATGAAGCTACAGACTATGTTACACAAGCCACTGAAGTACTCGGAACCACTACTGACGACTTTGCTTCAGGGCATGCAGAAAAGATTTGGCAAGGAACTGTCTTTCAGTTGTGCTGTGCCAGACAAGATTGTTGCTGCAGTATCTCATCCGTACTTCAAGTTGCGGTGGTTACCTGAAGATAAGAAGAATCAGTGTCGTAATTTGTTTGTTGATGCAGTGAAAAGACTGGATGATGGCTCTACAGTGTTGACGAACTCAACTCCTACCATCTCTCAAGCGGGCACAGATGACTTCTTTGACTTTGGAGAAATACCTGCAGCTGATGTTGTATCAACGAGGTCGATAAAGAATGTGCAAATTACTTTGTGGATCATGCCACAGATCTCACCATGCTGTCGAAGTATCCAAAGGTCAAAAGTGTCTTCGTGAAATACAACACGACATTACCATCATCAGCCCCAGTGGAACGTCTATTCAGTACTGCAGGTCAGATCAAGTTCCGCGTCGCAATTGCCTCGGTGATAACACGTTCCAGCAGCTGCTCTTACTGAAGGCTAACAGTTTCTTGATTGCCAACTGACTTCCTATGGAGACTATGCAGCAATTTATAAGACGCT
>Ga0056115_1001071_pt1 | contig 12594 bp, 8 predicted proteins | sample WorMetOlspDAHAB1_FD_77007 | JGI IMG/M metagenome (GOLD analysis project Ga0056115, IMG submission 77007) | Marine gutless worms symbiont microbial communities from Max Planck institute for Marine Microbiology, Germany - Olavius sp. DAHAB.1 ... | reverse complement strand
GAGTGAGAGTAGTGAGTGTGAGTGTGAGTGAGAGTGAGAGTAGTGAGTGTGTGAGTGAGAGTGAGAGTAGTGAGTGTGAGTGAGAGTAGTGAGTGTGAGTGTGAGTGAGAGTGAGAGTAGTGAGTGTGAGTGAGAGTGAGAGTAGTGAGTGAGAGTGAGAGTAGTGAGTGTGAGTGAGAGTAGTGAGTGTGAGTGTGAGTGAGAGTGTGAGTAGTGAGTGTGAGTGTGAGTGAGAGTAGTGTGTGAGTGTGAGTAAGAGTAGTGAGTGTGAGTGAGAGTAGTGAGAGTGAGAGTGAGTGAGAGTGAGAGTGAGTGAGAGTAGTGAGAGTGAGAGTGAGTGAGTGAGAGTGAGTGAGTGAGGGTGAGTGAGTGAGTGAGTGAGTGAGTGTGTGTGTGAGTGAGTGTGTGTGTGAGTGAGTGAGTGAGTGTGTGAGTGAGTGAGTGTGTGAGTGAGAGTGAGAGTGAGAGTGAGTGAGTGAGTGAGAGTGAGGGAGTGAGTGAGTAGAGTTTAATGCCCCACAATAATGGGTGTATCTGGGTTTTATGTATGCAACCATTATGTTGTTTTTTGGGGGCAGGGATAGATCCCTTTTTGCACTGCAAGATGCATGCATGCAAACATGCAACCACAAATTATATGAGCACTTTATATGCATTCTGTTTGAAGTACCCAGATATGTCGTGTCGTTATGGCGTATGTGTTTTTGTCGTACTTTGAACAGTTTTGTCCTATCAAATAATTTGCACTGGTACTATATTCTGTATGTCCTGAGCCAACTTGGGGTGATGTCTGGCCCAATTACCATCTAGTCATTTTAATTGTTTAATGTGGTGTAGCCTCCTAACATATGGGGCAGAAACATGGACAATTACTGCAGCTGACTTACCATACACAAAATCGAAGGCAGATCTTGTAATGAATCTTGTACTACTACTGGAATGATTTCGTAACTGCCGTCACTGAAAAATCAGGGCTTGATAACATCCGTGAGATCATCTTTTTGAACACATTGCCCGTCAGAGGTTCCTATTGCCTTCTGTTCTTTCAGCTTGTTGTGCTGCAAGTGACGACACTCCTCCTCAACGTGGCTGGCGTCACCCACGTAGTAGATGCTACATTAGCTGGCTCCACCAAGTCTGTACAGATCTCTACCTTCCACTCTCTGACGCTTCGAAGCATGCCCTTGATTGGACCCGTTGCAATGGCTTCTGTGGTATGTGCTGCATGATGATGCCTGCTGTGTGCTGCGTGTAGATTATGTTTGGTGTGAGCTGCATTCTTGCTGTTCTCCGAAGAAGCGCCATTCCTGAAAACTCAGATGTATGTAGAAGTTCATTATGTTGTCGTCATTATCGTCAGTTAACATTTTGTAAAGTGCATATTTTTAAAAAAAATTACACGCACTACAGTGCATTTAAGCATAGTAAACGTCAGAAAGAATTAGAATGAGATGAAAATTGTTGAATAGAAAAAAAGGTGAAAATTATTTTTAAAAAAACAAAAAAGACAGAGAATATTAAATGCTTGTCTGTGGATATAAATGTTCTAAGAGATGCTTTATAAGAGCAAAAATTATATTTCAGGCAGACATAAGAAGGAAGTTTTTGCTTGTGCAATGGCTGCTACCCGGTTGTATGTACATAAGATTGGTGAAATTGTCGCTTTGTGTCTGTAAACTGTTTTCACCAAGATCATTTGATCATTGGCCATGTCGCATTTCAAGTATGGCCTCGTTGCATAGGAGTTTTTACTGACGCAATTTAGGTGATTTGTGTTGTATGTTTGGTGCTAGTAGAAAGTGCACACTTAATTTTCTGTGTCATGAATGTACAAGTTTACATATGTGCATCAGAGCTGAATTATTAATCTCAGCTGTGCCTAATTACTGATTGTTTTTTATTTTTATGTTTAATGCTGGAATATTTACAGCATAAATTTACAAATATATAAGGGTTTGTGATCAGAATCAAATAGGGTGGCACCTATTGTGTGCTGTCGTGTTTTATTTGTTGTCAATTTTAATTTGATTTAAAACTGATTTTTGATTGTACCAGGATGTCGTTGCTGGCGGTTTTGTCACGGGAAAGGCGGAAGACGGTACTCCAGTGATAAGAAATCCGGCAACGCAGCCAGTATTAGAGCTTCTTGATAACGTGCTTGCACTTACGAGGTTGGAATTGTCTGTTGCCCTGTCATTGTTAATGTGTCAGTTAGTGTCGTATTATACTGGCTTTAGTAATCAAGGTCCACCAAAGTGGTAACAATGATGGGATCACTGGAAAGCAGTTTTGAGATGATACGAATGACTTAAGCGGTGATTCTGAAATGACGCTGTAAGGCAGTGTATTATGGTCATGGGTAAAATGCGGATCTGCAGATCATATAATGGGTTAAAATGCAAATGTCAGTGTGGACACCCTGGTTCTTCACCCTAACCCTAACTGTAATCATCCCTAACCCTTTTTTGCCAATTGTACAATCAGTGGATCCACAGTCTGCAGTTTACCAGAAGCCACGAATTCCAGATGTTGGCGGCAACTGGAAACACACTGCTTGATAGTTAAAGGGGTGGTATAACAAGGCAGTTGTTAGCAGCAGATTGGAGTATCACGGCTTTATGAGTTGAGACAAAAGTTGTGATGGTTTGAAAAATGGGGGTTCAAAAGTGAAAAACTAAGTCTGCTATTTTCGTTATTTCTCTCTTTTGTTTTCTGTTCCATGGATCCTCGTTGTCTGATGCAGAGAAACTGACAAAAATAATCCAAGCAACATTGCTCGTTTTGTTGCCATTTTCCTAGGTCAACCCAACGTGGCTTCTGAGGGTGTATGCCTTCCTGATTTTTAGTCTCCATTTGTTTAGTGATTAAAATTGAAATCTAAACGACGTTTTGACAAGCTATGCTACTGCTTGTGTGCTACAATTATTTTGCGATTGGTTTTTTACGAATGAATAGTACTGATAAGTGTTGAATACGTTAAAATGCAGTTCATCACTAGCAGTTCTCCTGGACCATTTGAAAAAAGAAAAGGATTCAGTTTCAGAATAATAATAATAATAATACCAGGACGATGTTTACTGTGCTATCGTATAGGGCACTGCCATATGCGAGAGTACACTCGGGTCACTTGAATGAATGTGGGTCAGTGCTGTATGGCTGCCAACTCGTAGGCCACGCTGTAAACTTGACCTTTAAGTCCTCCTGTAGGCTGCTGTAAGTCATCAATCGCCATTTGTATCATTTACCATTTTACTGAGGGTGGTAGGCTGAGTAGACCTAGGATATTGTGTATATGCGGTTTCACTTTGTCATTGCTTGGGACCCAGGTGCACTCCAGAGTTGTAGAAAAAGTGTACCTTGTTTTCTGGCTGACTGTCGTCAGAGGCGACTAAACCCGAGTAGGTTTTGTTGTTTGGATTTATCATGTTGCTGTATTGAGTCTTTTTTTTTCATGTGCTTCCCAACCAGTGTGTCATTTTTTTGGTGATGTTCGCAGGTCACTGAATCTTTTGATGATGCCCGACTGCTTGTCCAAGTGCCATGACGAATTCAAAAATGCGTTTGAAATTACTGAAGCTGAAAAACTGCTTATTTTGGGTAGGTGTATTATTTTTTTATGATTATTATTCACTTGAGTCAACAAGTAGCAAAGATAGCTGTTAGAGATATATACAGAGATAAGACTATGCTAATACACTGGCAAAATGCTGAAAAAAAGTAAAATAGGACTGCATGAACTAGAATAGCTCAGTTGAGCTTTAGTAGTAACATACAGTTGTGCTGGACATCTTTTTCTGTTTGTCACGTTTTTATGACATTTTTACCGAATGCACTGTTTATCATTATGTGTTTACTTTTATGTGATGTTGTGATAAGCCCATTTAGAAATTTACCTGCAGGTTTTCACCTGGACTACACATATTCTTGTTAGTCCAATGTTTTATTTATTTTTAAATAAATGAAGTTTTATTACTTTTAGAAGACGCACCATTAATGACAAAGTTACTCCAAACTGCACATTAGAAATTATAACAATGGCATTGTTTTATATTGTTCTGCCTAAAACTCGGTGATGGCCAACTTGGCGTGCGACCAGCATTGTAGTAAGTTCTGTTTAAAATTCCATTTGGGCCCTGTTTATTATGTAGGCTGCAAATTCTTGTTCTTATATGTCACTGATGACTGAAATATTTAATGCTGTTTTTTTGATAGCTCTGCATTGGAATGACTGGCAGCAAACTATTGTCTTTATCTTTATTTAACACATTCGTCTAATCTTTCGTCATTCTTGAAATGACTTTTAAAACATGCTGCAAAGAACAACAACACTTTAGAAATTGTCATCGTCGCCGTTGTTGATAGTAGTAGTAGTGGTAGTAGTAATAGTAATGTTGCTGTTATGTTGGTAGTGCAAAATGCACATGATCCCTGATAGCTATTCTGTCTCACGGTCCACAGCACCGAGGGTGGTCTCAGATCTCTTATTCCTTGGCCATTGAGCTGACAGCAAGCACACTCCAGTCCCTCTGGAGGCTGTAGCGCTCAATCACGCTGGTGGTAGACCACACCTCTCGCCACTTGTTCTGCCTTTTTTCGTCCGCAACTACGGCACCTAAGTGCATGGGTTGCTACTCATTTACCGACCCCATAGGGATGGAAGGCTGAGTTGGCCTACTTGGCTGACTGATAGTGGATGCTTTACCCACAATGTGGTCAGACAACTGACTGCCAGTGTGGCACAGAATAGAGAAAGTTCGCTGGCCTAGACTAGTGTTCTAACCACTATGCTACGCAGTTTTTCTACACTGCCAAGGTTGTTAGTATTAGTGTTATACTACTATTACTGCTGCTGTTATATAACAAGCGACAGTTAGTTCAGAGTTATGTTATCGGTCTGTGTTGTTTGTGTCACATAACATGTGGTGAAACATGTTTCTGTAAATATTGTAAACTGTGTAGGTGTGCAGCCGTCACTGACTGATAACATGTCGGCTGCGCATGGTGTTAGGACCCCTGTCGAGCGCATGCAGTCATTCTTGAACATTGCCTACGAGTCGAGGTTTGGCCAGCATTTGATGTTGTGTCAACTTTGTAGTGTCAACCATGTTTGATTGCGCTGTTTATAAACACCCGTGCTTACTTGCTTGGTTGTCTGTTGTCTGTCGCATAGTGCAGTATCTTCATAATAACAATGCAGCTCAGTTGTGCGTTGGATTTTTGACCAACGGGTCCCGAGTTCGAATTTCACCCACTGTGCTTCTAAGCATGCGGCATACTTGGCAAGCCACTCAGGCACACCTGTGTTTCCATGCAGTACAATTTGGTACTAGCAAAAGGGCAGTGATGCTCCGAAGCAAGGATTTAAATTAACTAGATGTGGCTTTGCATAGGTTATTCATCACAGACATTTTGGTATATGTGGCGACAAGCACTCTGCCTACAGTTATTCCTATGGACTGTGCCCCCTTTACCTTGCCATGATAGTCAAGGTGGCTGGTACCAGAGAGCATTTGCAGATTCACACTGAACAGAACATGACTGCACTGAATAAGGGCAAAATTTCACTGCTTTGACTCTCTGCAGTTCAAACGATCGTCTCCTACTTGTTTTTGTCTGGCTTCACTGTCGAGTTTTTCAATTATGTCGACATTCTGTGATAGCTTTGTCAAATTTTAACCAATGTTCAAAATTGTTCCCCATACAAAGAAAGCTTAGGTTCAGTGTCTGTCAGGGATTTATACAGCGCAGAATCATGAAGCATCTCTACTGCACCGAGGGTGTTGAATAACTCGCAGATAATTCCGTTTTAAGTAGTTCCCGAAAACTGTAAGAACAGTGGATCACGGAGACAAGCTGTTTAAGAGTTCCACGAAGTCGACGGGCGACAGAAAAGGCCTACACCCAAACATGCTCAACTATTAACACGACACAGTGAGGTGTGTGAGTTGTCGACTGGCTGAGCGTAGTAGTCGACGGCCGGCGTTTTATGAAACTGGCATGCATCAGTTGCCCAGATACTACCAGGCTTTCTTCATCAAGCAATGGTGCACAGTAACGTTATCTGCATTTCCTTGGAAAGAGCTGTTTAATTGGCACAAGATATATTTTCAAGCATCTGTCGCTTATTGTGTGTTTCACAGCTGCATGATATTTGGTGTCGTTGGTCAGTCGGTGGGCTTGCAGTTCTACCAGACTCCGAAACTGACCGCAACACTTTCGGGATGTCTGTTTGCTGGGCTTCCTGCTCAGCCTGACCATCGTCTCCGTGTCATATGTCGTATCCTCTTGCTTTTCTGTTTATTAGCTGTCATGTTTAAGATGATCGTCTATCAGTGGGTCAATAGAAATTATATACAGGTCCACTTTGCCAAGTTCATTACCAACCTATTCATTTAATACTTGTTAATCTGCCAAACCTTGGTATTTTACTGAGTGTATTTTACTACTAATTAAACTTGGCAAACGATGAACTATAACATAGTTTAGTGCAAGTTTTACAAGGTTATACATCCCATATTTTTTACATTGACAAACTTGCACAGATTTCCTTGGCACAGGTGTGTACACAATAAACACATACACCTCTGCTAAAGGCCCGTTTTTGTTATTCTATATATTAAAAAAAAATTTTACTTTTCTTCCATTACCTTTTTCAGAGCCAGTCTGTCAACAGACCATTTTGTCCTTCAGTGCTTTGACACTGTTGGTTGGCAATGTAGCCTGTATAAATCGTCCCCAAAATGACCTAGTATGTGTCGGATGGGACATTAAACTGTACTCCTTCACTCAGGAATTTGTTAATTCGCCAAAAACGAATTATTGCAGACAAACAAGAGTGGAGCATCTACAATATCCTGCCGCAAGGCTTACACAGTGGCGCCAAACAGTGTAAAATGTGTGCACAGAAAAGGAAAGAAATTATATGACAAAAAATAATATTGATTTTTTTCAAGACTATATACACTTCTAAAAATACTGTTGCGATGTAAAAGAGTTTGTGTAAGCTCAAATTCAACTTGGCGCGACACGACACCCTATCTAGCCCATGTTTAACACGACGCAACTAACCTGCATGTTTATATTGCATATACAACAACCAATCACCGAGCAGTATTAGCATGTGTGGCACTCACTCCATTTGTCATAATTGACGTCATAGCAACAGATAGCGGTACAAGCATTTTGTCAGAAACTATTTCGTTATTGTTTTGGCTTATACACTATGTTAAAATTATAGCGCTTCTGTTATCGCGGAAAAACGTTATCGATGTGGGTCAGAGTGAACGTAATATAAATCAGATCGGAAGTTTACGATACGAGAATGACAAGGAGGCACGTTTGGATATGAGCTCAACACGCCATGTCCTATCACGTCCTGTCGTGCCAGATAGAATTTGAGCTATACTCTGATGGGTGGTTCAGTGGTGTTGTTATTAGGGCACCCTCTGGTAAAAATGCTGCAGCCTTAACTGTACGCCAGGTGCGTTTCTGAAGCATTATATTCATCACTGTCCAAAAGAAATGTACGAAGCTGCAGTTGTTCCGTTGCTTTCAGTCTTTTGCCCTGTACTGCATCAGGTAAAGCTTCATTGCAAAGATATGACTGGTGCATATACCCATTACGTATACATTGTATTACATTGCAACTGCTATTAACTGACTCGACTGTTAGACAGAGTTACCAGTTTTCTGAATTTCTGACAACCTGGAGATGTTGTGGAATTCTTCAGAGGCCAGCGCCACCAAAGCTGAGACCACCCACGTTGTTATAGTTTGGCGTTTTTTTTCACGAGGATGTCTTGCTTTTAATCGGTTACTAATACGTTGCAGTAGCATATTTGCATTGTTAGTGCTTGGATTGTTACAGGAAACGAGCAATTCTGTATGGTGACCTTGCTAATAATAATGTGCATTTGTTGAAAGAATTCGAGTTATTAATTATGCTGCTGCTGCATTTATGACCATCGATTAGAAGCTCACTGCTTGCTGCTGAAATTTGCACTGTTAGCATAAGTTAATTGTAAATATTGCTAAAAAAACGTTGCAAATCTCTGAAACTGTTGTTCTGTTTTGCAACATGAATGGTCAGTAATTGCATTGTACTGTTGTGTTCAGCGGCTTTGCACAAAGTGGCAGTTGATGAACCGATGCTACGAGCAGAAGTAATGAACTGAAATTTGTTGTTTTTTTTTGTTACTTTCCTTGTGCTGTATGTTGTATCCAGCTCAATTGTTTTAATGTTATTCAACTTTATTGTTTTAATGGCATTGCATTTTGTTCTGTGCGTCCAAACTGTGGCTGCTAAGCGGATAGCTGTCGTAAGATGATATTGAAGCAATGTGTAATGCCTGAGGTTTCGGCAATACAGTATGAGTGAAACTTTTTTTGTGTTTTTGTGTCTCATGTTTTCATGTCTCGCAATGTTTTGTTTGTGCATTTCATTGATGACTTTCAGGTTCTTGTGTAACTGACCTTGTTGTCAAGCTCTATTGCACATTCAACTGCTTAATGATATGTTTGATTCATAAGTAATAATTTACTTGCTTGCAAGGAAGAGTTTAAGCCAATAGATAGTGTGATGTATGTGCTATATCTGACGATGTTTTCTGGACCACGTGAAATGGCAGAAAAATGTGCCTTTGCTTGTCACTTGTGAGTATGATTATGATTTTGATGACATCATCAATCGCAGTTGAGCAGTCTTAATGAAAAAACGATTTGTAACAGAGAAGTTGTGAAATTAGTTGGTCTATCAGTTGATTGTCGTTTATGTCGTGTCATCTCATAGTGAGAGTGGCGAAACAGTTGTGGAGAGCAACGAAATGCTGACGAAGGAACTGCTCGAACAACAGAGTCTTCATCTGCTCACGCGCGAATACATTGACTTTATCGGTTGCTGCTTCCGCTGATACTGATAATGTAGTAACTATCATCATCATTGTCAAAGAATTGGCACTGCTAAAACATGCGGTCATTGTGGTGACTAGCTTGGTTAGGTTTACTACAACGTTGGGATACCGGAGTTGAGTGATCAAATAATTTGGGAAACCCAGGTTTGATATGAGTACAGTCTCTGATGTTATTATGAAGGAAAATATGGCTGCAATTGTTATTTTTCCACAGGAAATTCTCCGATTTTGTTACAGCAAGTGTTAATGTTGTCTACAACCAAAGAACCGTTATTGTTTGTAGTTGTTATTTTTTTGTAAATTCAGTGTCCATATTCCGCGACAAGCCGAGCGTTGGTCCGGCAGCCGACTTTTTCAATGATGACATGATGACTGACGATGCCGAGATTTCAACGAAACATCACGAGGAAAATATTGGCGAACTCGGTCTGATCCTCCTGCAGAACAACGTATGTCCTTTTTGCATTCTGATCGCGGCGATGATGTGGTGTTTAGATCATCTATCTTTCACGTCACAAATGTGGCCAGTCACTCAAAACATTTCATCTGTTTCTAAGGGATGTAATGTGGTACCAGCCAAGGGTCATTGGTGTTTTATTTCTTGGAAGGAAATAAGTAAATAGTCAGCAGTACTACTAAGTCCACTGTAGCACTATTGACACGTTGGATCATGTGACCGGTTCATTTTTTCTGTTTTTTTGCTATCATAACCTTTATTTTGTGTTCAGTAATCTCGCACAGAAATCCACTCTGTCTCGCCTGTTCATCAATATTTCCTTTGTTTGATGGAGTTCATTCATTGCTTTTCTCAGGATTTCCTCGTTATTAATTCTGTAGTTCAAGCTAATCTTTTTTGCTTATTCTCTAAATCGACACTTAAGACTTGCTCTCTATTTCTGTGTTGTGGCTGTGTGTTACCGAGAAAGTATTTCTTAATGTATACGCATGCTGTGTGTAGGACATATTGCAGTCAGTGATGATGACTTTGTTGGCGTCGTTTTCATGGGATGAAAAATGCCTCAAAAGTGCTGGTTTGTGCTTCCCGCTTCTGAAACAGGTGTTCTTGCTTGTGACATTATTATGCATTTACATATAATGAGTTTAATTACCAGCTGCCTAGTCACTCAGACCTTAATATGCTGTCTTTGCATAAATAATCGTCATCGTCATAATCATGGTCATCATAACGAACCCGATCAACACAACATTACAGGACGAGTCGAGCCGTGTTCATAATGCATTATAAACACAGCAGGACAAGTCGAGCTGTGTCGCAGTCAGCCTTCAACACATTCAACGTGTCTTGTTGTACACAACAAATCTTCTTGGGCCACAATGAATGAGCTAGACAGCATGTCATGTCATGACGAGCGAGATGGAATTTGAGTTTATGCATCACTCCTGCCCTCTCCTCCATATGACAACATTGTAAGCTATGGTGATTGTCTAGAGATTATGATGGAATATTATCAGAACTGTTTCTTAACTGCCAGTGTGCTACCTCTTCAATGGGCACAGTTAATGAAAGCAGTTCATACGACCCGGTTCGGCCTTGAGTTTCTGTTTTGTGTTTTTTAGGTTGCATGATTTATCTGTATGTTTTTTATGTTTGTATGTTTTTCTTTTGTCTTGGACAGCTGAGTTATTCACCTTCGTGTTATGGTGCTGGCGTAACAAAACTTTAATGACCCTTTTCAATTTTTTTGGTCCCTCCCCATTACTGCGGGTTAGGAGCTGGCTCCATCCCTTTTAGGGCCATTGTGAACCGAAAGCAATGTGAGATGAGGGGGTTATTTCTGTTGCTGGTCATCCATTACTGAATAGGATATGTACAAGACTCCCAGGGTGTATCCGCCTCTGAAACTACCTATAATGTGTTGGGTGGGGTGTTAAACTCTACTCACCCACTCAGTTGAGTTTATCCATTGCTTAATGTCTTTGCGTGCAAAACTTGACAGAGTAAGTGAATGAATTTCAGCTGATGATGGTGAACAAAGTGACGTCGGAGGATGTGTGCCTGTTCTTAAGAGCAGTTCTCATCGGACTGCAGAAGCACGGCCAGCACGAGAATGCACAACCAGTGTTACTTTCGCTGGCGCTACGCATCTACGAGTTGGCGGTCGGTTGCTGTGCTGTGTATACATTTCTTTCAATTCACGTTTTTCTCTAATTACACATTTACGTAGAAACACGTTAGATTGGATGCGCTATAAGCATGAAACTCCTTTGCAAAAGATTGGCCGATAAATTAGGGGGATTTTCTCAAAGTTTGGGGTTTTCACCTGCCTTTAGAAAAGTTGCCTGGACAAAACATAGTTATTGCCCAGTAACTTACAGTAATTTACAAGTTAATGTTATCTGTAAAACTGAAAGGTCATTGTGTGAAGTCGGTCATTAAAAATACAGAAGGAGGCAAAACTGCTTGTGACGTTACCTATTTTTAGTTGAAAAAGCTAAAACGGGTTTTATAAAATAGAGTTTGTGTCTGTGGATGTGCAACATTGTGCATTTTGGCGACTACGTTTGCCCATGTTTGCTCTAGACACTCGAACAGCCATCACAGCTGCAGTGTTTGTCAACCTCTTATTGGAATGGAACCTGCTCGTGGACCCTTGTGCAGTGACACAAGGGTTTATTGTATCCAAATGAACAGAAACATTATTTTCCTATATTTAGTTATGCACAAAAAACCCTGATTGAGAGGACCGTTGTCTATGTATATCACTGTAATTGTAACATAAATCAAATATAAACTCGTGTGGTCAGAATAGCCGATGTTAGCTTCAGTGCAAAACTTGTGTTGCCAGACGTTGTCCCTGGCGATTCTGGCCGTTATTTTTATATTTTACTGGTCACTGGTATAATCCCTGTCTAGCACTCACAGAACCCTTAGGTTCCGTGGTACCCTGGTTTAAAACCACTTGTTCAGCGCAAATATAAATGAAGTAACGTGCAGAATTTGTGGTTGATACAGTTTACGTGGTATACATCGTCTTTTTTGCAGTACTTCTCATTTGTATTGTGTGTACAGCGACCAGTATTCAGTGATGTATCACAAGTTCTACTGCAAGTGTCCAGCTGCTCAAGTAAAGACCTACAGGTCTGTCTTGATCTATGACAAGTGTGAAAACAGATGTAAAAATGTGCCGTTTGTTTGTGTACTGTTTGTGACTAAGGGCCGTTTCACACTGACGCGAATTATTCGCGCGAACAGTTCGCGAGAATGCGTATTCACACTGACGCGAGTGATCAGATAGCGCGTCAAAACTCACTGACGTCATTTTTGACGTTAATTACAGATTCATAACATAATAATGAAACTAAAAATGGTGTGATCAAAATTGTCAACTGAACTTCTGTCGCCTATTCCGGTTAATGAACTTTTGTAGCCATACGTAAGTTCTTGGTTTGTCCAAAACCTGTCTAGTCTATTTTTAAATGTGTTAACATTTTTGCACTGTTAACTTAAGCTGGTAAACTATACCATATATTTACAATTCTGAATGAAAACGAAAACTTTCTGAGATCATAATGACATCTCGAGTTGACCAGCTTCAGACTGTGCCCCCTATTAATATTATCCTGATGCAGTTCTAAGTGCAAATTGACGTTTTTGCAATATCTACATGTTAGAATTTTATACACTTCAATCATGTCTCCACGAATGCGTCTGAACCGTAATGTT
>Ga0056115_1001069_pt1 | contig 12603 bp, 8 predicted proteins | sample WorMetOlspDAHAB1_FD_77007 | JGI IMG/M metagenome (GOLD analysis project Ga0056115, IMG submission 77007) | Marine gutless worms symbiont microbial communities from Max Planck institute for Marine Microbiology, Germany - Olavius sp. DAHAB.1 ... | reverse complement strand
CCCCCCCCCTTTGGGCGACGGACTGATGCCGTCACTCCCCAGCTAATGCTAAAATTTGATCACTCTACTGTGAAACATGGTACTCAGAATACATATTCAAAATGATTGCCACCAGTGGCTTTCTGACAGCTTTAGATTGCACCAATTTCGTTTTCGGCAGGGGCTCTGCCCCGGCCCCACTGGAGAGCTTACAGCGCTCTCCAGACTCCAGAGCTGGTTTTAGGGGCCCTACTTCTAAGGGAGAGGGGGAGGGGAGTGAGAGGGGAAAGGGAAAGAAGACGGGAAGAGGAATGGAGCGGGAGGGACTGCCCCCCTTTCACAAATTTCTGGATTCGCCCCCTGTGAACTGATAAATTTATTTCCATGATGAGTGTGTGTAATTAGTCAGTAGCTAAAAGCAGCAAAATCTATATTAGTGACTCGAGTCTTCGTATAATTTAAAGATGCAAGAAAAGCACTGAGCTCTGGCAATTGTTGTAACCGCAATGTACACATAGATGGGATTTAAGAGTTCAAGAACAATTTCACTTTTTGGCTCCGGGTTGGAGCACGTTGCAGTTCACCTTAGGCAAACTTTTGCATACAGTGCCTTTGTCTTCCAGCTGCAGTATACGTGGATGGTTTTAGCCAAAATGGTGTTGACTGCCAAGATCTGGATTATCTCGCTCTCATTTGCAGTGGTGGTGTTAGGATGTATCGTTTTCTTTGATCCATCCGTAGTTTGTGACAATATGTGCAGTGAATGAATGAGTATTTCTGGCGCCCAGACCCGGAGCAAACACAACAAACGAAAGAGAAGCACGCACACACAAATATAGAATAAAATGTAGATTAGAATTAACGTATTTTGTGTGTGAACCGTAGTCGTCAAGCGGTATAATTTGGTACTGGACAAAGGCAATTATGGCGGCCTGTCGTGAAATTTTTGAATGCGTTTTATTGTTACGGTTTATGTGGCAAATTAAGCTTTCTTTCTTACTGTCTATCTATGCAACACTGGCTTCCTTCCCACCGCAAAAGCTATACTGCTCGCCATATTGCGCGTGTGTTTGGCGTGGATGATCTTTAAAGGCGTTGATAATATTGGCGTTGCTGCGCCAGTGCCGGGCATATACTGCTGCGTAGCGGGTGGAGGGAGTAAGGTCCCGAGGCGACGATCACAACCGGTGTAATGCCATTTATCTCGTTGGCGCAGCACGGCAGCTGGGTGCAGCCGGTGCGACCTCGCACCTGCCAGCAGGCCTGTAACCATGGAGGCCGCGTGCGCGCGCCCGCTATGCCGCCCTCCCATATTATTCCAGTCACGTGAACTATTTTGTACAGTGTCTGCTGCTGCGTTGGCAGGTGCTGTCTGCTATTGACATCTTCCTGCCAAGTGACATTGGACTTGGCGATGTGTATCTTTTCATGCTGTCGTTAATACTACACCGATTGCTCTGTGTTACCTTAGCATCTGCTGTTGTGTTTGTGAGGTTCTTCAACAGTTGCCATCAAAAAAGCACCATTTGCTGACAACTACCCACAAAGCAGCTTTTAACTGATTACCTATGCAAAGAAATAACTTGATTCTTACTATGATATAATTATGTAACGTTCATAAGCGTAATTATGCGTTTATTCATAATCATCATCATCATATTATTATTTTTTTTACGGGGAAACCCCTGGTGGATCAAAAATTGAAAAAGGGAAGTACAGATTGTGTGGAAGTGCACCCTACTCTGGCCAGTCGTCATCACTAAAACCATTATTGTTATTGTTGTAAAGAGAGAGAAACGTTGAAAAGTACAAAGAGGAAAACTAAGTTACAACGTCGCAACACTTCATCATGAGTATGTTGCGTCAGAGAATGCAGGCGCATTGCATTGCTTATTGAAGTTATGATGTGGTTGTTACAACCATGCTTACATTCTGTTGTTGCCATTTGGTTGATGTTGAGTAACATTTAGCAAACATATTTGTTTAATCAGTGCACTAAATTCTCAACAGCCAGAAACACCTCCATGCTCACATGTGTGCATATATTAGCATAAATTATGAAATCGGTCTTTTGAATCTGAACTTCGCTGGCTCATAGGAATTGAGCATCTTGGCATCATATCGTCTCTGTGGGATTTTTATGGTTAGTTAAAACAGCTTTTGATAAGGTTGACAGTAAAATGGAATATATCCTTAATAGTGTTGCAGTTATGTTGCCACAGAACTGATGCAGAGCGACCTTCATCGTATCATAGTGTCCCAGCAACCTCTGACCGTTGATCACGTCAAGGTCTTTCTCTACCAGATCCTTCGAGGTGCGTCTTTTTGATGCTTGGCCATATATAATGACGTGGTTAGTTATGTATAAAGTTTCTTTACCTTCAACCATTAGCCTAGACTTGAAACTTACTAGTCTCAGTCAGAAGTTTGTCTTCATGAAAGTCGTACTGGTATCTTTTGGCACCACTGTGGAACTTCAAAATTACGGAATCGTTAAACGTGTGCTATGTAATCCATTTTCTTTGCAGTAGTTAGTACCTGCTATCTTTAAGAAATACTCGACACAAAGTGGTGAATGTAAACACGGTGCAGTTTTTTGTCTCTGTGCGTGGTTATATAGGCCAGACCCTGTGACTGTGATCCAGCCAACGTGTTGGGTAAAAGTATAGCTTTTGAATTAATGCATTAATTAGCGTGTGAACATGTTAAACAATTAATTGCACTTAATAGATTAATGCCGTTAAAAAAATTTGACATTAATGAAATTATGCTATACAAATACCATGGCATTTGCAAATACACCACCAAGAGATTGCAAATTTTCTCCAGGATGACGTTTTTCCCCACGCACGAGTAATGTATTTTTCAGGGCACTGATTGCTGTGTGGTAAAGTGTGGGCCTACTGATTAAGTTTTTTAATTGCAACAGTTGACGCGATTTTAAAAATTATTCTCAAAAACTGTAGTAAAAAGTGAAGTGCAAGAGTTATGAGTGCTAACACAGTATACCACATCATGACATTATGTGCATTTGAATTTCCTAGATGCGTGTGTTTGTAATGTCAGGTTTGAAATACCTTCACTCAGCACATATTCTTCACCGCGACATAAAACCTGGAAATCTTCTTGTGAATTCCAACTGCTTACTCAAGGTACTTTCCTTTTTCCATTTATTTTCCCCCATAATTCTACTTGGATGCTCGCTGTCTAATTTGGAAATTGTTTTGTAAAATACTTTGTGTGCTGAGAACGTCCCTGACAGCTGGTAAGCTTTTGTTGTTCAGCATATGTGCTTATTTCAACTCAGTCAAAACCAGTGGTAGTTTTGTAAGGTAGTTCTGTAAGGATTTTGCTTCATATGGGCATGGGAGCTGAAGCATAAGACCACCTCATTTCCTGGCTGAATGTCATAAAAGGTGTTTTGGCTTATTGTGTTCTGTTGAGTTGTGTATTTTTTCCCGTGCTCATCTGCTTCTCTAAATTTTCTCGCATTACTTTATATCCATAGTGTTATAACATCGTCAACTTTCTGACTAGTGTCAACCTGTTAGCCAAACTTTTTAAAGGTGTGATGTAACCTTATTATGCCAAAACTGCAATTAAATCTCAACCATCCAACCTTTTGTAAGGTTTCCCATATTGAGTTGTGCAAACTTTAATCTGATTTTCGAATTTTGCATTTAACTGCCACATTTTCGGAAGCCAGTTTTAGATAAGTTACAGTATTGAATACATTAATACACTCTTTATGATGCATTTTCAGATCTGCGACTTTGGACTGGCTCGGGTGGTCGAGCCCGATGATGATGTGTCCATGACACGTGAGGTAGTGACGCAATACTATCGGGCTCCTGAAATTCTGATGGGGGCTCATCACTACACAATGGCAGTGGACATATGGTCAGTTGGCTGTGTTCTCGCAGAATTGCTGAGTCGTCATATTCTCTTTCAAGCTAATGGACCTATGCAGCAGGTAATGTGCGCTTATTTTTAATGTGCTTTATTACACTACTTTGCTATAACACCATTGATTGGGTGGTCATGTCACATGCTAAACCTGCTAAAGATAGCCACTTTGCACTGAAAAGTGCCGTATGGTTACATCAAACCACCTGCAAAGCTGAACTCAGCCTTTTCTTACACAGGCTGTTTAATACGCCAGTGTGTAGTGTTTTTAGTCTTGTCCATCCGCTTTAACTAAATTGCTGTTTCTTGAGACAGTGTGTCATAATGGTGCTGAAAATGCTTTCAAGTGATGTTGCCTGCTAAATATGTTGGAGACACCAGGGTTGTGTGGGTATTGTGTCTCGGTTTGATTGCCAGCCAGACTGGAATGAATGACACTATTGTTGGAACTGCTGTCACTGCTACCCGGCTTCATTAAAACCAGGATTCATTTCTGGTGCAGGATTATTGGACAGTATTGAGCAGAAGTCATCCACCTAATGCAAACGTTGCAAATGCACATAATGCTGCATAGCTTATTCGTGTATTTTTAAAATTTAATTTATCATTTGTAGCAGAAAAAAATTATAAATGTATCAGATGCGTATGACATTGTATTATGAGACGAATATATGTATATGTAAAACACAGGAGACAGTAGCATGTAATTCTAACAGTAGAAGTGGTTCCGTTTGTAATCCAGTGAGACCGTGATGTTTAAATTGTGCAGTTTGGTACTTGATGCACTCTTTCATTGTCGACATTGCATATCATTGCAATTGCTTTCAGAGTTGTTGATTATCATGACACTCATTTTCTTGCTGTGTCTGTTTGTGTGTGTCTTTGAAACCAGTTGGACCTTATAGTCGACGTGGTTGGATCTCCAACTGTCGATGATCTGTCGTCCGCTTGTGAGACGGCAAAACAGCACGTTCTACGTCGAGCACCTCATCAGCCCGACCTTACGATACTTTACGGCCTCTCCAATGACTGTGATCATGAAGTTGTCCACCTCCTCTGTCAGATGCTCGTTTTCAACCCTGTAAGTTGTTCACTCGTCACTTGTATACTCTGGTGAATAGCAGTTTTGCAGGTGCTGTTTTTTGGAGCAATTTGGACGAGTGTAAAAATATGTCTGTGTGCGTTGAGAATTGTTTTTCATGGGATTGGATCTGCTCTCATGATATGCTTAATTCACGTTTTTGCCTTTGTGAAAGATTTAGCATGATCAGCTTGTGTAGCTTGTTATGTTGCTAATTCTGTTAACTGGATTGAGCAGTCAGTTCAAGTGAACAGTTGGCGAATGTGTTTTTGTATAAAGGACAAAAGGTACCTTGATGTGAGGAATGTTGCACGAGATATTTGGATAATTTGAATTCAAATCCAAGTTTGGATCTACAAATTTTATTTGCAGATTGTGAGTGCTACCTGATGCCATGCTTTCTATATTTTGCCACATATCACAACATGCCTGCATATAGTTGGAAGTATTACTGACAATTGTAGTACAACGTTGATCTGGCTTGTTGTCCAATTGACTATAAATGTAATCTCACCTATAACATTTGGACTCCCAGATTTACATTATTGGACTTAAGTTATGCCATTGTGCATCCTGGTAATTTTTTGCTGCCATCTTTGTCATGACATGAGACTGTTATTGTCGTTGGCTATGTGGGGATGACCAGTCAGTCTGCCACCACGAGCTGAGGCCTTCAGTAAGCCAAGTGCTCAACCCGTAGACACACAATGGTGTGTGTTTATGTGTCGGCAGAAGGCCAATGCATACATGTGCTTGTGTGATGTGATTAGTCTTTGTCCAGTTTATTTTAGTTCGCTAGCCACACCATGCCTCCTGTTCACAACACTGGCTTTCCCGTCTCATATTGTGTGTCAGTTGATCAGTGAAGTCTCTTTCCTACTGGTGCTGTGATCAAACAGATAGCATTCATTGCTGCTTATGAAGGCCATTGTTGTTCACAGTTTATGGAGGACAACGCTGAACTCTCCTACACGTTACTGACCCCCTAACCTCCTTAAGGCCACTTCTGAGATGTGATGTTGGTCTGGAGACAGAGGTAGAGTAGTAGAGCTGTCTCTGTGAAATTGTACTGTGTATTGCTGCATTATAGTGCTGCACAACTGCATGAGCAGTTCTAACAGGTCGTTTGATATGTTTTTTTCGATCTCTTCTTGTCCTGTCTTTAAAGTGCCTTTGTAACTATTAGTATTTGTGACACTATGTATTAAAAATTGTTCCTTTTCTACCTTTACCATTTTTGCAGCCGATTTTTGTGAGGTCGATCCTTTATATTTTAACCGACCATTTTGTTCTTCAGTGCTTTGACGCTGTTGGTTGAGCTATGTAGCCTGTAAAAATGATTCCTGAAATGACCTGTTATGTATAGGTTGGGATGTTAAGCTTTACTCACCCACTCAGTTGTGCACATGACTGTTTTGTGTTGGCAGGAGAGACGCATATCGGCAGCTAACGCGCTCCTGCATCCGTACCTGGAGGACGGCCGACTGCGCTATCACTCGTGCATGTGTCAATGCTGCTATCGCGCTGCTGGCAGTCGAACTGTGTTCGCTGACGATCCCGAGCCGTGCCATTTGCAGCCGTTTGAGCCACATTTTGAACAGGAGTTGTCTTCAGTGTCACGTGTCAGAGGTAGTTCTCTCTCGTCCACTGGTGTTATATTGTACAGAATGGGAGGACATGGAGAAGATTAATAGAAACACCAAGACCTGTAGCACTGTGTTATTTGAATTATTTGGAAACTCTGGCATTGGTTACAAGAATTTAACGAGAAATCGAGGTTACAAGATGAGTTACTTTTGACGATTATGTTGTTGGGTGCCAAACCTGTCAGTCTGTGAATGATATCGGTCGGTTTCCTCTACCATTTCGAGTAATTTATCTGGAGAATGTCTGTGGTGTTTACAGGTGACAAGCATATACTGGGTGGCCCAAAAAAGTAAGCCACTACCAAAGGATCAAAAAATCGTATTAAAGCATGTCAGTGATATTAGATTTACTCGTCAAATTGAAATATGAATCAAGCACTATAATATTACTCTTGGTATTAGATATTCTATGTGTGACCTACTTTCTGAGCTCAATAACTATGCCTGACCCGCAAACTAGCGATATGCGTCAGATATGTTAAATGATGTTAGCACTTTCTTTGACATCAGCTCGCCTTTGCAAGCTGAGAATTCTATGTCTAAACGATCTTTTAGATGGAGATTATGTGTAAAATTTCTTATATGTCCAGTTTTTTTATTTTATTCTGTTTTCAAACCTGATTTTATAAGATGCGTTGATTTTACCCGTATTGCAGCTTCAAACACAGCAAGTGATGACGTCACAAATTAGGTCACACATAGAATATGTAAAACAGACTCATAATATTCTTATGCTCATTTTGTAGTCGAAATTGGTGAAAAACCTAGCCATAATTGCGGGTTTTGATTCGTGATAGTGGCTTATTTTTTGGGACACCCTGTATGTTTTTCTTTCTTCACCTCATGAATGTGGTGTGTGCTTTTTGTGCATGTAGACAAATTGTATCATCTTTGCCGTGAAGTTCAGTGTCGCAACGCCATGCTGTCATGCATCACTAACTCTCTGGGTTTGTAACCGCTCTCTGCTACACTTATACATTTAACGAGTGTATTTGTATTACGACTTGGGCATGTACAAGCTGACCTTATCTTTGCTTTTTCATTGTGGGTTTGCATAACGATCAAATTTGAGAGCATCCTGGCTCACCAGTAAGTTTTTAAAAATCTCTCCCACGCCTTGCAAACCTCAAGAGAGTAGTAAAGTGAAGTTGCCTATTTACTTCAGAAGCCCAAATTTGTTTTCTCAAGTGATCAGCCATTTTTCCTCTTCCAGCTGCCATTATCACCGCACATTGACCTGAAAAGTACTGTCATCTTCCTCACAGAGTGTAGTCGGAGAGTCCATACGGATTGGTACGTGTTCAGAGATTTGTATCTAGTAGTAGGCCTGTGGTTGCATTAGATGTGGTTTAGGTCAAAACTTAGGAGAATATGCTGGTAGTTTTCATGAGTGTTGGTGATCTTGTATGATGATTTATCCTTGTAAACGAAGAAATGAGTCTGAATGTCAAGTACCTATTTAGCTTGTAACTGGTCATACTTTGAATACTCATGATCGCCATTTTGAACGTTGCTTTTTTGATGTGCTGAAAATGTGCGATCGTGTGTTGTTGCAGGTCATGCATTATGTGACCCGCGCAGTCCGTGAAAATGCAGTCGTTTGTCAAAACGACGTCCTTCATTTTCACAGTCCGTTTGTGTCGTTAGTTTTGTCCGCGTTTCTGTCGCTGACTTTGCTGCTAGTTAATTCGACCGAGTTTTGTCATGCTTTTTTTGTGTCACGAGTTGTGTTCACACTTGCATTGTGGACTGCTTGATTGCACTTTTGTATTCGTTCTTTGAGCATTTCCTGCTGTATTATTATCATCGTCATTATTATTCTTGTTATTATTATTCCTGCTGTATATATGTGCTGATTGCCTACAGTGTTTTTGCAGACTGTGCTGAATGCCATTAAGCTTAACCAACCACAAAATCCACATCCTTTTTTGTTTTGAACGTTCGTGCTTTTTGGGGGAAAAGATGATTCTTGGACTGAAATGTCGATTTAAACGCCAGTGATGCTGCATTTTTGTGGCTTTCTTCTGCTGAAACTTTAAAGCATTAATTTAAGTACCATCATCAAGTAATATGCGTACATAAGTATCCAACCAATGATTCGTCTAAAATCTGGTCTAGTCCAGATTGTAGACCCGGTCATTTGAAAGCCAGAACTAACCTTAACACTTCTTAACCATAACAACTCCAACCCTATCTGTCAGTCACTGAATAAAAAAAGTAAAGATTATGGCGACGCAAGTGCGCGAACACAACAAGGGCGCCTAACAGTTTGCAACTGAAAATAAAAGCGTAAAAATTTTTTAAAAGCTAAAAAGCTTGGGCAAAGACAAATGTTTTGAGTTGGCATCTGAAAGTGTCAACGGAATGAACTTGACAAAGTGGTGATGGCAGATTTTTCCAAGCACGCGAAGCATCCACTGCCCCAACCCTAATCCTAACTCTCGCCATGCTGGATTTTAGACTCTTGGGGCTGTGCCAGCCCAGATTTAGGCCAGGCATCCATACACTGAGTTTGAGAATTGCAGCTGTCAGTTTTATTTGCTTCTGAATATGCTTTTGCGCGTCGATATATCTTTTTTTGTGTACATGACGTGTGTGTCTCTTGTTTGAATGCAGCAGTCTGACATTAATTGAATTTGCCAGACAAGGGGACACTATACTGCCAGTAACAATGTGAAATACTGCATGCCTTTTAGTAGCGCTGTGGATATTAATGATAATAATAATAATACAAAATTTATAAAGCACCCTAATGTCATGAAGTGGTTGTTAATTTTAGAATTTGTTCAGTTAAAATTTGGGGGACATCTTACCATCACTAATTTGTGTATTTCTGGTCGGGTCTTGAGTGAACAGCATGATGGAATTCCTGATTTGGCTCGTTACAAAATTTGTCTTAAGCTAATTTATGGAGATTACTCGATCACAAATAATTTTATCACTACAGCCCTGTAGACGTTTTCGCATTTAAGAGCAAGAAACTGTAAAAAATGAAACTGTCATTGATGTCGGATGTTCATTCGGATTGGGGGAAGTGTCCCAAGTGCTGCAGTTTGCACGAAATGGCCTTGATGTGATGTAAAATCGATCGTGTCACTGTGTTGGTAGTCACAGTGCTATTTGCTGTGTAACTCTGTGTGACGATTGGTGGTTAAAGTGCAATAGGAAGCAGGGGAACACTGTTCCCCCACCTACAGAAAATAGTATAAAGCGTTCCCCACCTCATATTTTGTGGACACAAGTGAACGGTAAGGGGAACGCTACAAAGACAGAATGTGGGCTGATTGTCTAGCCAACCCCACGTTTTAATGCCAGCCGAAAAAAATTTTTTGTTGCATTTTAAAACGCCAATTATTCTGTATGAGCTTGCGATGTTTTGCAGTTCAGTTCTTGGCATATTGATGAGTTATAGCAACAATTAGCCGATAAATAGGATAGATTTTCAAAGCGCTACATTGTGGGACCCGGGCATGACCACAATGATTAACCATGAGGGCCCATGACTACAGCAGTGGGGCCCCCAATCACAAACAGGGACCTATCCGAGTCTACAGTTTCCCCATCTCTAATTTTCCACTTTAACCACTGGTGACAATGATACGGCGTTTTAACTGTTGTTGCCGTGTGCCGATATTTTTGGCCAGTTTCATGTCCGAAATTCGTCCGCTGCGAGGTGGCGTCACTTTTGTGTTTCTGTATAGTTGAAATGCATGTAGATGTGCAAACTGGTACATGGCGGGTTTTCCACACTTTGATGGTTTTCTGTGTTACGTGAGAGATGCATCTGTAGTAGATTGTGTTAGTCGATTATAATTGTGATGTCGACGATGTTAGGAGCAATTACAAAATACCGTTGTGTGTGTGTGTGTGTGTGTGTAATTATGCTGTAGCCAAGCAGTGGGTCATTGCCTGGGGACGTGTTTTTCAATTGTGTTTCATACGTTTTGAATGTGGTGTTTTGCCTGATGTAACACTGCACACAGAATGCTGTTATAGTCTAAACTGTGTAGTGTGTATACAAAGTTTGCCCATCATCAGTAACCGACGCTTTCTCCATGTATTAAGAACTGTGCATGTGATGTGATAACAATGTATGCATCTGCTCGTGTAGATATTCTTTTTTCCAAAAGAGAACAAACGACAGTAAACAGATTTCTGTTTCGACACACTCAAGTTTACTTCCATAAAACCCTGCTGCTTGTGAACATTGCAAATGTTACAGTGGATTGCATTGTGTGTACTTGCAGCTGATATGGAAATTGAAACCTGATATGAAAATAGGAAACTTTCCCAATTGCCACCGTTTCAAGTATTCGACATGACATACCGTACTATATTCATTGTTTTTGCAATCAACTATTTAACTGAATTATAAACTAGGCAGCATATGGCAATTTTGTGCCGAAAATGCTGTTAAATCATAACCAAAAGCAGCCTGGTAGTGCAGTCTGTGGACTGGCCATTTTTTATCTTGTCCCTGTTCTTCTTCTCACTGATATTAAACTTCTAACTAAACTCTGAATCTTTAAGGCACGATATAGCCTTACTGTGCTAAAAGCGCCGCTAAACCCCAATTCAGTCAATCAATAAAACCCTGTTTTTCTATTTATCCATCACAGCGAGTACAGCTCCACTTCTTCTTATCAGCCGGTCAGTCCCATACTGCATGGATTTCTTTAACTGAATCATGTTTGCGAACCCTTTACTTGTTAGGTTGCATATGACAGCTGATGCTGATGTTTGTTGGAGTGTGTTATCGAAGCTCAGGGTGCTCAAACACTCTCGATGCAGCTAAAGAATTGTGCAATGTGCGTTCGTCTGTGTGCGTGTGTTCGTAGTTTTTCTTTTTTTGCCAATATTTGTAAAACTAACTGTGCCCTCCGTTCTTAAGTAATATGTTATTGTTAGTAATTTAGATGTTTGTTGTTGAATGTTTTGTGTGACGTGTTCGTTAAAGCTACTTTGATGACTATGAGTGATATTCATATTGCATACAGATTTGTGTAGCTGTCAAATCATGCTGTTAATTTGAGTAGTATACTCAATCACCTTCTTTTAACCACCAAACAGGTAACTAGTAACTAGTTACCTGTTTCGTGGTTAAAAGAAGGTGACTGAAATCGTCTGCACACGTGGAATCTAATGTGCATGGCAGAGATGAGGTCATGATGGAGGTTGAGGGCACTAGACAGAGGGTGTAAGCCTGGGAAGTCAGTGCTAATGCTAACTGTCCAGTGATGATGCAGTTGTGCCTGAGAAGTGGCTATCGAAACTGTATGTGTGTTTTCGTGTGTGGAGTTTTTTTTTGGTGATGTTAACGATACTAGCGGAGTGTTGTGTTCGTCGCGAGACGTTGGTGATAGAGATTCGTGTTAGGCCGTTAATTGGCTTCGATTTTCTTCATGTTGCATTGACATATGCGGTGGTGAGTCTGATGGCATGAGTGATGTTCAGTAGAGAAGGTGTCATCTGATGATTTGTTAGTGTAGTTGTTTTGCATTAACAGCGAATGCCCCATTAACGCAATTTTTTTCTGCAGAGTAATTTGCCACCAGGCTAATTGTCTTAGGCAGTAGGTTGACTGCATGCTTGTGCGTGACACTAATATCTGATAAGGATTTAACCGTGAAGTGGGTAAATATTTGGGATTGCTCGAGTGTCCACTTATCCGCAAACTGGATATCGTCATTTAAGTGTAATACAGGCTGTGACATTAAATGGCTGTGAATATATTTTATTTGTTTATGTGATGCACGTCAGTGTGTCAGACACTTTACGTGTTTAGCTGTACTTCAGTGCTTTTAATGCGAGTCTTATGTACATATTCCATTAGCTTAGTTTTTGTGTGCTTGTGTCCAGTCTATTTAAATTGTTCGTTGTTGCCGTTTTTTTCAGGGTTCGTGTTATTTTTGTTGTTGCTTAATCCCATAATCAATCACGTAGAGTAGTTTTGTGATAGTACCTCATGTAGTGTAGGAAAGTTCTGTGTTT
>Ga0056115_1001068_pt1 | contig 12606 bp, 13 predicted proteins | sample WorMetOlspDAHAB1_FD_77007 | JGI IMG/M metagenome (GOLD analysis project Ga0056115, IMG submission 77007) | Marine gutless worms symbiont microbial communities from Max Planck institute for Marine Microbiology, Germany - Olavius sp. DAHAB.1 ... | reverse complement strand
CAATACACAGGGTGGCAACATAAAGCGAATACAAATAATAATAATAATCAACATCACACATCACAAGAATGATATTAATTAATATCACGACAATAGACAATACACAATAGACAAGCAAGACAAACATTAAGGCAAATAAACACACTATCATAACACTAAACTCTTATGTCGTTGCGTATGCACAATGAGGAAACTAACTACAAGCAGCTCTGAACACGCAAATGACTAACACACAGCAACAGACATCGCAGTTGTACAGAAATGCAGCTTAGTTAACAGCTTTCCACAAACTCAGTGAAAGCTGCCATGTCACCTTGACGTCACCGTGACCTCTAGACAAGTGACTTTTTGTATAAATACAAGGTGGCCCAAATAGAAAGCCACTCTACCAAACTTAGTTTTGATTATTATTATTATTCACATTATCACGAATTGCTGAAAAAATCGACCGACATCTATAAGTAAATTGGGCATTGCAAAGGCAATGGCACATTCGAAAAAGCGACACGGGTGACAGAAGAAAGACTGGGACAGTTGACACAACCTGGCAGTTCGCAGAAGGACCATCGTCCGTTGGAGTCTTTTGACCACTTGACAAGAACTGTGCGAACGCCAGCCACATGACCACTCTCGTCCGACACAAATTCCTTTGCACACAAACACACACACGCGCTAACACGTACAACCAAAACTTTTCAACAACGACAATGCACACACACAAGCGTTGTACAGCGATTCTGAACGAAACAGATTCACATGCAAAACTTCAGGCGCACAGAAACCATTATTCAACCGGGGGCGGGGCGGGGGGTGGGGTCAAGGTCAAATATCAAGTTTCATCATGTAACATAATGGCAATATTTGGGGTTGGAACTTGGAACCGAAACTTTTCACCAATGCCAACGCACACAAGCGGCGTACAGCGATTCTGCACGAAATGTTAATGCAAACAGCGTGTAATGTAATGTAGACAGGTGGTCATTGCCATCATTACTGTGACACCTGCGACATAAGTGCCAGATGCAATTTCTGGAAATTTTGTGTGTGGGGGAGGCACAAAAACAGAGTGGGTGAAATTGCAATATTTGGGAGTTGGAACCCGCCTTAGCCAACTGACAGAAAAATGAGGCACACACATGTGATAGCAAGCATGTGCTTCGACTGAATTCGGAGAATGCTCACTCTAAATGTTCGCGTGCGTCACAGCAACCTAACGCTGCAGCCAGTTCACAATTCGCAAATACTCTCTGGCTAAAGCTTTAGTGGGAAAACCCCATCTGTGGTTTCCCCAGCTTGCTAAACAACTTGTGAAATATCGGATCATAATAAAAAGGTGAAAATGCATAACACTTATATAGCGCCAAAAGCGGCAACTGCAGCTGCAGCGGCGCTGTTGTGTCACAGACAGAGCACTGAGAGCATGTAATTACACGGATTACTACTCATTTACCGACCCGAAGGGATGGAAGGCAGAGTTAGAATGGTGGTTGACCCACAGTGGACACTTTACTGCGAACTGGTCACATGTCAACCATAGGCGCAGATCAGGGAAATTTCTTCGCCAGTTAAAGACCAACGTCCTAACCACTGAGCCACGCTGCCATTCATGTACTTAGTGTAATAATGATTAACAAAAAAACACATTTTCACCAACGAAAAACAGAAAACTGCAACAATACAGGAGAGAGATTGAGCGACACAGACAGCAGCTGCATAAAACGGTCGCAGACTGAACACTAGCAACGAGGCATCAGTAAGTAGCGTGCACACCTTGCTCATGACATTGTAGACACGCGGGTCGTTTCCGAACTGCAGCTGCACCTCAGCATGTCCGTAGTCCACTCTGAACACGGCTGGCCACGTCGGCCAGGGGTTGTCGGCTGAGCGCTCTGACGGAGGGCGTGGCATCAGTTCAAAGTTGACAATACTCTTTGCACCCTACACATGCATATCACACAATCAGGTCAACTCAACGAGGTTGCAATTTGGGTCGGGTCATCAGCAAAAGCAGCAAAAAGTTTGGTCGTCAGTGGAACAGTCTCCCATCAGCATTACAAGCGCACGCACGACATCAGCAACACACAGTTACTATTACACGTGCCATTAACAATCTAACTACTAACTAACTAACTAACTAACCAACCAACTAACATTTATGCATGAGACAATGGAGTCGTCAGACTGCATAACAACATATGTGAGAGTAGAAGTGAGTGTCAGGATGTTGGAGTAAACTGTATTAATTTTATGCAACATGAATTTACTGCAAATGAATGACATACAAACATTTTCCAGTCAACACAAAAAAACAACTTCAACCTCTTACGTAAAGTTAATTCAGCATAGAATAATTAATGTAAGACAGCTGTAAGATATCTATGGTTGCATAAAATCTGCATAATAATACATCGAATTTACATAATAACACATAAAGTTTGCATAAGACAAAAAATTGCATAATAATACACACAATTTGCATGATAATACACAAAATTTGCATAATAATACATCAAATTTGCATGATAATAATACATGCAATTTGCATAATGATACATCTAATTTACATAATAATACATAAAATTTGCATAAGACAAAAATTTGCATAATAATACACACAATTTGCATAATCATACACAAGGTTTGCATAAGACAAAAATTTGCATTATGCTACATCAAATTTGCATGTTAATACACACAGTTTGCATAAGACAAAAATTTGCATAATAATACATCAAATTTGCATGATAATAATACATGCAATTTGCATAATGATACATATAATTTGACGAGCGAGCAGTGACCTGTCTGAGCGCAGTGGCGATGCAGTCGACACCAGTGTCTCCGCCTCCGATGACGATCACTGTTTTGTCGGTGGCAGACAGTTGTCCTGCGTCCAGCGACTGTCGTCCCGCTTGAGTCTTCTGCCAACTTTCCAGGTAGTTCACTGCAAAGTGGATTCCTTCAAACTCGCGACCTGCAACACATGACGATCGCACGTCTGCTTTGACAAGTTCACTCAGTGAAAGTAAATGTCAATGTGTGTAGCACGATTCTGTGAAACGGTGACATCTCTAAATAATGCGCTCATGTGTCTAATCTAATGTCCGACGGCAGAGAAATGCGTTTTCAAGTGCCGCTAAACACGTTCAAACGGCCGGATCACGCAAAGAATCAGGCAGTGAGTTCAAACCGTCGGACCTGCAAACGGGAAATTCCCCTGTTTTTCCACGCCACCCTTTCAAACACCACAGTGAAAATGCAAATGATATGCTGATGTATTCTGATGAATAAGTTTATTTTACTCGTAGCAAAGTACAGAATACGATCGAGATTAGAGCAATAAATGTGCTGGTTAGAAATTTGCGATAAAAACATGCAGTCAGTAACGAAAAAAAGTCATAAGCTGTGGAGTTCATATCAAAGTCATAAACACATTGGTTATAAAATGCGATCAGTCACTCCAGTGCAGCTATAAGCAGAAATACGTGAAAAAGACGAAATGCTGTGGGGGAAGGGAATAGGGGAAAGAAAGGGGAGGGGAGTGGCTGACCTGGAATGCTTAGGTCACGTGGCCAAGTCGAACCGAGACACAAGACAACAGCATCAAAGTCATCGAGCAACTGCTTAGCAGCGATGTCTTTGCCAATGGTGACTCCAGTCTGGAACTCAATGCCTTCAGACACCATCAGATCCACTCGCCTCTGCACCACCTGCATACAAAGCATCACCACCATTGTCTCACACACACAATTACTACTGGCAGGTGCGCGCATTGGCCCCGCCCATACTAGCACTGTGAGTCAACGTGCTGACAGGTCTGCGTAAACATACTGAGTCAAGGCACTCAACAACATTTGCTCACAAACTCAACAGCATGACATCACAGACGACCACACACACGCACAGACAGACAGACAGACAGTGTCACAGACAGACAGACATCAACAGAGAAGGAGAGAGACATACGTCTTTGCCAAGCTTCATCGTTGGAATGCCATATCTCAGTAGACCACCCACGTCGCTATTACGCTCATACACCACCACATGATGGCCCGCCTACAACGCAAACACGCACACTCATCAGTCTATCATGTACAGACACAACTGCAAATCACATTTCACCATCTGTACAGCGCCAACTGCTCACCAAACCATTGCAACCAGTATCAGCTATCATTCAAACATGTTCTCATGCTGGCAAATTTTTTTGACTGAATTCGCCATTGCTATGGGACCCAGCACAGCTAATTATGTGGACGGGCAAAAATATAAATGGTGCACCAAAACTTTTGGCAAAAATATGAAAAAAACTTTGAATACATCACTCAGTAAAGTGGTGCATGTGCTCTTCGAGACTCACGGATACAGTTTTGGCCTGTTTTCTCTGCCTAGAATGTGCTGCGTAGCAACCGATGTTGAGTATTTATGAAATTGCGATGGTAACGATTACGTCTGAGCAGACAGACCTTATTAAGCTGTGCGGCGCACGCGAGGCCCGCTGGTCCACTGCCGACAACTGCGATCTGCTTGCCAGTGTAGTCTTGTGGCAGGTCGGCAGTCATCAGACTATGACTCCACGCATAGTCAATGATGGAATTCTCAATGTTCTTGATGGTCACGGCAGGTTCGTTGATTCCCAGCACACAGGCTCCCTGCATCCACACACAAACACAGAAACACACACGCACTCATATCACGCACCTGTCATACAAGTCACTGCAGTTGCATGGGCCTGACATCTTAACTTAATGATTTACAAAGACATGTATTAGACGACTGGTAGGTGGGAAGGCGTGACATACCTCGCATGGCGCTGGACAACATCGACCGGTGAATTCAGGAAAATTGTTCGTCTGCAGTAACGTCACCAGAGCTTCTTTCCAGTTTTTCTACAAAACAAAAAACGTCCGTAACAGAATCGGAAAACAATTGACTCTTCTTCATAACACACGCTCACACACACTTCACAACTGCTCTCAGGAAAAATGGATTTTGACCATTCACACAGGATTGAGACGTCGCCGTTAACATGGCCTAAACTACCGTTCAGCAACTTCAGTCTGTAAGGAAGCAATTGGCAACATAACAGCCCATGACACCTGGCTAATCTACGTAAACATCCTCAACCGCCAATAACAATACTACTACTAATAACGCTCTTAGCTTGCAACACATTTTGAAAGCAACCAAACAACACAAGCCAGTTGTTGCAGTTAAAAGGCAGGTGCACCAGAGTGTGTGTGTGTGTGCGTGCGTGTGTGTGTCTGTGAGTGTTTTCTGACCTGGAAGACGAGGTCATTCCACTTTGGAATGATGTTTCCAAGAGGACATCCATGATCCGACTGACAGAATGGAACTCCACAATCCATACACCTGACATGACAACATCTGTGTCAACTGTGGCCTCCCTGTGTCACCATGACATTGCAAGCTCTGCAGTGGCTATTTCACTGTGTCCAACGGGGTACGAAGCAGACTGTGGATTTACGGACTATACAATGCACTAACAACGCAGATGCTGATGCAAACGAAACGCCGACTCTAACTTTAATCCTAGTCACAATTTCTAATTTCACACTCTGTACAATCCACAGAGGAGGTCCTGTTCACCAATATTCTGTTTCAAACAGTTCACGTCCAACCAGCAAATGTGTCGAGACCTTCCTCTACACTTTCCGAGTTTTGTAAAGTTCTATGGGTAGCGACGAAACACGTCATGCATTTTACAAATGCATGCGATTGAAATGTTAGAAGCGACACAGAAGCACGTCACAGGCAAGTTCGCCAGTGACATTGGCCAAACAAGCAGTTCTCAGCCTTTGTTTAGCCAACCAACCAACCAACCTGGCCGCCTGCTGTTGAATGTCGGTCATGACAGCCGGATGGTTGTAAATCTCGTCCCAGTCATTTAGTCGATCCTTGACACTTCGATATTGGTTCTTTGATCGCTTGTACTTGACAAAACCACTGCAGTGCAACACAGCAGAACACATCAAAGCAAAGCACTGATGGTCGAATGTTGGTCTGCTGACTGCGAGCAATAACGAGTCACAAACAGAAATAATATTTATTATGAAAACATAAAACCAACGAACATGTAAAAGCCAAGTCTACAGAGCACACATAATCATCATAATCACCACCGTCATCATCATCATCATCGTCGTCGTCATTAGTGCTGGGCCGATTGCAAACACAATGACAAAAGAACAAAACAGCGACGCAGTAAAGAACGGACGTAGGAAGCAAACAGATTTAGTTTCAGCTGCGAGCATGACAGTGATTGACAAGCAGAGACGACGGCAGATGATGTTGTTGGTGTGAGCGTATGGTGTTTGTGTAACAGACAGAGTGAAGTTAGTACCGTGTTTTGTCGAGTGGTTTTTTGACTGGCTGTTGACTGGCATCGTTGACAACATCTTCAATGTCGGTGATAAAGACTGCATTCTGCTGGTTGTGGCGAGTGGCATTCTGCTGCTGAAGCGCACCGTGAGTCAAGTCGTCATCTTTCATCTCGATGTTCTCGATGTTGATCGGGTTGAGCTCCATGTCAATTGCGTGCAGATCAAAGTGCTCCTAGACCACCCACCAACACACACACAAACACACACACATGTCAAAACACATCAGCATCACACACAAGTCAAATCCACATTGTGCATGCAAATTCAATTCAGGCAAATGTTCGACACACAAATAGTGTGACGTCGGAGGAGGTTCTTGACAGTACATGGCAGTTCCACACACAACACACTCACGGGAGGAGACTTTGGGGCAGATTGGTTTAAAATGCTGGTCAACGCGAGAGACTACAACATACAGTTAACATTCAGTGCAAAGTCACGATAGCCACTGTCATGTACATAGCAACACGACTCAGGTTTGGTGGGGGGCATAAATCCCTTTACACCCCGAAGCCTACGACCCCCAACACAAGTGTCTCTGTGTCAGTCTGCGCAACACTGTACTTTGCAACAACGTGTCTAAACATGCAGCGTCCAAACTGTTCAACACTAGACACGCTACACGATTCCGCCATAACGATGCAAGTGCCTCTCAGTCGCTTGAAAACATATTGTCTCTATACAAACTGCTTCGTGATTTTATTTATAAAAATGGAACGCCACGCAACAGGAATTCAGTCAATCAATCGATCAATCAATCAGTGATTTTTTAAAAGTGACCTAAGTGACCAAAATCACTACAAGGTCATGCACTAAAGTGCTATAGACAGAAAGATTGTTGTAGTAAAAACGTTTTCAAGTGACGTCTGAAGGACTGCAACGTGGGAGCTGAGACGATGTGTTCCGGTAGAGAGTTCCAGATTTGAGCTGCGGCAGCAACCGGAAAAGCTCGGCTACCGATGGTGGAAAGTCTAACTGAAGACACAACCAGCTGATTGGTTCCAGCGGCACACAGGGCCCGTCGACCAGGGACATCAGCAGTACAGGTGAACGGCCCCAGGTACCGTGGTGCGTCACCATGGAGAACTCTGTATGTCAGCACGGCTATCTTGAATTGGATTCGCTCCGGTACACGCAGCCAATGTAGACTGACGAGTGCATCGGTGACGTGATCGGAGCGCCTAAGGTGGAAGATGAGCCGTGCCACAGCGTTCAGAGCTGACTGCAATCTGCGCATGAGGTAGGCTGGAATGCCAACCAGAGTTCCCGTAATCCAGCCGCGACCGTCAGCGTCTGGAATGTGGGTACCAATCGACGGATCTGATGTAGCTGGCAAAGCAGCTCGACGTCATATGAACGACATTTTGTCATGTCCCACGGTCAACCTATCTTGACTTGTGACAGGTCTATCCAGTCCAGTTAGCGCCTGACAACAGCTTATGTGCAACAAATAATTGTTTTGTTTCACAGAGACTTTCGATGACTGATAAACGCACAAAACCATATCATACCTGCTCCAGTGTTACTGTGACGCTGGTTCTGTCTCATTGATTTCAGAAAACTATAAGATTTTTTTTGCAAAAACTGGACTTAACAATGTTCTGATAATGTGACCGAGTGAAATTTAGGAAAACTCGTTCAGTGCAACTGACTTAAAATGCATGCTAACGTCAACTCTTTATTGCAATCAACTTCAGAGCACACGCTAAATGAAATAAGAAAATGACGTGAGACATTAAAATTAGAACTGAAATAATAATAATAATACCACAAAAAAACAGAAGACATATCCAGATAGAGTACATTAAAAGCGATGCTAAAATGTGTTTTTAGAAAATTAAACACATTTTTTGTCTGATTAAAAATGAAAATCTGCAAAAGCTGATTTGCAGTCTGCACAGCAGAATGCGCAATCACAATGTGGTTTGCAAGTGTAGGCCCAGTGAGGGGTGAGTGAGTAGAGTTTAACGCCCCACTCGACACAATATAGGTCATTTCGGAGGCGGAAGGCCCAGTGAGGACTGAAGGCTGAGTTGGCCTGCAGAGACAATGTGAGCAGACGTGAGTAGTCGGCAGCAGACGTCGCATGGTGCGCCTGTATACCGCCGACGTCGTTTCGCTGTCGTTGCGACAGCAAAGCAGTTGCAGCAGCCGCCACAACAGCAGTGTGTGTACAACAGTGCAGCGTTGGTGATTGGAAACCAGAGCAACTGTATTGCGACGATGAAACCCAGTCAAAGTGAGGAGGTGCCGACGGTGTGCCTGTTTACCACCCTGCCGTCAGCTGACAGAGGCCGCCACCAGCACAGGACAGCAGCGTTATCAGCTGTGTTAGTGAAACCAATGACTGAGCCACTCGCCGACAGTTACAATGACAGAGTCAAAAACCACAGTGTGACAAAAAAACAGTATAAAGTGTTAAAATGAAATCCACAAACAGACGAACAGCAACGGCAGTGTAGCAAGCCAACCAACATGTGACAGTGACAGTTCTGGCAATAGAAGACAGTAATTTGCAACAACGAAAAAACAGGTAACCAAACCAACGTAACCCAACTTATATAACCACAGACATCAGGGCTTGAACTGTCAATGGACTTACATCGAAAAACTGCATTCACTGATGACCACTGATTGTGACATGGAAACAAAGTCCAAGTGATGTGCTGCATGCAAAAAACAGAACCTTCAGTGCAGCTGGACCTCGAGTCTGGAACTATCTGCTGATGGAACTCAAGACTACCGCACTTGTCATACAGCCGTTTCAGACAGTCGCTGACCACTTATTTGCTGCGCTATAGAAATCCTCTTGCGTTCTCACTTACTCGTAGGATAATAGGAGTTGGCAGTTCTATCTCTGTGTCTTATGCGTTTAGTGCAGAAGCCGGATAAACCACCAGACCTGCTGTTACCTTCCCACCAGCAGAGCGTCATCGTCAGTTCGCTGACATCAAAATGTTTTGCTGCACACTGACAGAAACCCGTGCGTGTGAGTTGACTGCGACAGCGCAGTGGGTGAGAGTTAGACCCTCGACCTTTTCATCACGACTGCCACACCACAACCACTGTGCCGCCAAGCCACGCACGCGAAACAACATCGTAAGTCACGTGACTTCAGATCATCAACTACATTTCCTATTACCTTGTTATTGTCATTACCTGCTTTTTAGTGCTGCGCTGTTTTCTGTCATTCTCAACTTACTGCATAAAAACGATCTTGATTTGATGTAATAAAAATTTATTTTCAAGTAAACATTTCTTTTCAAGAAAAGTTGCAGAGTGTTGCAACCAGCTAGATCAGAACAGCAACAGTTTCAAAAATCATCTGCAAAAAATTCGACAAACAAAAATAATAATTTTTTTCATCGATAATGCTAAACCATATAAGCGTCACATGTAGACTGACGCCCACCTGTGCAATGAACGCAGTTGAACTGGCCACAAACAATACAGGTAAAAACTGATTTGAATATTCATGTGGAGGGAGGACGAAGGGAAGGGAGTAAGGGAGGGAGGCGGAGCTGTCGTGATGTAAGGTGACAATTGAAGCCCTGAATTAGAGTTTAAATTAGAGTTAAATTAGAGTTTAAATTTGAAACGAAAGAGCATCAGCCAGCATCAAGCGAACAACATCGACAAACTCAACTGACCAACCGACCAACCTCTTGCTACAATCACAACCAATCAATCCATCAATCAACACATTCTACAGACCACCGTCTATCGTCAACACACACGCACACACACACACGCGCGCTTGGACACAATGTATTAACAGCTCAGATATATTAGCACCAGTTGTGCAAAAATGAATGCTCATATCTATGGTAAAAGAATGCAGTGTAATCTATGGCTCAGTTTTGGGTATGATTAAAAAAACCATTCGTTGAGCTGCCATTGTTTTTTTCACCTACGTCAATTGAATTACGTTGCAATGTTCTCATTAATGGCGACAATGCACCGCGCAAAAGTACCGCATGAAAAAATTGTGCGGCAGGCTGCATGCTTTGTGGCGCTGCGACACTGGTGATACTTATACTGCGGCAGCAATCCGAGCAATGCACACACACGCCGAAGTTGACGCAAATGTGTCAGAGAATGCATGCATAGTTCACTGCTTGAGTTGGTTAGACCACACACGTTGTCACACTGTTGCAGTGGCTTATGTGTCAATCATTCTGACGACGCTAGCAAACTCCCAGCACACAGACACACACAGAGTTTTCTGAGCTATCCATTACGTTTTCAACTAATTATGTATGCAAATATGTCCTCGCTATTTCAGCAGCCACTTTTTACAAAAATAAACCACAAATTTTTACGGCAACACACACTGTCTGGTTCATTTTGACGTTCTCTTATTTTATAATTTTTGTTTTTTTTTGCCATATATGAGTGATTAACAGACTTACTTACTTAGCTGCTACACAATTCGCATTCACCAGGTAAGGTGGGTACACACAGGGTGAGGTAAAAAAAACAACACGTGCATTGTCACAATTTTTACGGACCACATGTAGCCGGCGTTGCAAGCACGACGGCCCACCCACGGCGAGAGATAGTGGAAGGTCAGTCACCATGGCAACCAGAACACACACAACACAGCACAACTCACTATGTTAGTATCTGAACTAGACAAACACAAACACAAGCAGGCAGACACACACACACATACAGAGAGAGAGAGAGAGAGAGAGAGAGAGAGAGAGACAGTATACTAACAGCTTCTTTTTTAAGGAGTTCTTCGGAGATGATGTCCACTTCGTGATATTGCAGAACGAACGAGCCGTGTTTGTTGATTTTCGCTTGCTGTTCAGCCATTGCCTTCTCGGCCAACACACGTCGGTATTCGTGCGGAAATACCTGCATCAACACGCACGTCAGTTTAACTATGCCCACCGCAGTTCAGCCAACCGAGGATCCATGGTTTGCAACTGCACAATTGAAGACACAGACAGCGAGGTCGGTCGCGAGGAAGCTCTTTTGCTTTTGACGTCTGAGCTGGCCACGATTACACCCGATTAAACTAGCATCAGCTGCAGTTACTGGCTTTGATTTGATGGCTCTTCACACCGGCTGCACGTTCCGACATATCGTCTATAGCTACCGTCGCCGGCGTTCGTTTCCAGTTGCTGCATCCATCCTCTGGAACAGCCTGTCTCCTGATATTTAGTCATCCTTCTCCCTGACCGATTTCTGCCACAGACTAAAGACATACTTGTTCCACCAATCATTCCTGCAGACATTTTGCTTTAACTGTTCACATATCGACTTCGCTTTCGTGGACTTGCCTGTTGTTCTAACTACGTTAAAAATTCAGATTTAATTTAAAAATAATTATCACTATGCGACATTCTCAATGCTGATTTGTTGGGCTCTGTTTGTTTGTGACAAAACCAGTCAAACACATAATAATAAAATATACACGATTAAGTCGTCAGCATCAAGTCATAATCAAATCCGAAAATGTGGTCACTACACGATGACTGAATAATGCTAAAAATCTACGCTCACAAAAGTGTAAAACATCAAACCCACTTTTGTGCCCAACCCTAACCACCCAACACAGAATCCGAAAATTCGTTTGCCCTCAAACAAAATTAAAACTAAAGCCGACATTTCATCCACAACTGCAGCTTATTACTTTCACACATGGACATAATTTCTGTGTTTTTATTATTTTTAATTCATTGATTTTAACTTTTTGCAGCAAACTAAATAAATGTGAAAAAAGTTTTGCACACTCATTCACAGACTCAACTGAACAGTTGCAGCCATGTGTAACTGTGCGTCACGTACCTTGTGAAAGAGGTGGAGCGACTCTGGCCAATCAGAGAGCAGCAACTGGGCGAGTGAGGAGCCTGTCATGAGAACAAAATCCTGCAGAGTGTCATGCAGCCAAATCTGATCTTCCTCGATCGACACGGGTTCAATGTCAACCATGTCAGTGTTACATCGAGCATGGAACATTCGCTCGCGGTCCAACACGAACGCCAGACCACCGGACATACCGGCGGCAAAGTTGCGACCGACAAGACCAAGGATTACTGCTCGACCTCCTGTCATGTACTCACAACCGTGGTCACCACAACCCTGACGCACACACACACACACACACGCACACACACACACACGCACACAGCAACATACAGTAGTCAAGTACGTGTCACAAATGCAGTAAAACGCTTACTTCCCGACTATT
>Ga0056115_1001067_pt1 | contig 12608 bp, 8 predicted proteins | sample WorMetOlspDAHAB1_FD_77007 | JGI IMG/M metagenome (GOLD analysis project Ga0056115, IMG submission 77007) | Marine gutless worms symbiont microbial communities from Max Planck institute for Marine Microbiology, Germany - Olavius sp. DAHAB.1 ... | reverse complement strand
TAGTCCCTATAGAAAACTGAAGAAAAATTAACATGAACTTTTAAGAGAAAATAAAAACAACATAAAAAGAACAGACTGAAAATTCCGACGCGTCGGTCGAAAAATTTGAAGTCGGAATTGAAAAAGTAAATCACGACGTCGTCGAAACGTCGTCGAAAAATCTCAAAGTGAGTCTAAAACGCCATCGACGTCGGACACTAACTGGATGTCAACGAGCAGATATTCAGTTGTGACTGCAATTAAATCGAAAACTTATGCACTGTTAAAAATAAGACTAATTCCTCTAACATGGTGAAAATACATCATTCATGGTCTGTAGCATCATTCTAAGATTAATAACAAAAATTGAGGCGTTTCTGCATTCAAATAATGCATGAAATGAGGTCAAATTAGCCACTTACTTTTTGTTTGCAGTCATGTAGCTTAAAAAGTAACTATTGCAACCGCATTATGAGAAGAGGTTAATGCATGAGCACAATTGACGTAGTCTTGGCTCACAACATCAAAATCAGCATTTAAAAGTGCAAAGTTATCACCGTTCTTGGAACAATAAATATAACATGGCTTGGACTGGCTAACACACTGTGAAGCTCTCCTATGCAAGACATCTGGTATTTTAGGTTTGCAGCCTTTCCTGAGTTAGGAGAAATGAAATACATTCACCTACAACTCCCACGCAAGACATCAGGGACAGTTGGAACTTTGGAACTTGGAATTAGCATTAAAAGATGTTATATTCAGAAACGTTTAAATGCCATTTTGCAGTTCTTCATATAACTACTGGTACTAAAGTTTAAAATAATATAATCTTAACCTTCGGCATTAATTGGGAACACAACATTCAGTGCTGAGTGACAGTCACGAGAGTTTCTCAGAAGATCAAACACAAGACATGCAGAAATTTTACAGCTAAAGTAAAGTTTTTCTATATAATAAAACGTTTAGCCTTGCATAGCTGGACGACACCATAACTTGCAGTAACACGTAAGTGCACTCGATCTGTTTAAGAAACACACACCGATACTACAAAAGAACTTAGAAGAAAACTGAAAATAGCGTGCAGGCATAGATACATGATCTGCAGTCAGAAATTACTCTCTACACTTAGACGTAAAAAAATTTCTGTACTGCCTCTGAAATGGAGTCAAAATAGAGTACGCATTCACAAGACGACTGCCGAAGAAAATATGGATGTCAAAACAATATAAACAGAGTGTAGTGCTATGCAGAACTTACACCAAGCATTATCACTAGTACGCCGTTGTAATGAATATAATGGTACAGTTAAACTCAGGTTTTAGCCCTTACCTAATTAATACACTCGGAATTGCACATGTAAAATATAAAAATGAAGCAACAAAACCACAAAAAACGAGTACAAATGGAAAACAATACTCCCGAAGCTGGAAAGTGGAAGTCTAAAGTCAGGAAGCATGGAATAAATTGGCTAAGACTGGTCTACTTATGCACTATACTACAGCTACTCAAATTTCTCAACAGGTCAAACAAAAGAGTAATACGTCGCTAAACGAAGCAGAAATATTTACTACAGAAAGCACTATGAAAAGACAGCAAAGTTCACTCGCAAAAATTACAGCCCAACTATGTAATAAAAACTGCAAGTGGGAAAAAGTTACGTACAACTCTATCACAGTAACACTGTACATTCTGCTGCTCAAGAAGGTGTGCACCACTCCGGTAGTAACTGACCTGCAAAGCGAGACATTCTGGTGCATGGAGGCAATTGGAGGGAAATGCCAAACACCAGAAATGATGACTGGAATTTGAACTTGGGTCGGAAGGCCCGTGCTGGGTGCCATCCCCTTAAGCTGTCCACACAACTTAAATGAAACTGAAACAGAACAGTTTTGAAAATGTTTCGTTTCAGTTTCATGTCAATGTGCAGAGTTTTAACTTTTACTTTGGGGTGGATGACGTCAACATTGCAGTTGACTGCAGCCAGCACGGAGACCAGATTTTGGGGGCCAATGCACAATCCAAAACTGACTGATAACGTTATGATTCTCATGAAGGCTCTTGCAAACCTAGATTCAAATGGAGTTGCCTGAACACTTCAGAAGAAGTAATCGGCATTCAGGTGATGATGGAATATGAACCCGCGCAAATACGTCATCATTCAATGGCTGCCCATTTTACAACATGTGTATACTACGATCGTATTCATAATCGTCGAAATATCCGTAGATATCATCATCGTACTCCAGACCATCTTCGACATCACTGCTGTCACTGTCACTGCAACTGTCAGCGTCATGTCGCCCAACAACAACCAGACTTGCTTCGACGTCTGCGTCGTACAGCTGCCGCGTCTTGCGGTGGACGAGCCTCGCAAATGAGTCGTCGTAGCGCTGGACGCTCGGCAGTGCCGTGCAAAATGTCGATCGGAGGAACCCAGACGCCAAAACTGTGAGCCCGTCGACTGGCGGTGGAGTTAGTGGCACGGTGGACGGCTGCCCAACACCGAAGTACATCAGCGATGTCACATACGGGGCTGGGTTGGCGATGGAGTAGACACCACCAAGATCAGACCGATCACCGACGTCCAGGGATGTGTACAGCTCACAGCCGCGGTAAGGCAACTCGCCAGCTGCTGGGAATCGGTGCTCTGGCCATGCGGGGATGGCATCTGGACATGCTGCCCAGAGGTGCCGTGACTCATCGAAGAAGTAGGACCGTCGCCCCGGGGAGTGGACCACGGGACGGCCAGCCCCGTCAACAGAAAGAAGATGCCCTGCAGTGGCGAAGTCGTCATAGCCAATTCCGGGCGGTGGCGGTAGCGGAGCCGAGAAACAGCGTCGTCGGACGTCAAACACTGCAAACGCAACTTCTCGGTTGACGCAGTAAGCTTCGAGGCCGAACCGATGCCGACACCAGACGTACATGTAGCGGTCGGAACGTACGGCCGCTCGGGCAAGACTGACAAACCGTGCCCCAGGGATCGCGTGGCATGTGTAGGTCGAAGATGCGGGGTCGCAGACAAAGATGCTGCCGACGGCGTCCACATTGCCAACCACGCAGAGGAACCCGGCACAGTGGATGAGTACTGGCGGGACAGCACGGACGTCCGTCATGGTGGTCTGGAGGTGGACAGCCGTCGGAGTAGCACCACCAGCTGTGCGTCGATTCCGCCGCTGACTGAACGTGAGCAGAGCCAGTCGACCGCGGCCAACATCAAATGCAAGGATGTGAACACGCTGGAGATCGCTTGGGTATGGCAGATCGTGCGAAAGAAGCAGGAAGAGGATGCTTGCATGTAGCGAGCATGCGCACACCGATAGACGGGTGGGCATAACACCGAGAGCGGCCTCTGTACAAAGTGGCAGAGCTCGCCACTGGCGCCGAACCACGTCGAACAGGTATATCCTGAAGTACTTCATAGGCGAGTTACAGTTGAGGGCAACAAGGACCGGATCGGACGGCTCACTTGCTTCCATTATTGCTCGGACTAGTTCACAAGTCAAATCATCAGCATCTTCATCTTCGTTGTCATCGTCAATGTATGCAGCATTCTCTTCAGCTTCTTGCAATGTTGTACAGCTGCCTGCACAGTGAACACCACGTGAAAACTTAATAAACTGCCATGCAGATGAATTTCATGCACGGATATTTGTGTGATGCTGTAGGTTGGTTTTTGGCTGGAATTTAATGGCACTTTCAAAAAGTGAATAATGTTGTTAGAAGGTTGATATCAAATAGAAAATTAAAAGTATTATGCTTTAGGGTTATAACAAAAGTGTGTGTAGACTTCAGGCTCTTTGAAGGTGTTCCATACAGCCAATCAGTTTACTGATATTGACAAAAAACAGCAAAAAAACATATGTATGTAACATAATACAAATCAGTAATACCAAACAATGAAACATATTACCACAATTCTGTCGCCTTTGACAACACTTGGTCAGGAGAGTGAGTGAGTAGAGTTTAACGCCCCACCCAACACAATATAGGTCATTTCAGAGGCAGAGCTTGGAAACAAGGTAAGCTATTTTACAGCTCCAAAACTGATGCAATGCGCTGCATAATATTAGTTTTGTGTGTGACACCAAGAGTGGTCTGCTGCATATAAAACTAACTCGGATGTGTTTCTGTGAAGACTGAAAGTCCGATGAACCTACAGCTGCACAAGATTTGTCTATGCAAGAATTGTATAGTTATGAATGGGTGAATAGACAAAAATAACATCAAGAACTTGCCGCCAGATGAAATATCTGATGTAACAGCGACAATGGCTGACAACTGCTTAACAAGATCCGACGTGGAAGACGCATCAGACAGCAATCCGGTCATATTGCTCTGACGTCCAGCAACAATTTCGAGAAGCCACGGCAGCTGAACCTGCCTCGAGAGTAGATCGTGTTGAACCCATCGCAGCAGAGCACTGATCAAATGCTCAGCCGCAACAAACCGCATAACGTCGGCATCGGCAAACAGACCGGCCAGCACCGGCGCCGGCAGATCGATAAGTTCGTCGGCGCAGATAACAAAGTAGTCGTGAAACCGGCAGCAGACCATCGCGCGTGCCACATCGGCGACGTCGTTCAGGCTGTGATGTTCGGCGAGGACGCTCACCCACAGGCAGTTCGACAGCGTTAGGTTGCCGTGCGCCAGGAAAAACTGCCGGCAGTAGTCCTTCACGTCGTCGAACAGCAGAAAGTCGGCGATTCGCAGCACGTCCTCGACGTTGTCCACGTTGATCTCGATGTCGCCGCAGTACATGAAGTCCAGCACGCGCTTAAACGAGTCGTCGGCGTCCACGAGCACCGACTGGCTGAGATCAACCTCGGCGCTGTCCTGCTCTTTCATTGAAGCGGTGAACATGGTGCGGAAATAGGGACTGGCGGCGGCCAGGACGGCTCGGTGGGCGTAATAGCGCCGGTTGTTGACGCGCAACACAATGTCGCAGAACTCTCCGCTCCTTCGCTGTCGAATCAGGCATTTCACGAGCGAATTGTACACGTCTCGATGAAAACCGACGCGCTCCCGGACTTGAACGGTGACCGCCATCTTCTGTTATTGTATGTTTATCATTCAGAAATAATGAGATCATGACACGCCCCCTTAAACATAAACACGACACGCCCACAAAAGACACGTCTGTGTTAATCATAAGTAAGTAAATGGTTATTGTATCCACCGAACCAAAGGTCACTTAACTTCTTCTCACCTTTCTTGTCTTATTATCTCAAAATAATAACGAAATTCAAACGACCAATACGTGCTTTTAACGGCTTTTTCAGCAGTGAAAGTTATCAGATATTTTTTCACAAATAATGTCCACAAATGTGACGTCTGATGTCGCGCGTTTTTAATGCATCATGTTTTAAGTGCTATTGGCAAGTGTGATAAACCTCTTCAGTTTCATTATTGCACTTTGCCGCTGTCTTTTACATGAAATACATTTAGTAATTTGTAAAAAGTTATCAGAACTGTAGCTGGTCTGACAAAAATACAGTATTAGATGCTCCACAACATCACTAAGAGTCAGCTTGTTTGTCAATGTGTTCTTGTCATTTTGTTTTGTGCCTGTTGTCTAGATTTTGCGTACTCAACCATGTACGTAATACACAGTTGTATTAGATGTTTAAAAATTTTTTTATTTTGAACGTCAAGTTCTGCAAGAAAAATTATGACGAACGAATAAGTTATATGTTTACCCGCACCAGCTGCATCCAGCCATGCGTATGTTGGGGAGGGAGGGTTGATTCTCATAATGAATGAATGAATGGTGTTACTTACAATCTCCCAAATCATCATAGGTATATCATGCGGGGGATCAACCATAGTCCCTACAAAATGCAACTGATTCAATGTAGCTAGGATTTACCAGCATCATAAACAAACAGCAAAAATGTTCTTGAAATGTTCTTCGCCACTGTTCGGTTATGTACATATGGTGTACTGCAATATGCATAACAAAGATGCTCACCATTTACAATTAATCAGAATATATCCAAAATATCCTAGACAGTCGAGAAATGTCTTGACCATCGCCACTGTTGACAAGACATAAAATTCAGATGCCGATAGTGGTGGCAACATTAGATTAAAAAATTGCAAAAATAAACGAACTAATATTTGAATTAATTAACGCTATAATTATGAAAAATGAAATGGAGACACAAGTCCATGATTTGCATGTATACTTGTATTCTAGACTCGTATCATGCTTTAGAGGAGGAAATTACAGTAATTAGCAAAAGTTTAATGCAATAATGCACTGACTTAAGTGTAGGTGATGAAGTCCGATTTTTTACAAGTATAGAATAAACACAGAATAAACAATAATAATGAACCATGGAGGTAAATTTCGGGGACACTGTTTACACTCTCAACGTTTATCCGACAAAGTTAATTTTCAGACAATATTACAAATGTACAACTGAAATATCCACCTTATAATCATTAGCATTCATAAAATTCAAGTAGGCAGAAACCTTCAAGTTCACACTAAAACACGCTTTCAGGTATGCTGGAAATTAATCAATGACACAAATGTGCATGTACAGGGTGGTACCCCCCAAAAAGCTGCCACACTTTTTTGTATGCCTGAACTTCATACGCCTTAACTTCATCAAATATTGACCAATTTTCAAACTCCTTTCACTCTCTAAATCAGGAGAACATTTGTAATAATACTGTCACTAAAGATCCCACCACACCTTGAGTGTGTCGCTACACTACCTTGTGAAATGTCAAGTGTCTTAAAAATAACAACTGACAACAATACTACTTCTGTAACGACATATTTGAAATTAACTACAAAAAAACGTGTTTTTTTGTCTCAGTTATTATCTACAATAACTGTCGCATCCTGCAGTTTTTATATCAAATGTTCAATGTGTCCGCCTTGCTGCTGGATGACGCATTTTTAAAACATGCTCATACAAAGTCGTCTTGTTTTAATTTGTTGCTTTTAACACACATTTCACAAGGTAGTGTTATGACACACTTGAGGTCTGGCGGGATCTTTAGTGACAGTATTTTTTTCAAACGTTCTTGTGATTCTAACAGTGAAATAAGTTTAAAATTAGTCATTATCTGACAAAGTTAAGGCGAACAAAACAATAGCTGCTACTTGTATTGCAGTTCTGCAACACCATCTGTATCTTACATTAAATTATATCCAGATATATTACTGCACTATTACTCTTTGCTGGACATGAGCACATTAGCGGTGTCAGTTTCACGGAATCGCACTATACAAATGACATTTTACTTACTTACTTATTTGCAAATGGCCACACATTTTTGTTATCTTATTTATCACTGGCCAGATAACATGGTGGTGGGACAAGCTCCATTTTCGTTCTGTTAACAATATTCTAGCCAGAAGCACAACCTCAACTGCCAATCAAATATCACCAACACAAGGCAAAAAGACATGCAAGTTAGACGACAACTGGCCACAACCAACAGCGGTATCAAAAAACACACGTCTGCAAACATCTCCCATTTTTATCCTTCTCTACCGTTCCAATATTAAAAGGCAGCAGTGATTTCTTTGTACGGGATGGCTAGGATATACAGATTATCCATGCCAGTGCCTTGCTGGGAGTCAGTAAGGTTTAACGTCCCACCAGACATATAACATGTGATTTCTTAGATGATTTTTGGGCTAAAAAGACAAAGCAACAGCGTCGAAGCACTGGAGGACAATATGGTCTGTTAACTACTGTTAATGAAAGATCAGCTGCAGTGCATATACGTGGTCATTGATATCATTCGTAACATGGCACCTCTATGATGATGACCACATGCTTCCCACTTTCAGCCTACAGACGTTGTCTAAGAATTTTCAACTGCAGTGGTGACAGTTTCGGCTGCATATGTAAAACCCGTACACGACAAAACGTGCGGAATACATTTATCCCGACGAAGTCATAAAAAATAAGTCCAAAAACCCATACTGTCGATTCAGCCTTAAAGCTACAGCCTGCATGTGATTTGAACCGACGCACAATCATCAGTTCACGTGAAACAGCAATATATTTGTAATCAGTTCGACAGTCTAATCAAGACTGTTACCACCACTGCATGGCAAATGGCACTTGAATTGAGAATACGGTTGCAGAAAACAAACAGAAAACAAAAAAAACCTGTTCACCTGCAAAACAACGCTCAACCAATAATCAGTAATAAAAAAACACACACACAGAAGATCACCAGGCGACAAGGGTCAGAGACCCGCTGCATCGTCTTGTGTCGGTAGTGCTGGAAGTTCGATGCCATGCTGCTGAAGAAGTTCGCGGAGAATCTCGTTCTCCTGTCGAAGGTCCTCGCAGTGTTGCCGCAGTGTGTCCAACTCCGTTACGATGTCCTCAGACACTTTTATCCTCTCCGCCAGCTTGCTGTTCATCGCTTGCAACTCGCGGATATAATCGCAGGCTTTCTGCAGAATTCTGCCTTTGCTCTAGATCACCGACAACCATAACGTGTCATTCAACAACAATCTCGGCACCCGACTTACAGATAATCTTACGAACAACTGATCAAATATATAGGATAAACTTAGAAATAAGACAAACTTAGAAATAACTTACGAAAAGCTGTTTACAACAACACAGTATAGCTTAGCATTAGGCCTACTTATCATTTTCGTACAGTCTTGATCTATGGAAAAGAAATATTACAAATTTTAATCTTTCAATGTTTACTAAATGCGTCATACTGACATAATTCACTTCTGCCTTCTGATTAGCAGCAATTTTCTTTAGGCAAAAGTTACTATGAACTTATCCAAATCTAAGCTTCTTTATCAACCGGACCGCTGGCTTCACTTCAGACCTAAGATCAAACTGGCTGGATGATACGATAAGGTAATGCTCCATCAGAAATTACTGGTACCAGATTTTTGTACACACGTTATGAATATTAAATGACACACATTTTACACATGAAAAAAATCACATAACTGGCAGTGAATGAAGAAAATTCACCTTCTGGTTGTCCTCATTCACACTGCGTGGAATTTCAAGACTGTCAGGATGTAGGGTTCTCAACTGTCAAAATCACAAATATCATTTCAATATTACAGCAACATAAGCAAGTGAATAACTGCCACTTGTAGCATGGACTGCTACGTAAATTTGCTCAGTTTTTGCATGTTCTTGACTCGAGTTTAATGCCCATATGACACAGTTCGCATCATTTTGGAGGCAGTCTAGAAAACTCGACAACCAAACACTTGACTGATACTGACAATTCTAAAAATCAAAAAATCACAGGGAAATACACAACTCAAAGATGTTACCACATTATAAACCTAAACAACTAAACATAATAAACACAAGCTAATGCTTGGTCAGGAAAAAAAGTTGGGCTTATGCTACCAACCCTGAGCACCACAATACAGCTTATGCCACTTTGAATGCCTGTGACAGACTCTACAGCATACAACTACTCTTGTTCAGTTGGGTCTTATGACACTTGTGACAGGAAACAATAGACCAACCGAATCCAAGCTCCTGTAGGACCACACACAGAGCAAATATAACAGCACAAAGTTACGACAGACAAGCACTTTCGCTTCGGCCATCATTCACAATATGTAACCATTACATTACCAGCACCGTACAAATATGGCAGAAGTATGAAACAGTATCACTGCATTTCTTGATGACTGAAACATATCCAAGATCAAAAATACTGCACTTTCAGTGATAACAGAATACTGCTGCAGGCAGGCTTTTTTCGTAACAATAAGCAAACACACAAAATTGGTTACTTAAATATTAACCAACAAAGATGATTACCGCAGTCAACATTACGCACAGGTTCTATGTTCATCATCAGCCGATACATTACATGAATTCACAGCTTCTGCTATCATATAAACAAGTAAAGTCCCATAGGGTGGAAAGCTGATTCTATGGCCCTTGGCCTGGCACCAGCCAAAGCTGCGAGACCATGGGAGCCAGTGTGTATAGCACGGTGTGCCTGTTTACCTCCAGTTTATGTTGGTACCAAATTATATTGCTTGGTGACAGAGGAAAATGTCTGTGAACAACTTGTCCAAGTTCATACTAGACAGTGCAGAGGCTTGGACCGAGCCCACAATCTCGGATCACTAATACATCAGCCTAACCACTATGCCACCTACAAATATTTAACAAACTACGCAAAAAATCAAACGTAAAAAATTAACATCATGTAGGTATACGGATGCGTAAAAAGACATCAGTGTTAAATGCTGATAACTGCAACAAGTGGACGCCGACATTAAACATACTTCGGCTTGTCGTCTCTCGTCATTGAAGCACTCCGGCACGAGCTGTGAAAGTTGCTGTATCCAACTGTTGATTTTATCTCGTCTCCGCCGCTCAACTAAACGCATAAAACAAGACACTAGGTAGAAAGTTAAGCTTCACTTACACAGCGCCGCATTTGTGCATATGCTGCCTTGAGTGTCGGTGTTGTCACAGACAGGGCCAGTATTTAGCCTAGGCTGCAGCAGCCCAAGCCCACTCTCACAGGCTTTGACCTGTGCTGACATGCAGTCATAGACTGCTGCTACTAAAGGTCTCCACCTCTGAGATCCATGTAAATACACAAATTGCTACTCATTTACCAAGCCCGGGGGGACTGAAGGCTAAGTTGGCCAGGTCGGTAAATCCACAGCAGACAGTTTACCCACAAAATGGTCACCTGTCAACCAGAGATTGGGCGCAGGGCAGGGAAAATCCGCCAGCCATCCTAACCACTCAGCCACGCTCCAACTAGTCTGGAGTAGTATGTCAATTGGCAACATCTTCAGAAACAAAAAGGGATCTGCCGCTATGTGCTTCAACGTTGCTATAGTTCCGTGTGCGGGTTGCCGAAACGGCAAAAGACAGGGCCTGGCAGTCAACTTTCATCAGCCGCAGCCAGCAGGGAACATCACAGGGTTTTTTTGCTGATGTCAGTTGAGAATTGCACACATTATGATCGATCAGTCGAACAAACCTTCGTTGTGCGTGGCTCGACGGCGATCGTCACGAGTGACGCGAGTTCCTGGCTCGATTTTCGGAACGATACCACTCCGCGGAACAAGTGTCCGCTGACCCAACCCGGTCGACTGTAGAACATCTTGTGGCGCCATCATCACGTAAAATGGACCTGAACGACAACAGGACATCAATATAGTTTGCTTCATTTGTTTATGCTGTAAGCGACGTAGTACGAGCTGTGCCAAAAGCCACAATAATGATGAGGTCGTTTGTTTGGCCATACACTATACAGTCAGTTCATTTGCAGAGTTTTTGCTCCTTTCTTTGTTTTAATAACAATAATTAAGTTTATAGGGTGCCATAATGCGGCGGGAGTCACTACAAAGGTGTCTGCCAACATTTGAACATGTATCAGCCACATACGCTCGGTGTCAGGAATAGTAGGAAAAACAGGAACATGTGGGTGTTGAGGTGGCTCTAGAATGTACAGATTTTGTCCAACGTTCTGGTGGAAAGTTTTTAACATGTATGCTGCACTCATATTGCGTCATAAACAATAACAATTAATCAAGTGACAACACAACGTGTAGGCAGAGGTGTGGACAAGTGCAGGAATGAGACTACTGTAATCGAATGGAGCATTTAAACATCATTATTGTGAGAATGCCAAAATATTCAGCAATACTGGCACAAGAGGAAAATACTGAAGCTGATGAACAAGACAATAGCTGCTGCAACAATGCTAGAGATATACATGTTATGCAAACATAAAATGGCATGTATTACAGTAGTCTGCAGGCTCACAAAAGTAAAATAGCTATTAAGTAATTAATTCCAGGAGCAAAACTGCAGAATAGATATAACATAGACTAGTGAGAAAAAAAATTAAATTTTAGATAACATTATAAAAAACCAACAATTCACAATAATGCAACAACATAGGTCTCATAAAACACAATTAAGTGACTGTGTGATATCCAGAACCACAAACGCACCGGTGGCCGAGTTTGCAGACGATCGTGATACTTCGAGTGCATTGTGAACTGACTCGGAGTTTCCCGACGCCACGGCAGGAATGTAAGCCAGTCGCGTCTCGTTCGACTGCAAGACATTACCAGATGCTGATTCTCCATTTGACAGCGAGTTGTGAAGTATCGTCTGTTCATTGTACCAAAATGCATCACTCTGCTGTTACAACTCTGCAGGATAGTTACACCCCAACTTACATTTGCCGAGTTCACTTCAGCTACAGATGTGAATACAATGCGAGAAAGACATGTTTATTAAACTACAACACAAATAAAAACTACTACGTGCTCTGTCTGCGACTAAAATCCGCCAATAGTGTCAGAATTCATTACAAAGTGTATAACTAATGATACATTAAACAAATGGAACCGCACTGAAAACATCCTTACCATAAAAAAGCACTTGAAAATTGAATAACAATAAAATACAAATCGATGCAATGTGGAGGGCTTATATTTTGCCAACTCTAGATGTATTCTAGAGTCCTGAACGAAGTTCAGTAACAAATAAAGATGCACATTATTATTTTTATATTTACTCTTGCACATATTACATGATTAAAATGATCAAAAACACAATGTAGTCAAAACAAAATGTAAGAATATTCCACTTTTAAAATTATACTTAAAATAC
>Ga0056115_1001066_pt1 | contig 12609 bp, 10 predicted proteins | sample WorMetOlspDAHAB1_FD_77007 | JGI IMG/M metagenome (GOLD analysis project Ga0056115, IMG submission 77007) | Marine gutless worms symbiont microbial communities from Max Planck institute for Marine Microbiology, Germany - Olavius sp. DAHAB.1 ... | reverse complement strand
TGGAAGGCAAAAAGTACAATGTACACGTCAACACCATCGCACCCATCGCAGCCTCGCTGCTTACGGAAGATGTGATGCCGCCGGATCTATTTGAAAAATCAAAGCCGGAATTCGTTGTGCCCATGGTGGTGTCTCTGTGCAGCGAAGCATGTCAAGAAACCGGGCGCATTTTCAACAGCGGTATGGGATATTTCAACCGGGCGGCGGTCTTCACGGGGCCTGCCACCCAACTGGGCGACCTTGAAAACCCGCCCACCCCCGAACAAATTCACGCTAGCTGGAAGAAAATCGATTCACTGGCGGGTGCCAAGGAGATGGAAGATGCCAATGCCGGGATTTTTGCACTCATTATGCCGCCCGCTGAAGAGGCGGATGCCGGGGAAGAATCTCCTGAGAGCGGCGGCAGTGTCCAGGCGATTTTTGACGGCATGCTTGACGGTTTCAAGGCGGATGCCGCGGCCGGAGTCGATGTCGTATTCCAATTCAACATATCCGGCGAAGGCGGCGGCGACTGGTACAGTGTCATCAAGGATGGGACCTGCAGCATTGACTCAGGCGCCCACGACAAACCAGCCTGTACCATCAAGATGGCGGCCACCGACTTTCTTGCTATGATGGGCGGAAAGCTGCCGGCTATGCAAGCCTTCACGTCCGGCAAGCTGCAAATTGAAGGCGATGTGATGAAGAGTCAGCTGCTTGAAAAGTTGTTTAAAATCGGATAATTATTCCGGAGGAAAAATTATGGCTACAGGAATAAAAGATAAAGTTGCAATTATCGGGATGGGCTGCACGCGTTTTGGCGAACGCTGGGACATGGGTGCCGAAGAATTAATGGTTGAAGCCTTCAAGGAGTGCATCGATGATGCCGGCATCGAAAAAAAAGAAATCGGAGCCGCCTGGCTGGGAACCTGTTTTGAAAGCATCAATGTCGGGCGCAGTGCGCTGCCGTTGTCATTGACGCTGCGGCTGCCGAATATTCCGGTTACGCGTGTTGAGAATTTTTGTGCTACCGGCACCGAAGCCTTTCGGGGGGCCTGCTATGCCGTTGCCTCCGGCGCCTATGATATTGCTCTGGCGATGGGGGTTGAAAAACTCAAAGACACCGGTTACGGCGGCCTGCCCAGTTTTGTTGGATCTGATTCGGGCAGCCTAAGCTGGCAATGGTTTCCCAATATGACCGCCCCCGGAGCCTTTGCCCAACTAGCCAGCGCCTATGCCGCCAAATATAACATCCCGGACCGGGATATCAAACGCGCTATGGCGCACGTGTCGGCCAAAAGCCACGCCAACGGTGTATTAAACCCCAAAGCCCATTTACGCAAAGCTGTGACCGAAGATCAGATTATGGCGGCTCCCATCATCGCCCATCCCCTGGGTTTATTTGACTGCTGCGGCGTTAGTGACGGTGCCGCCTGCGCCATCGTGGCGGCACCCGAAAAAGCCAAAGAACTCGGCAAAAAAGATTTCATCAGCGTCAAGGCGCTTCAGCTCGCACTGAGCAGCGGGGAAGAGATGGGATACAATGATTGGGATGGGGACCATTTTGTCACCACCAGTCAGTGCAGCACCAAAGCCTATAAGGAAGCCGGAATCACCAATCCCAAAGACGAGATCAGTATGATGGAGGTGCACGACTGTTTCTCCGTCACGGAACTGGTTACCATGGAAGATCTGCACATTTCCGAAAGAGGAAAGGCCTATAAAGATGTCATGGACGGCGTGTTCGACCGGGACGGCGAGACCCCCTGCCAGGTGGACGGCGGATTAAAGTGCTTCGGTCATCCCATCGGTGCCTCGGGCTTAAGAATGCTGTATGAAATGTATCTGCAGTTTTACGGCCAGGCCGGAGAACGTCAGATCGAAGATCCCCAATTCGGATTGACCCACAATCTGGGCGGATTCCCGGCCATGAATGTCTGCAGTATATCGATTGTTGGGAAATACGACGGGTAAAGATGCTTAGAGCAGAGACCATAGGGCAATGCGCAAAGGTGAATGGTCCCGCTGGCTGTGAGGGAGATAGTTGATAGCTCAAAGATGAAGGCTCAAAGGACAGCCCCAAGCACGGCGCACCTCAAGGAATGCGTTCGTTATGCGGAGGTATTTTTTAAACACAATTGCTACCTTAAGATATATAACATGAGTGAACACTATGGAGATACTTAATTATTCCGAGGAGCATAACTTGTTCCGCGAGCGCCTGAAAAATTTTCTAGCCGAAGAGGTTACGCCCTTTGCCGATCGATGGGAGGCAGATAAAATCGTCCCCAAAAGTGTCTGGCAGAAAATCGGGCAGGGCGGATTCCTCTGCACCGATGTTGCACCGGATTACGGCGGCCTGGGCGGGGATTTTCTTTATTCCCTGATCGTAGCGGAGGAGATGGCCGGAACCCGGCAAACCGGCCTGGCAACCCCTTTGCACAGTGATATCGTGGTACCCTACATCTCTTCGTTCGGTTCGGAATATCTCAAGAAAAAATATCTGCCCGGCTGTGTTACCGGTGATATTGTCACAGCGGTGGCCATGACCGAGCCCGGAGCCGGCAGCGACCTTGCAGGAATGGCAACGGCCGCAGTCGAAGAAGGCGAAAAGGTTGTCATTGACGGCTCCAAGACATTTATCTCCAACGGGCTGAATGCAGATCTGGTTGTGGTGGCCGCGCGCGATCCGGAAGTCGAGAATCCTTATGAAGCCCTGTCACTATATGTGATTGAATCCGGCACACCCGGTTTTACCCGGGGGCGACATCTTGAGAAAATGGGCATGTGGAGCCAGGATACGGCCGAGTTGTTTTTCACAAAGTGCCGCATTCCCAAAGAAAACCGTATCGGTGAGAAGGGTATGGGTTTTATGATGCTGATGGATAAACTGCAGCAGGAACGGCTGATGTGTGCCATCATGGGGGTTACCGGTGCCGAACGCATCCTGGAATGGACTATTGACTATTGCAAGCAGACTTCTGTTTCCGGCAAGCCCCTTTCTAAATCCCAGGCAGTGCAGTTTGAGCTGGTGGAAATGACCACGGATGTCAAGCTGGGTCGTACCTATGTCGAAAAGCTGATCACCGATCACATGGAAAAAAAAGAGATCATTGCTGAAACTTCCATGGCCAAGTACTGGACAACGGAGATGCTGAATCGCGTTGCCAATCGTGCTCTGGATTTGTGCGGCGCTTTTGCCATGTCGGAAAAATGCCCCATCGTCAGAGCTTGGCGCGATGCCAAGATCATGACGATTTTTGCCGGAACCAATGAAATTATGAAAAATATTGCGGCCAAGTTCATGGGATTGTGACAGAGGGCAGGTAACAGAAGACAGGAGTTAGAGTAAAGGTGTCGGGAGTCAGGTGTCAGGGAGCAAGGGCATGGCGCATAGGGCATCAAGGGAAGAGAAATAAACACAGTGGCTGGACAGGAGACAATATGCAAGCATACGACGCTGTCGTCATTGGTGCCGGCAATGGGGGGCTGACCGCGGCAGCCAAGCTGTCACAGGAGGGATTGAATGTTTTGTTGCTGGAGCGGCACAACATTCCCGGTGGCGCGGCCACAAGTTTCTGCCGTGGCCGGTTTGAATTCGAGGTGGCCCTGCACCAGTTAAGCGGTTTGGGAACCCCGGAAAAACCCGGTCTGTTGCGGCTGCAGCTGGATAAGCTGGGCGTTATGGAAGACCTGGAGTTTGTAGAGATTTCAGATCTCTACCATGTCGCCACGGCCGACGGGTTTCGAATCACCCTCAAAACGAATCGTGATGAAACCATTGCGGTGCTCAAAGAGAAATTCCCCCATGAAAAAGACGCCATCGAGAATTATTTTAAATTAATGGCAAGCTATGCCAATGATATGATCGGTGCTTTTATCTTCAGAGACCCCGAGCCTTCGCGTGAAAAGTATCCCAACCTTTATCAATATGCGTTGCGCAATTCCAAAGAAATACTGGATGACTATTTTTCAGATCCTCTGTTGAAAGCAGTTCTTTCGGCTTACTGGGGTTATATCGGCGTGCCGCCGACCCGACTGGCGTTTGCCTACCTCGCGATGATTTTGTTCCAGTACATGGAATTTAAACCCTTTCATGTGAAGGGCGGATCCCAGGCAATATCCAATGCCATATTAAATAAGTTCATATCGTATGGTGGAACCGCACGCTTCAATTGTGGCGCCAAAAAAATTATTATTGATGACGGGCGGATTAGGGGCGTGATTACTGATGATGGTGATGATGTTGTGACCCAATATGTCGTTTCCAATATTTCTCCGATGGCCACCTATAACCATTTGATGGGCCCTGAGCACATACCGCAAGATGTGTCGGTCGAAATGAAAAGCCGCAATCTGAGCACATCGGCGTTTACCATGTTTATTGGATTTGACTGTGGGCCCGAGCAACTGGGCATCACTGAGTCCACTAACTTTTTGATGAGCTCCACCGACATTTCAGACGGTCTCCTCGACAGAATGAACCGGCTGGATATTAAAGACGAACTGATGGTTTTCAGCTGCTTTGATGTTACGGACCCTGAATTTTCTCCCGCCGGAACCTGCCAGGCAAATGTGGTCACTTTAAAATACGGTGAGCCCTGGTTAAGAATTCCCCCGCGTCAGTATCATGATGTAAAATTCCGCTGCGCGGACGCCATGCTTAAGCGGGTATTTGAAATATACCCGGAGGCCAAAAATCATGTTGAAGAAATTGAAGTGGGCACTCCGCTGACCCATATGCGCTATCTCGGTCATCCCCTGGGTGCGATCTACGGATATGAAATGCTGACCAAGGACGCCCTCTTTTTCCAACCAGGACGCTACTCTCCGATTAACGGACTCAGTTTTGTCGGAGGCTGGGTCGGCGACAACGGATTTGAGCCAACCTTGCGATCGGGTATTTCGGCAGCGAAATCGATAATCAGGCGAATGGGGGCGAAATAAAAAATATTTCTCACTTTGCGTTCTTCGCGTCTCAAGCGTGGCGGGCGGTGAGAATTATTGACTGAGCAAAGCGAAACCATAAATATTCAATTTTAAATCTTCAATTGTCATGGCTTAGCAAAGATATTCTTAACTGAGCCAGGGCCATTGAACCCTCTTGGGAGGATGTTATGCGAAAAGGAATCTGGCAGGAGTTTGACGGATACCAGGATATTGCCGAGGAGATCAGGGTCAGTCGCAAGCTGGGCGGCACGGCTTCTTCGGCTGTGACTGGCGCCGAGGAATATATTCGCCAATTGCATCCCGAGCGCCTGGAACTTTGTGTCGCGGATATCATCGAGGAGACGTCTTCCACGAAAACATTGCGCCTGGTTTCTAAGGATAACTACTTACCGCCGTTTCTGGCCGGTCAATACATTGCCCTGTTTCTCGAAGTTCGCGGCATCCGCACCAGCCGCCCCTACAGTATATCTTCTCAACCCAATCAGGTCGGATATTATGATATCACCATCCGACGGGTTGAAAATGGATTGGTTTCCAACTTTTTACTCGATGAAGTCAACCGTGGCGATACGCTGATCAGCTCAGGACCGGCCGGTAATTTCTACTTCAATCCGCTCCTTCACAAAAAGACCAGCGTCTGCATTGCCGGCGGCAGCGGGATCACACCTTTTATGAGTATGATTCGCGAAATCATTGAATGCGGCTTGGATCGTACGGTGTATCTGTTTTACGGAAGCAAGACAACCGAGGATATCATCTTCGGTGATGAGATCACACATCTTGCGGATAAGTTTGAGAATATTCATTTCGTACCGGTCATTGAAGAACCGGCCAATGAATACGACGGGGCCTGTGGATTCATTACCCGAAAAGTTTTACGTGAAGTGCTGGAACGTGTTGAAGATAAATCTTTCTTTATCTGCGGCCCCCAGGGCCTCTACGATTTTTGTCTACCCCAGGTTGAAGATCTGGGGGTCCCAAGACGCAAAATCAAACAGGAGATGTACGGCCCCCCCCCCAACATCGAGCAGTATCCCGGCTGGCCCGGGGATATCCAGCCGGACGACACCTTTTCCGTTAATGTTAAGAATGGCAGCCGGATAAAAGCCAAAGCCGGTGAGACGCTGCTATCGGCGTTGGAGATAAATGAAATCCTGGTGCCTTCATTGTGCCGATCCGGCGAATGCAGTATGTGCCGGGTGAAGATTCTGTCAGGGAAAGTATACCAGCCGGCAGGTGTGCCGGTCAGAAAATCCGACCGTCAGTTTGGCTATGTGCATTCGTGTATGGCATTTCCGATAAGCGATCTTGAAATACTTCTTTAAAAAACGCAGAGCGCAAATCGCAAAGGGCATGGAGTAAAAGCAACCGCCAACTCGGCGCAGCGATGAGCAGTGGAGGCGGGTCAAGCATTCTGCTCGATTTCACAATCTTTTCTTCGCTCTGCGCCATGCTCTTTGCTAGATGCAGTATCAAAGAGGTGCTTATGTCTGATAATTATCTGGTTGGTGAAAAAAATAACAACATCTATACCATCTCCCTCAATCGCCCCGCAAAACGCAATGCCCTCACTGTCGAAATGTTGACCGGCCTCTGCGAACTGGCGGAACAGCAGGTATCCGATCCCGAAGTCAGGGCCATCATAATCAAAGGGGAAGGGAAAATCTTTTCGGCCGGAGTCGACTTTAACTCACTTGGAGCTGAAGTCGGCGCCTGCCTGGGGGAAGCCGGAGCCGGCAGTGCCGGTCTACGGGCACTGATTTATCGGTTTCAGCAATACCTAAATCGCCTGGAAGTGGTGGAGGTGCCGATTATATGTGCCATGCACGGCCGGGCCTTGGGCCTGGCCGTCGAACTGGCCCTGGCCTGCGATATGCGTTTGATGAGCGCGGATTGCATCTGGAGCATGCCGGAGCTGAAATTGGGGGTTATTGCCGATGTGGGCGGAACCTCACGACTCACCAGGCTTCTGGGGCCCGCCCGGGCCATGGAGATTCTGATGACCGGCAGGGACTACAGCGCGCAACAGGCCCTTGAATGGGGCCTGATCAATTATCATCATGCCCCGGAAGATCTAATCAGTGAGGCGGAGAAAATGGTGCAGGATATTGCCTTAACCGCGCCCTTGGCCGCGGGTGCCGTCAAAAAAATCATTAAACGCGGCGAAGGTGTCGATTTGATGACCCAGCAGGATATGGAGGCAAATCATAACAGCATATTATTGCAAACCGAGGACTTTCAGGAAGGCATCACCGCGATGATGGAAAAACGGCCGGCGAAGTGGAAGAAGAAATAATTATCTGTGGGTGATTGTAAAAAGCTAATATCACATTTGCTATCAGAGTTGCTGGTTGATAGATTAAGGTTTAGCCGGTTTGCCCGTTGCCGGTTTAATCCATCAAAATATGGAATAACGGGTCCACGGGCTCAACAGGCAAACCGGCTAGCCTATTCTCAAAAGTGAGGAAGAAAACATGGCTCAAGTATTAACCGACCGACGGGACATTGACTTTGTTCTTTACGAGCAATTTGATGTCGCGGAATATACGCGGCATCAAAAATTTCAGGATTACAACAAAAAAACCTTCAATTTAATCATCAAGGAAGCCCGCAATCTGGCTGTTAACGAAATTTTGCCCACCTTTGCTGAAGGCGATCAGGAAGGCGTTAAATTCGAAAACGGCAGGGTGTCAGTTCCGGCCTGCTATCACCGCCCGTATCAACTTTTGCGGGAAGGCGAGTGGACGGCCATGATCGCGGACCCGGATTTCGGCGGACAGGGTCTACCGCGCTGTATCGCCCAGGCGGCCTCCGAGTATATGGTGGGAGCAAACTATGCCCTGACCCTTTACGGCTATTTGGGGCATGCGGCCGGTGAGCTGATTGAATATTTCGGTACGGATGACCAGAAAAGACTGTTTTTAAAAAAAATGTACACGGGCCAGTGGTGCGGCACCATGCAGCTCACCGAACCCCAGGCCGGATCTGATGTCGGGGCATTGACGACCGCAGCGGTCAAAAACCCGGACGGCACCTATTCGATAACCGGCAATAAAATATTCATCACCGCCGGTGACCATGACCTGACGGAAAATATTATTCATCCCGTGTTGGCCCGGATCGAAGGCGCACCGTCGGGAACCAAAGGCATCTCGCTGTTTCTGGTACCCAAAATCTGGGTCAACGAAGACGGCAGCCTGAATGAGCCCAACGACATCGTCTGCACCGGGATCGAAGAGAAGATGGGCATTCACGGCAGCGCCACCTGCCAGCTGACCCTGGGCGGCAAGGGCAATTGCCGGGGGCTGCTGCTCGGAGAAGAAAACCGGGGCATGCAGGTCATGTTTCACATGATGAATGCCGCCCGCCTGGATGTCGGGTTTATCGGATTTGTCTGCGGCTCGGCCGCCTATATGTACGCCTTGAATTATGCCAAAGAGCGGCTGCAGGGAAAAGACCTGGAAAAACTGCCCGACCCGGATGCACCCCAGGTGCCGATTATCCGGCACCCGGACGTGCGGCGCATGCTGATGGGGATGAAAACCCGTACTGAAGGAATGCGCAGCCTGCTGTATTTTGTTGCAGGCCTGTTTGATCGGCAGACATGTACGCAAGATGAGCAGGAGAATGCGTACATTCAGGGAATGATTGATCTGCTGACGCCGGTAGTCAAGTCTTACTGCACTGACCGTGGATTTGACATTTGTGTCGAAGCCATGCAGGTTTACGGTGGATACGGGTATACCCGCGATTACCCCATCGAACAGCTGCTAAGGGATTGCAAGATCGCTTCAATATACGAGGGCACCAACGGCATTCAGGCCATGGATTTGCTGGGACGCAAGCTGGGAATGCAAAAGGGTGCTGTTTTTATGAATTTTTTGCAGGAGATCCAAAATACGATTGTCAAAGCCAGAGGAATCTCCGGCATACAAGACCTGGCTGATAGCGTGGATGCTGCTTCTAATCGGCTGGGCGAGGTAGCCCTGCACCTAGGTAAAACTGCGATGTCCCCGGACGTTAAAGTCGCCTTTGCATTTGCCAAGCCGTTTTTGGATGTGGTTGGAGATGTTTGCATGGCCTGGATGCATTTGTGGCGTGCCGTTGAGGCGGTCCCACAGCTGGAAAAGCGAGCAGGCAGCCTGGACCCCGCCGACCGCAGCGCAAAAGCGGCTAAAAACAAAGACGCAGCCTTTTATGAGGGTGTGCTGCAGTCGGCCAGGTACTTTATAAATGCCGTTTTACCCGGGACCATGGGACAGATGAATGCCATTAAAACGAGTGATGCATCGGCAATTGAGATCCCGGAGGCCGCTTTCGGGGGATAGGCCAACAGATTGAGATATATTGGAGATGTATCTTGAATAACGTCAACGCTCCCGGTGCCACCTGAGCGTTCCGGACACCGCCATGTTAGCCGCAATATCGGATTACATGCCCCTGCCATAGATTGGAGCGTTGGCAATTGGGCGATTAATCGGCTTCTTCTGCGGTGATAATCACGCCGGATCACCCTGCAGGCGGGGATCGGTTGAGCGAATGGTGACTGGCCGACCCTCGATGATTTCTTTACAACGTTCGAGAGTTTCCGACTCCAGTCGATCCATGGCCTCCGTCGTATAGAAGGTAAGATGCGGCATCAGGATCACGTTTTCCATCGAGTATAAGGCCCTGAGTGGGTGGTCCTTCCGGTTAAGTGGCTCTTGGCTGAAGACATCGAGTCCGGCACCGGCGATACTGCCGTCTTGCAGGGCATGCAGCAACGCTTTTTCATTAATCAAAGCACCGCGAGCCGAGTTGATGAGGAAGGCCGTCGGCTTCATGGCCGCCAGTTCTGCAGCGCCGATGAGATGCCGTGTCGAATCGCTCAGCGCCACGTGAAGCGAGACGAAATCACAGACAGAAAGCATGGTATGCAGGTTATCGAACGCTTCAATGCCAAGGGCTTGCATCTCCATAGAATTTTTATTCGGGTCGTAGCCCACCACCTGGGCACGGAAACCGGCTCCAACCATGCGCGCCATGCTGGAGCCGATCTTGCCGCAACCCACGATGCCCACAGTTTTGCCCGCTATATCCGACCCCAGCCAACGGGCTGTCGGCCAAACCCAATTCTCTTTACAAAGCACCCGCTGCAGCGACGGCAGCTTCCTCGCAAGCGTAATCAGCATGGCAAAGGCACCTTCGGCGACAGTCTCCTCGGCGTAGGTTGGGATGTTGACCACGGCAATCCCACGGGCGTGTGCAGCCGGGATGTCGATCGCATCGATGCCGACGCCATACTTTACAATGCCCCTGAGGCGTGGTGCCGACGCGATCACCCGCGACGTAATCGGCGTATAGCACACCAGCAATAATTCGCACTCGTCCATAGCCGCACAGAGCTCGTCCTCGTCGATGCTCTCGGGCATCAGGGTAAGCTCGTGTCCCCAGTATCGCAAAGTCTCATCGATGTGGGGAGTTTCCAGTTCGCGATCGCAGCGGATGATCTTCATAAAGGCTCCTGTAATAAGGACATCAGCTTAGTTTCCAAGTTCAGGCTCAATCCATATAATACTTCCATCGTTTATCATAATATATTCTCATCGTTCCGAGAAAATATCTCATACAAATATATCCCCCACACACAATAGGCCACCATCAGCGGAAAAAAACCCCAAACGACGTCATAAATCGACGAGACGATGGGCAACATCATCCGGTTGGACATGATAAACAGCAGAAAAAGAAACGGTGCGATTTTTGAAAAATGAATATTTTTTATAGCGTAGAAGCTTGGAACTAAAAGCAGGATATACCCGTAATCTTTGAATCTGGGGTGGATTAAAGCATATACCAGGCACATCAAAAACACCTCCAGCATGGCCCGATTGGGAACTTGCGCCAGCTTTAATCGCATGATGGCTTTGTAGGAGTAAAAAACAATCACGGCCGCAACGATAATAAAAAGTGCTGATTGAAAGGCAGACGGTGCTGTTATTCCCGTAATCTTCGAAACTATTTCTAATATGCCGGCGATCAACTTGTTGGTTGACGGAACCACCCCACCGGGTTCGCCCACTACCTCCAACGCATTTTTAATGAACCCGGTAAATAATTCGGGCACAATCAGATACTGAGTGAGCAGATAGCTCAAAAATACCGCCCCGGCACCAAATAAATATTTGTACTTATTTTTATCCTCGGGCAGCAGCATTAAAATTAAAAAGAAAATGGGGATCATCTTGAAACTGGCGGCGATCAGGGTAAAGAGACAAAACAGCTTGTACCGGCCCTTGATGTAAAAACTGAATCCAAGCCACAGCAGCGCCTGCTGCACCAGGTTGATATTGCCGGCGATCATGTCCAGAAAGACGGCACTGTTAAACGCCAGTAAGCAAAATAGGTAAAACATAATGTTTCCGTCTTGCTTAAGGAATTCCCTTTTCCAGAAATAAACCAGACCGATCAGTAATATAGATTTTGCAATCAGGAAAATGTGATAGGCGGTCTTGTATTCCGGAATGGCCAACAGGCGATATAAAAAGAGGGTTACCGGCGGATAGGTATAAAGAAACGTGGTGCGCATCTTGGGAGAATGGGCATCGGCATCATATGGGTTTAAGCCTGAGGCCAGGATCTTGCCGGACCCGAGATGGCTGCGAAAATCCCACAGATACTGGTCGTCATGGGCAGATACATGCAATACCAGAGTAATAAAATATACCAGCAACAGGATTGTAACCGCAATCCCGGCGATTTTTTGAATCATCTCCGTTCCCTTTAATTAACTAAACATTTCAGAAATTATGCAACTTAGTGAAAATATTGGGTGTTTTAAAATCTTATTTTTTTAATTATTCCATCATCCCAACTAGAGCAAAACCCTTAACTTGAAAGGAAATCACCTTAAAATGGATCGATGATATCCTCTTTTTTAAAATCATCTTCATCAATCTCCCCTGCTAAATAGGGATGTTCCTTACTCCAGAATTCTATCAAGCAGATAACATAGTAATTTTCCTCTTTCATACGAATACTGATCCTGGAAATTGCAGTCTCCCATTTTGCGAAATACTCTGTGTGCCCCAGGCTGAGCGCCAGGCCCGTTTTGTGACTCACATTCCTAAACGTGTCGTTTAACCAATTCGTCGATTCTTCTTTCGGCGGGCCGTATTTTAGAGTCAGGGCTGCTTTAAATCTTCTGAATGTGTTCAAAAAATGCCTTGAATTTAGATAATTATCGTCTAATTTATATGCGGTTTTGACGAGGCTGTTCTGAGAAAACAGGTATACCAGCGCGACATTCTTTCCCAGGATTTGTGTTTTATACCTAATCGTATTTTTATTAATTTCAACAGGATCCATTTTGATCTCCGAGGCCGTGACCTCTTCTTTAGTCATGGCCCATTTGGTATTCCTGAAGCTGTAACCTTCACACCAGCCCAAGCTCAATGGTGTTGAAAGGCTCATTATAAAAATTAAAATAATAAGTTTTCTAAACATGATAGGCCCCCTTTTATTTTTAGAAACTTAAATGTTAATTTGGCCCTCCTGCGATCTTACGACATTATGGTTAAAAATTACAGGCCTATATACCAAAAAAAGGCTGATGACAATTTTTAATGCTAAAACAAGGTGTTAGCAAGCTTTCCGAATAATGGCTTAAAAATGAAATTAGGCGGACTTTCAAGGCGTTAC